>Ga0194060_10000922_pt1 | contig 21502 bp, 18 predicted proteins | sample SepL225m_MetaG_FD_163427 | JGI IMG/M metagenome (GOLD analysis project Ga0194060, IMG submission 163427) | Anoxic zone freshwater microbial communities from boreal shield lake in IISD Experimental Lakes Area, Ontario, Canada - Sep2016-L222-5m | ecosystem: Environmental > Aquatic > Freshwater >... | reverse complement strand
AAGATTTATGATCTTTTTACTCTTTATACCAGATACAGGTATAATTATAAGCCGGGCGAATCCGGCGGTGATTTTCATGAGTTATCTGTCGGGCTTTATTCGGGATTCTTTACATTCCATCTGACGCTTTAGGAAATAAGCAGGAGAGTCTGATTGTGAGTAAGATTATTATTATGATTAAGATTAAGAAACCCCGGAGATATTTTCTTAAGCATAATCTTATTCCTCTTTACCCTTATCACAAAAGAAAGTTTAACAAAAAGAAAACAGCGTATGATTTTATCAGTCGGCGAAATAACAAGATTAATTAAAGAAGAGCTGGAAAGCAGCTTTTCGGACATCAGCGTTGAAGGAGAAATATCCGGACTGAAAAAGCATGTTTCAGGGCATTGGTATTTTACTCTCAAAGATTCAGGCGCGGTTATATCCTGTGCGATGTGGAAAGGGTATAACAGTTCTGTTTTCTTTACGCCCGCGGACGGGATGAAAATTGTCGTTTCAGGGAATATATCGGTTTATCCTCCGCGCGGAAATTATCAGCTCGATGTTCGCCAGATGAAACCTGCCGGAGCGGGTGGTCTGCAGGTGGCATTCGAAAAGCTGAAAAGGAAACTTGCTGATGAAGGGTTGTTTAGCCCTGAGCATAAGAAACCAATTCCCCGCTTTCCTAAAAAGATAGGTATTGTTACTGCAATTGATGGAGCGGCTTTTCAGGATATGATAAGCATCGCAAAGCGCAGATTCCCGCTTGTTGAACTTGTAATCGCTCCAAGTAAAGTGCAGGGAGACGGCGCTGCGAAGTCTATCGCCGGAAGTATTAATTTGCTGAATCAGAGAGATGATATTGACCTTATTATAACAGGCCGTGGCGGAGGTTCGCTTGAGGATTTGTGGGCTTTTAATGAGGAAATAGTCGCCAGGGCTATATTTGAATCTGTAATACCTGTTATAAGCGCCGTTGGGCATGAAATAGATTTTACTATTGCAGATTTTGCTGCTGACCTGAGGGCCGCAACTCCATCGGCTGCAATGGAACTGGCAACGCCTGATGTTGATGATTATTTTACATTTTTAGATGATTTTAAGCTTAATTCAACTAATAATATTTTATATATTATGGATGAAAAAAAAGAGAAGATTGGCAGACTGCTTAATTCTTATGGTTTCAGAGTCCCGCGCGATCTTATGCGTATAAGGACTCAGCAGACTGACAATGTATTTTATCGAATAGAACAAATGATAAATAAAAAATTATTGGCACAGAATACCAGGTTATTATATCTGACTAAAAGCCTTGAATCCGGCGATTGTCAGAAGATATTAAAAAAGGGTTTTGTACTGGTAAAGCAGGATACTGATAAATTCGTAAAGCGCGCCGCGGACTTCCGTCAGAACAGCCCGGCTACGCTTAAGTTTTATGATAATGAAATTCAGGTAAATCACAAAGATGAGTAAAAAGAAAAACGAAAATTCATTCGAAGAATCATTAAGCAGACTTGATGAGATTTCCAGGCGATTGGACAGCGAGGCGATTGGTCTTGATGAGGCTGTTAGTCTTTACGAGGAAGGCATTAAGCTTTCAAAACAATGCTATCAGCAATTAAAGGAAGCGGAACTTAAAATTACAACGCTACGCAAAACCCTGGAAAGTGAAATTCAGGAAGACAACGGTTCTGAGGTATAAATATCAGGTCAGGAAAGATGAACGAAGAAAATAAATATCAATTGCTCTTTGGTGTAGATTCCCCGGCGGATATAAGAAATTTCAGTTCAAATGAATTGAAAGTACTCTGTCAGGAAGTAAGGGAATATCTTATAGATGTTATCTCGCAGACAGGCGGGCATTTCGGCGGCGGGCTTGGAACAGTCGAACTGACGGTAGCTTTGCACAAAGTTTTTAATACGCCGGATGATCTTATAGTCTGGGATACCGGGCATCAGACCTACCCGCATAAGGTGCTGACAGGCAGGCGCGATTCGTTAAAGACTATCAGGCAGCTTCATGGTATTAGTGGTTTTCTAAAAAGAGCGGAAAGCGAATATGATGCATTTGGCGCAGGCCATGCTTCTACTTCAATATCAGCGGCCCTCGGCATGGCTTCGGCAAGTAATCTTCTCGATACCAAAAAGAAAGTCGTAGCTGTAATCGGTGATGGAGCTATGACAGGCGGAATGGCTTATGAAGCTATGAATAATGCCGGCGTGCTGAAATCAAATCTTATTGTTGTTTTTAATGATAATAATATGTCAATCAGCTCCAACGTATTCCAGTTTTCAAATTATTTTACAGAGATGATAGCTCATCCTGATTATAATAAATTTAAGAGCCAGGTATGGGATTTTACAGGCAAGCTTGATCATTTCGGCGACCGCCTGAGGAAGATTGCATCACGTCTTGAGAATGGAATTAAAGCTGTAATAACACCAGGCGTGCTTTTCGAAGCTCTCGGCTTCAGGTATTTTGGTCCTGTCAACGGGCATAATGTCGTTCAGCTCGTAAAGTTGCTCGAACAGGTCAGGAGTTTTAACGGTCCGATTTTAGTCCATACTATCACACAGAAAGGTAAAGGTTATAAACCGGCCGAAGAGGATGTTCAAAGACTGCACGCTTCAACTCCTTTTGATAAAGTTACCGGTCAGGCTTTTAAGAAATCAGGGGTTTTACCTTCTTATACCAGAATATTTGGCGAAGCGCTTACTGAGATAGTTAAGGATAATCCGAAAGTAATCGGTATAACTGCCGCTATGCCGGACGGAACAGGGCTGGATTATTTGCAGAAAGCATTTCCGAAAAATTATTTTGATGTAGGAATTGCTGAAGAACATGCTGTAACATTTGCCGCAGGTATGGCTACACAGGGGATAATTCCGGTTGTGGCAGTCTATTCTACTTTCCTTCAGAGAGCCTTTGACCAGATAATCCACGATGTTGCACTTCAGAAACTGCATGTAGTCTTTGTACTGGACCGCGCGGGACTCGTAGGTGCTGATGGTCCTACACATCATGGCACCTTTGATCTTTCATACTTAAGGATGATTCCGGGTATGGTTATTATGGCTCCTAAGGATGAAGCAGAATTAAGGAATATGCTCTATACAGCAATAAATTGCAATTCATGTCCGGTTGCTATCCGTTATCCGAGGGGAAATGCTCTGGGTGTAAAACTGAACCCCGGGTTCGAAGCTGTTCCGATTGGAATTTCCGAACGGCTTGCCAGTGGTTCTGACGTGGCAATACTTGCTGTTGGCTCGATGGTGAAGAACTCGTTTGGTGCCGCGGAAATTATGGCAAAGGACGGAATAAATTGCGAGGTAATAAATATGCGTTTTATAAAGCCTCTTGATACTAAGATGCTTGATTACATCGCTTCCAGGCACAATAAGATAATTACAGTTGAAGAAAATGTGCTTGCAGGTGGCTTTGGCAGTGCGGTGCTTGAGTATTTTGCTTCAAAGAATTATAAGAATGATATACTCAGGCTTGGAATCGGGGATGAATTTGTAGAGCATGGCTCGCAGGATGAACTTTATAAAATCCTGGAATTAGACAGCGCGGGAATATCTAAAAGAATTACAGGTTTCCTGAACGGGCAGGCGTTTAAGGAAAATATCGTGGCTTAACTCCCCCGGAAGCAAATAGCTACTGATAAATATTATTATCAGAAGGGAAAAACTTAGAACCGGCATTTTTATATTTTTATTAAGGTACCAAATTATATGCGACCTAAAATTCTACTCGTTGATGATGAAAAGGATATCGTTGAATTCCTTAAGTATAACCTTGAACAGGAAGGTTTTGAAGTAATTACAGCTTATGATGGCGAAGAGGCAATTGAGAAGCTTATCGAAAAACCAGATCTGATAATTCTTGACGTGATGATGCCTAAGATGAATGGTTATGAGGTCTGCCTGAAAATAAAGCAGGATAACACATTCGCATCAATTCCTGTCATATTTCTTACTGCTAAATCCAGTGAGCAGGATGAAATTAAAGGACTTAATCTTGGCGCTGATGATTTTATCAGTAAACCTATTTCTCCTAAAAAACTTATTGCCCGTGTAAAATCAAATCTCCGGAAACAGGAGAGTATTCCGGAAGGAGTAAAACCAAATATAAAAATTAAAACAGGTCCGCTTGAAATAGACCGTGAAAAGTATGAAATAAAAATAAACGGACAGCTTATAGTTTTCCCAAGAAAAGAATTTGAAATTTTATCTTATCTGGCTTCGCACTCAGGCAGGGTGCTTAGCCGCGAAGCAATGTTGAGAGATATCTGGGGGACGGATGTTTTTGTAATTGAAAGAACCATTGATGTGCATGTAAGAAAAATCAGAGAGAAAATGGGGGAGTTTTCAGAACTGATAGAAACAATTAAAGGGGTGGGTTATCGCTTCCGACTCCCGGAATAAACTTTGGAATAATCCGAAGTTTTCGAAAAATTATCTCTTGGTATATGCCGCGTTATGTCTGCTTACACTTTTGCTCGTATTTATTCCTCCCGGCTTAACTGTTACCCGGCTTGCGTGTGTTTTCTCAGCCGCCTGCCTGCTTAATTTTACAGCTTTTTATTTTTTTGTTCATATAAGCGAAAGGGAGTTAAGATCTATCCGGAAACTGATTAATCTTATCAGGAAGAATAAAATCAGCTCTCCTGAAGAAATCGTACTTCCTGAGAATCTTTATGACCTGCAGGAAGAAATCAGGGCAATGTATCTTAGAACTCAGAATGATATTGATTACCTCAAGAAGCTTGAACGGGTCAGGACTGAGTTCTTAGGCAATGTTTCCCATGAGTTAAGGACTCCGATATTCGCTATTCAGGGATTTATAGAAACTCTGCTTGACGGTGCGATAAACGACAGCAAAGTTAATATGAAATTTCTTGGAAAGGCGGCGCATCATACCGAAAACCTGAATAACCTGCTTAACGACCTGATTGATATTTCTATGATTGAGTCAGGGGAGATGCACCTGAGTTTCAGATATTTCAGGCTTATTGATTTAATAAAGGAAATAATCCCTGAACTGCTTCCTGAAGCGGAAAAGAAAAATCTTAAGCTTATTGTAAATCCGTTTGATGAAAAGCTTCAGATTTTGGCTGACCGGAATAAGCTCCGGCAGGTATTTAATAATCTGATATTAAACGCCATAAAATATACAGAGGAAGGCTCGGTATCAGTAATTATTGAGGCTGACGAATCAGCTGCCAGAATTATGATAAAGGATACAGGGATAGGCATTTCAGAAAAAGATATTCCGCGTATATTTGAGAGATTTTACCGCGTTGACAGGGACCGCAGCCGCGCGGCTGGTGGCACAGGGCTTGGACTTGCTATCGTTAAGCATATAATTGAAGCTCACAGTTCCAAAGTAGAAGTCAGAAGCACTATACTGGGCGGCTCGGAGTTTGCCTTCAGGCTTAAGCATTAAGAGAATATCACTGCCCCGGATTTTTTATTTACGAAGAGATTAATAAATGTACTAAAGTTATAATAAATTGTATGGAGAAGGAAATATGTCAAAATTAACACAATCTGAAAGCTGGAAGAAGCTTGAGGAACATAAGTCGAAGATTGCCACAACTACAATGCGCGAAATGTTTAGTGAGGATACTGACCGGTTTGATAAGTTCTCGCTTAAGTTTAACGAAATATTACTGGATTATTCCAAGAACAGGATAACAACAGAAACAATGTCATTGCTACTTGAACTGACTGAACCTGCCGGCCTGAAAGGCTGGATAGAAAAAATGTTCTCCGGCGAAAGGATTAATCTGACTGAAAACCGCGCCGTACTGCATACGGCTCTAAGAAACCGCTCGAACCGCCCTGTAATAGTCGATGGAAAAGATGTAATGCCTGAAATAAATTCGGTGTTAAAGCATATACGGGAGTTTTCGGAGCTTATCAGAAGCGGGGAGTGGAAAGGATATACAGGCGAATCTATTACTGATGTCGTAAATATCGGTATAGGCGGTTCAGACCTCGGCCCAGTTATGGTAACTGAAGCCTTAAAACCATACGGCAAACCGGGATTAAATGTTCACTTCGTTTCAAATGTGGATGGTACTGACATTTCCGAAGTTTTGAAAAATGTAAATCCCGAAACAGTTTTATTTCTGATTGCTTCAAAAACTTTTACTACTCAGGAAACAATTGCAAACGCAAATACAGCCAAAGACTGGTTCCTGCAAAAGGCAAAGGATAAGTCTGCCGTTGCAAAGCATTTCGCCGCTCTTTCAACAAATGAAAAGGAAGTCTCGAAGTTTGGAATTGATCCTGAAAATATGTTTGAGTTCTGGGACTGGGTTGGCGGACGTTATTCATTATGGTCGGCTATCGGACTTTCTATTGCAATCTATATTGGTATGGATAACTTCGAAGAACTCCTTACCGGAGCTTTTGAAATGGATGAACATTTCAGAACAGAGCCATTTGAAAAGAACATGCCTGTTATACTCGCTTTGCTTGGAATCTGGTATAATAATTTCTTTGATGCTCAGACTTATGCCATATTGCCATACGACCAGTATCTGCACCGGTTCCCCGCATATTTCCAGCAGGGAGATATGGAAAGTAATGGGAAGCGGGTAACTAAAGAGGGTAAGGCTACGGATTATTCTACCGGACCGATTGTATGGGGAGAACCGGGAACTAACGGACAGCACGCGTTCTACCAGCTTATACATCAGGGAACAAAGTTGATCCCGGCTGACTTTATTGCTCCGGTACAGACTCATAATCCGGCTGGTAATCATCATACTTTGCTTCTTTCCAATTTCTTTGCCCAGACCGAAGCATTAATGAAGGGGAAAACAGAGGATGAGGCTGCCTCTGAACTGAAAGCCTCCGGAATGAATGATGCCGAAATTCAAAAACTTCTGCCTCACAAGGTTTTTGAAGGTAATAAACCCACAAATTCCATCTTCCTTGATAAGATTACTCCAAAAAATCTTGGCGGACTTATAGCTCTTTATGAACATAAGATATTCGTTCAGGGAATTATCTGGGATATTAATTCATTTGACCAGTGGGGAGTTGAACTCGGCAAACAGCTTGCTAAAGCTATTTTACCGGAACTTGACGGCAACACAAAGGTTACTTCGCATGATTCATCAACCAATGGGCTGATAAATTATTATAAAGGATATAAAAACAACCTGTAAGGTAATAAAAAAAGGAAGTACATCCCTGAAACCTGTAATGGCATAATATTTTATAATTTTTAATTGACTAATAGACGCTCTTTCCCTATATTTGAAGCTCTTAAAAAAGCTTTACGGGAGGATCCTAATGTTTGTTATTGTAGATATAGCGGGACAGCAGTTCAAGGTTTCAGAAAACCGGAAGTACTATGTTCCAAGATTAAAAGCTGAGCCGGAAACAGAAATAACTTTTGATTCTGTGTTATTGTTGTCCGATGAGCAGGGAACAAAAGTCGGCACACCTTTTTTGAATGATTTAAAGGTTCAGGCAAAGGTAATTGAACACCTGAAGGATGATAAGGTCATAGTATTCAAGAAGAAGAGAAGAAAAGGTTACAGAGTTAAAAATGGTCACAGACAATTTTTAAGCAGGATTGAAATAACTAAGATAGGTTAAAAACAGAGGTAAATTATGGCTCATAAAAAAGGGCAGGGTTCATCAAGGAACGGCAGGGATAGTAATTCCCAAAGGCTTGGCGTTAAGAGGTTCGGCGGCGAGTTAGTTTCTGCCGGCTCAATTATAGTCAGGCAAAGAGGAACAAAATTCCATCCGGGTGAAAACGTTGGTATTGGAAGCGATGATACTTTGTATGCTAAGATTCAGGGGCATATCAAATTTGAATATAAACGCGGTGACAGAAAATATATCAGCGTTTATGAAACCAGATCATAATTGTTTTATTTCCACCGCCTGCATCAGGCGGTGGAATATTCTTCCCTGTCTGCATATCCTTTCTCTCCATTCCAATATATCCTAATCTAAAATAATCTTCTGTGCTTATACCGGAATGAATTGAACCTGTTCCGGCTACCGGCATAATAACATGTCTTTTTAAAAACTGATAAGAAGAATATCATCAGAATAAGGTTGTACGGCAAATTTCCCTTTTTGAATTGTCAGCCACGGCAATGAACCGGAGCGGGAATATGTCAGTAACGGGAACCACCCGTCCGGGAATAGAAATTAAAACCGGTAAAGTAAAATGGATGTATGGTCTGTGATTTTCTTAATCATAATCATGTTCATAATCTTACCCGCTTCAGGAAAAATGAAGTATGATTAAGATTATGAATATGATTAAGAAGGAAATTTGTCGGATGCTCTTAAAATGAGGTTTGAAAAAGGGAAGGGATACTCCTTCCAATGAAAAAGTATCCCTGAGAAAGTTTACAGACCGAGTCTTTCCATATCGGCTACTAAAGTTTTAATTGCATTTACAGAATTATCAAGAGCAGATTGTTCCTCTTCGTTTAATGAAAGTTCAACAATCCTTTCAATGCCTTTTTCGCCTAAGACTGCCGGTACCCCGACATAATAGCCGTCAACGCCGAATTCGCCATGCAGATAAGCACAGACAGGCAATAATCTCTTCTCATCAAATAAAATTGCTTCAGCCATAGTAATTGCCGAAGAAGCGGGAGAATAGAAAGCCGAGCCGGTCTTTAACAGATTAACTACTTCGCCGCCTGCCATTTTAGTTCTCTGAACCATCGCGTTCATCACTTCTTTTGCCTTAGCCACGTCATTATACTTACGTTCGAGCATTTCCATTACAGGGATGCCGTTCACATTTGCATAACGTACAAGCGGAACCATCGTATCACCATGCCCGCCTAAAACCGTAGCATTGATATCCTTAACCGAAACGCCAAGCTCCCATCCGATAAATGTAGCAAAGCGCGATGAATCCAAAACTCCTGCCTGACCGATTACTCTCTCAGCAGGGAAGCCTGAAACCTTCTGAAACAAAGTTGCCATAGCATCCAGAGGATTAGAAATAATGATTACAATTGAATCCGGGGCGTAGGTTTTAACACCTTCAGCGACTGACTTCATAATCCTGGCATTTGTTACCAAAAGATCATCGCGGCTCATTCCGGGCTTGCGCGGAAGTCCTGCCGTTACAATTATAAGATTGCTACCTTCGATATCTTTATAATCATTTGTTCCGCTTAAAAAAACGTCAAAGCCATCTACTCTTGAGGCTTCAACAATATCCAGAGTTTTCCCCTGTGGTAAATTTTCTACTACATCAAATAAAACTACATCTCCGAGCCGCTTAAGCGCGATTAACTGGGCAAGCGCCCCGCCAATTTGTCCGCCGCCGATAAGAGCAATTTTTTTTCTGGCCATAATATAACTATCCTTATTTGTTTGAATGTGATTTTAACTAAAATTACAAAATTACTTTTGTTTCAATTTTGAATATATACAGGAAATAAACTGTTTCCAATATTTAGAAAATATAAAACCTTATTAGACATCTTAAAGCATGGAAGAAACGCTGCATGGAATAAAATATTATATCATGCGTCAGTATCCGGATACATTTACACAGGATTTATGGTAAAAGTAAACAATAAAAACTATTTTTTAAGATTTAACGACAACTGAAGCTCCGTCCCATCGGGATGGAAAACATATTTCATATTATCCATACATGTGCGCATTATGTAGAGTCCGCGGCCGTTCTCCTTAAATATGTTGTCCGCCTTAGTCGGGTCCGGTACCCTGGCAGGGTCAAAACCATTTCCCTGATCTTTAACAGAGATTTTTAACTCATTATTATTTCTGACTACATATATTGTAACTTTCTTATTTATATCAGATTTATTACCATGAAGCATTGCATTCGAAACAGCTTCATTAACAGAAAGCAGGAGGTTATTTATTACTGTTTTATCAAAATCAGTCTCCTTTGCAATATTTTCAAGAAATTCTTCTGCCTCCGGAAGAAGATCCAGGTCGCTGAATATCTCAAGCTGATATGATTTTTCAGACACAGTAACTCCACTAATAAATAAGCTTTGTTAAAAATAATAAAAAAAAACAATATTACAATTTATAAAATCCAGTTAATCTGAATATTTAAATTAGCCATCTTCCGGTGAATATTTTTTTCAGATGTAATAAATTCGTACCAGCCGGTAACCATAATGTTAAGGCGGCCGTTAACCAGCGTTGAAAATTCCGTTACGGGTCCAACGCTCCTGTAGCCTGATTCAGGTTCTTTTATGTTATTATTGAAACTGTAAGTTTTAAGTAGCAGATAACGGATGCCGGCTCCAAATGTCAGTCCCTGATAAGAATAAAATAGCTTAGGTTCAAAATTATACTCATTAAGAATCCTGACCGGCTTACCGGAAAATTTTGCCCAGTTAAAGTTACCCTGTTCGGAGAATTTTATTGTGCCAAGCAGTGCAACTGAGATATGGCTTCCAAGTCTTATTGTAGTCGAGTCCTGATATGCCAGCTGCCTGTATGAATAACTCCTGAAGTTTGGATCTGTATCCTCGAAGTCATACGTAATATAATTGGCTGATACTTCAAAGAGGTTTTTCGAAGTGAGCATTCCCGACTGGTAATTTCCGCCTGTTCCAAGCTTCAGGAATCTCGATATATTATTATTCGAGCTTCTTTCAGAATAAATATATACAATATGATTCAAACTTCCTTCGAGGCTGATAAATGTATCAAAACATGGAGTCATATTGTGCAGATAATAAATCCTGAAAATCGAAAGCAGCTCATCCCTGTCATCGAAGTTATTTTCGCCTGGTGTATCATACGTCAGCTTGTTATGGAACAGACTTAAGAACAATCTGTCTCTGTTGCTGAGTTTCAGGCTGCCGGTAAATGATACATATATCCGGTCTGTTATATTATTCTTCTGTGCTTCCTGGCTATTGCGCTCTTCGTATGTTTTAAGGCGTTCGTCTTTCATGAATATATTAGTCTCTTCAAATTTCTTTGCCGTGTGTTTTTCATTTCGTTCCGAATAATTTAATTTAAGCAGACCATCAAACGCAGTTGAACGATATTCCACAAAAGACTCTAAATCTATTTTAAACTCTTCCACTTTTAAATCAAAAACGGACGTACTGATATCGCTAAGCAGTCTGTAACGTGTATCTCTGTCAATTACTCTCCAGGAAGTCCTGGCATTAATGCCCAAAGTGAAATCTTTATATATATCCGGCGCAAGGAAGCGGTCTTCTGCATAATAATTTGTTTCAATTCTTGACTGGATATTATTTGCCACGCTGAAAGTTCTTCTTATTACCGAATCAGCAGTATAATAGAAATCTTTTCTGTTCTGTAAATAATACCAGTTAAAAATATTCTTAAACGTGCCACTCATTTCATTCGTTAATGAGAAATTAATTAATTTGAGAAAGTTCTTCCGCGGCGATATATCCTCATTTAGAAACTTCACTATTGAAAATATATTAAAGTCATTTAGCGGCAGGCTGTCAATAAATCCTTCGAACCCGTAGAACTGTCCGTAGTCATCTTCACCTATCTGGTTATTGTTTTCGTAGCCGTAGAAAGGAGTAGCATAAATTTTGCCGAGGGGACTGAATTTCAGGAACATTGATACATTACTTACAGATGCCTGGTTAAGGGCGAGCTTCCTGTCATCTGACAGGATATTGTTATTGGCGAGCATACCCATTTTCAGATTATCATATACATTATATTCTCCGAAAAGGGAGAAGTAATGTTCATCTTTTATATTATCCAGTGTTGACCTGACTAATGTGGAATTAAAATTCTCGGTAACGCCCATAAACAGACTGCCGGACTTTTGTCCATAGGTAAACAGGGAATTAAGGTTGTAGGTGTTAAGTTGTTTATCAAACCTTGTAAGGAGCAGGTGCTTTGACCATACTGAAGCTGTAAAGTTAAGACTGTCATGAGCATTCTGCGCTCTGAATGAGGATGAAACCGCCAAAAACAATGCTATGATAAATATATTTTTTTTCAAATCAGGCTTTAGGAGTAAAATTAAATAAGCCGGAAGCACTCTCCGGCTTATCCGGACTTTATGAATATGTAATTACATGCAGTTATTTAACCCGGGTGTATGACAAATCCCCATTCTTACTCATAATCATAATCTTAATCATACTCATTTTATCTTTTGTCGTACACCCGTTTATCTTTAATATATGAACTAAATTTTATAAACACTGCCTTTTTCAGGAATAACAATATTTTCAAAGTTAACCGATTTAAGTCTTTCGGAAAACTTTTCCATCTGATCCATATCGCCGTGTACCAGAAACAGTTGTTGCATTCTTCCCTTATCAAACTGACTGCAATAAGAGATCAGTTCATTTGAATCAGCATGTGCGCTGAGAGAGTTCATCACAATTACCTCCGCGTTAAGGTTGTATTCATCGCCAAATATCTTAATTACACTTTGATGCTCGACAATCCTGCGTGCCAGTGTATTTTCAGCCGCATATCCTACAATCAGAATAATATTGTCGGGGTTTTCAACATTATTTGCCAGATGATGAAGTATTCTGCCGGCTTCCGCCATACCGGAGCTTGCTATAATCATGCACGGGCCCGGAATATCATTAAGCCTCTTCGATTCTTCCACATCCTTTATATATGTAAGTCTGTTAAAGCCGAACGGGTCCTTATTTTTCAGCAGGTATTGTGAGATTTCATTATCGAAGCATTCCGAATGCAGTCTGAATATTTCAGTAGCATTAACAGACAACGGGCTGTCCACATAAACAGGTATTTTATCAGCTTTGCCACTTTCGAAGAGGTTGTTAAGCCAATAGACTAATTCCTGGGTTCTGCCAACACTAAATGAGGGCACAATTATCTTTCCCTTTTGCTTTACAGCCTTACGGATTACATCGGCAAGTTTAGCCTCCGTATTTTCAGGCGTATCGTGGAATCTTCCTCCGTAAGTACTCTCGCACAGGAAGTATTCACAGTCCGGTATCTTTTCCGGGTCTTTAAGGATAGGCATATCAGGCCGGCCAAGGTCCCCTGAATAGCCAAGATTAATAATGCGTCCTTCATCCCTGATAACAAGGAATGAAACAGCTGACCCTAATATATGTCCGGCATCAAAGAAAGTGAGCATAATATCATTTGTTATTTCAAACTCCCTGTGGTAATTAAGTCCCACAAAGCGTTTTATAGTTTCCTCAACATCTTTCATTGTATAAAGAGGAGTAAAAGGGTTCTGTCCTTTTTTCTTTCTGCGTTTATTTACGAACTCAGTATCCTTTTCCTGAATAAATGCGCTGTCGCGTAGCATAACAGCCGCCAGGTCTCTTGTTGCGAATGTGCAGTAAATATTTCCTTTAAAGCCGGAGCGCACCAGATTAGGCAGGTTGCCCGCATGGTCAATATGCGCATGGGACAGAATTACAAAGTCAATTTCCTCCGGGTCAAATGAGTCAAAATTCCTATTTATTTCATAGGCTGACTTTCGTTTGCCCTGATACATACCGCAGTCGAGCAGAAATGCAGAGCTTTCGGTCTTAACAAGGTGCATCGATCCTGTTACGGTGCGTGCAGCTCCAATAAATTGTAATTCCATAGTTTATCCTCTTTATAATTTCCAAAATTGCCGGCAAAGAAAACTCAGTTTTCCGGAGATGAAATTAAGAAAACTAATAACAAGATTAAAGGGTGCATGACAAATTTCCTGATGGTTGTTGAACCGGACAACAAGCCGGGACGGTTTTCTTAATCATACTTATAATCATAATCTTACTAACTTTGGGAAAAACGAGTATGAATTTGTAACAGAGTTTATTATTTTTGTAATGAAAACAGAATCTGAATTACTTATCAGGATAGTCTATGAACATTGGAATTAAAAACATAAAAATCTTCAGCATAATAAATTCTGTTGTAATAGTACTTGGAACAACAGTCATTGGCTCCTTCCTGTACAGTAGTTCCTTTTCTGCAGGTTGCCAGACTGATACGCCGGTGCAGAAACAGCCAAAGGTCAGGAACTGCGAGATAGTCTCTCCTGAAATACCGGCAAACCTTGACTTCTGTGGCGAGAGAGTCCCGCTTGAGCATTTCTACGTTCGTGAACGTATTGACCGTGAGATGATTGTAAATACATATTTCCATTCAGCAACGATACTTGCTGTCAAACGCGCAAACAGATGGTTCCCTGTAATTGAGCCGATATTAAAAAAGAATGGAATACCTGCCGATTTTAAGTATTTATGCGTTGTTGAAAGCAATCTTGATAATGCTGTCTCTTCTGCGGGTGCGGCAGGGTTCTGGCAGTTTATAGAACCGACCGCTAAGTCTTACGGACTTGAAATAAACGACATGATAGATGAACGCTACAACATTGAGAAAGCAACTGAGGCGGCTTGTCAGTATCTTCTTACAGCTTATAATAAGTATCATAACTGGACGCTCGCCGCTGCTTCGTATAATATCGGGTTTGGCGGGGTTGACAGGCAGATTGAAAGACAGAAGATGACAAGCTATTATGATATTCTCTTTGGTGAAGAAACTTCCCGATATGTGGCGCGGATAATCGCAATGAAGGAAATATTCCGCGACCCGCAGAAATATGGCTACTTTATTAATAAAAATGACTATTATATCCCGCTTGAAAGTACTCTGCTTGCCGTAGATTCAAATATACCCGATCTGGCACTGTTTGCTATTTCCAAAGGTTTTAATTATAAGATACTGAAGATATATAATCCCTGGCTGAGAGATAACCTGCTGATTCCTCAAAAAGGGAAGACTTATTTTATTAAAATTCCGAAGTAAAGCAGGCAGCGGACCTGAAGTAAAATTGATATTGTACAATTGTTCTTCATACTCTTACTCATAATCTTAATCATACTCATTTCCCATGAAGCGAGTAAGATTATGATTATGAGTAAGATTAAGAAAAAGATGGGAGTGAATAATAATATTTTTATTACACCCTTTCAGGGTTTGGGGTTTGCTGGGGGAATTATTTTTCACAGGGCGATTGCCCTGTGCTGATATATTTAGCCCTTTCAGGGCTGAATCAGCCCTGAAAGGGCTAAATATAATAGCGATGGGTAGCCCCGCCCATCGGACGAAATACAATAAAAATCCATAAGCCCTGCAAGGGCGTAATATGGTGTTAACCTGACAGCATTGTGCTTTTGTCCGGTATTTTTATATGATTTTGATAAATTCGTACCACCTGTAAATTATTACCGGCAGATAATAAATATTGTACTTTATTCTTTGTTCTTAATTCTTATAACAAAAACCTCCAAAGTGTCAGAAATGGCTGTTATCAGGAGGCAATTATTTCTATTTCTAATTAATTTAATATCCATAGGAGAAATTCTACATGAAGAAAATGACAAAAGCTAATCTCGAAGCAGCTTTCGCAGGTGAAAGCCAGGCGTACATGAAATATTCAATTTATTCGGAAAAAGCTGATAAGGAAGGTTTTCCGGAGATAGCAAGATTATTCAAAGCTATTGCTTTTGCGGAAAAAGTTCACGCTACAAATCATCTCAGGGCACTTGGCGGTATAAATGATACGAAAAAAAATCTCGCTCATGCCATGGAAGGTGAGAATTACGAAGTAACGGAAATGTATCCTGCTTTTGATGCCGTTGCAGTTCTCCAAGAAGAAAAAGTGGCTGTGAAGTCTATCCACTTCGCGCTTGAAGCTGAAAAGATACATGAAGTTATGTATAATAATGCAAGAAAGTCTGCTGAAGAAGGTAAAGATATAAACGCAACAAGTATATATGTATGTTCAGTCTGCGGACATACGCAGATTAGCTCCGCGCCTGCAGAATGTCCGGCCTGCGGACTGCCGGGTAAAAAGTATCATCAGTTTTAGTATATAGTGAGTATTCCGCTGAAATATATTTATAATTCCAGGGAATTGGCGGTATAATGGTCAGATAAATTTAGCAGTTCCCATATTCCCGGGTTTTCAACCTGGGGGAGGGAATTAAATCCCCTTTTGAAAGACAGACTGTTTCATTGGAGACTTACTGTTGCCTCATGAAATCGTCACGAGGTACTCGGAAAACTCCAAGTACCTCATGAGAGCGTCACGAGGTACTCGGAAAACTCCAAGTACCTCATGAGAGCGTCACGAGGTACTCGGAAAACTCCAAGTACCTCATGAGAGCGTCACGAGGTACTCGGAAAACTCCAAGTACCTCATGAGAGCGTCACGGGGTACTCGGAAAACTCCAAGTACCTCATGAGGGTCAAAGTTCCCTGATTTTACAATAATTTCATTTTTTTTAGATTAAAAATACGTATCTGATAAAATTTCCGGTTAAGGATAAACCAGGCAGGGGATTTGTCAGATTTTGTCTGTGGAACGGGGCAGTCTTTATCCGGTGTAGTAATTCCCGCCATAATTTTTCATATAAACATCCCGCCGGAGTTTGGTGTTATATACAGCGGATTTGTAAAGTTCTGTGTCTGATTTCCTCTTTTGCTACAGGTTTTATAAATGATTTTAATGAAAATACCTTAATAAGTCCTTTTATTTACAGAAATAATATTGTAATTTTTTAATCGTTTTTTTCACTAATTATAAAGAAACATGAAAAAACTTTTAGTGATTCTGCTGTTTGTCGCTCCGTTTGTTATCAAGGCTCAGAGTGATCTCCGCTTTAACTTTGACTATGCAAGGTTCAGTTATGACAGTCTCTCCGGTTACATCGAATTTTATTATTCGTTCAGCCTGAATAATCTTACACTAATGGAAAAAAAAGCCGGATTTTCCGCTAATGCAATTATTCATATCCAAATACAGGATACAACCGGCAAAAATGTGTTACTCGATAAGGAATGGAAAGTTGATAACCTGATTTTAGATACATCCGGGACTTCGAAGTTTAGAAATCTTGTGGGGGTTGTTGGTTTTGTCATACCCGGCGGGCAGTATCAGTGCATAGTTACCGGTACGGATGCCAACAACAGGAATAAGGTAAAAAGAATAGTGGAAAACCTTATAATTGAACCTTTTGCCGGTAAAAACCTTTCGCTCAGCGATATTGAACTTTCAGGTAATATCAGACAGGAGGGCGCGGACAGTTCTTCGATTTTTTATAAGAATACACTTGAGGTTGTGCCGAATCCGACTATGGTTTTCGGGGAAGAGGCTCCTGTGGTATTCTATTACGCCGAAATTTATAATATGACGAAGCCGGGGACTTCTGATAATGTTACATTAAGGTCGCGTCTGTATAACAGCCGTGGCGCATTACTTTTTGATAAGGCTAAGTGTATTTCCAGGACAGATGTCGCAAGAGTTGAGGTCGGCACTCTCAATATTTCCAGATATGCAACTGATACCTATACATTTGTCCTGACCGCCCTGGATAGTGCTGGTAATTATGGTGTTTCATCATCAAAAAAGTTCTATGTATATAATCCTAAGGTTATTGACACAGTAAAAAATATGACCGGAAATATGGAACTGATAAATTCGGAATTCAGCGCACTAAGTCCGGATGAATGTGATGAGCTTTTTGATAAATCTGCATATATTACAAATGCAACGGAAAGGGAGCAGTATAAAAAGATACAAAATACAGAAGGCAAACGTGAGTTTCTCTTTAAATTTTGGAAAAGGAGAGATGCAGACCCGTCAACGCCGGAGAATGAGTTCAAAAGTACTTTTATAAACAGAGTAAAAACAGCTAATGAGAAGTATGGAGCACTTGGCAGGCGCGGTAATAAAACAGACCGGGGTCGCGTATTTATTCTTTATGGAGAAGCGGACGAAACTGACCGTTATCCGAATGACCTGGATAAGAAACCTTATGAAATCTGGCGATATAACGGCATCGAAGGGGGCGTGGAGTTTATTTTTGGCGATGTCTCAGGTTTTGGTGATTATCAGCTTCTCCATTCTACAAAAAGAGGAGAACTTAAGGATGATAACTGGTTAAGCAGGATACAGACCGCTAAATAATACTCATTTCCCCTGAAACGGGTAAGATTATGATTATGAGTAAGATTAAGAAAAGCATATACATGGTTTTTTGAACAGATAAATTAATTACACGCTTCCGGCAGGCGGAATGAATGTTACGGACAGCTCAACAGGATTAAATAATATAAACTAATGTCATTAAAGAACAAATCTGAATATATCCTTTTTAACGGCTTTGTTAAGCTCTTTCATCTGACAGGACTGAAAAGCACGCGCTTTTTCGCCCGTGTCCTTGCTTTCATTTTCTACTATCTGATACCAATAAGAAAAAAAACAGTAACAGGTAACCTTGCAATGGCATTCCCGGAGAAGTCCGGGAAGGAAATAGGACAAATTGCATATAAGGCTTACTTTAGTTTTGCCCTTACACTCGCCGAGATAATGTGCATTCCTTTTCAGACTGCCGAAAAAATCAAAAGCTGGGTCAGCTGCCCGAAACTTCATCTGGTTAAGGAGAAATTCGAAGAAAATAAGGGAGTAATATTTTTAACTGCACACTTTGGCAACTGGGAACTGGGTGCCTGCTCAATCGGTGCCCAGCTTGGAGTTCCGGTTTATGTTGTGTATAAACCACAGCGCAATGTTTTTGTGGGGGACTGGATAAATATGATGCGCGAGAAGTTTGGCAATAAAACAGTACCTCTTGGCTTGTCAATCAGGAATATCTTTAAAGCACTTGTCGAGAAGAAGATTATAGGACTTGTAGGCGATCAGCGGGGCGAGCCGGATGGTCCGAGGGTTAAGTTTATGGGAATAGATTCGTCTGTTTATCCGGGCGCGGCTGTAATGGCATTAAAGACAAAGTCCCCGATTGCCGTGGCTGTCACAGAGCGTCAGGCAGACTACTCATATTATGTTGATATTAATTTTATAGATATTGATGAGTGTAAAGGAACAACCGAAGAGAAGGTTATGCAAATCAATCAGCAGTATCATAATATCCTCGAAGCCTGTATAAGGCGCAATCCGGAGCAGTGGCTCTGGATGCACAAGCGTTGGAAATACTGATGCTTTATGAGAAAATTTTAGTTGTTCAGACGGCTTTCATTGGCGACTCTGTGCTTACTCTTCCGCTTATTCAGAGTTTAAGCAGTCTCTTTCCCAGTAGTTTAATTGATGTGATATCTGCACCCGCTTCAGAGGAGATATTTAAGGCAAGCCCTTTTGTTCATAAAGTAATTGTATATGACAAGAGGGGAGCGGATAAATCATTAATAAGTATTTTCCACTTTGCGGGCAGAATCAGAAATGAAAAATACTCCGTGATTTATTCACCTCACAGATCGCTTAGAACAGCCATGCTCGTAAAGCTTTCCGGAGTGAAAGAGACTTACGGATTTTCAAATTCGTCATTAAGCAGGCTGTACCGCAATGTAATTCCTTATCATGGCAGGCTCCATGAGGTACAGAGGAATTTAAGTCTTACCGGCTGTTATAAAGAAGGGGATGAGTGGAAAATAAAGCCTGAAATTCAGTCCGATGAGAAAACGGTAAGAAAGATTGACGGAATTTTATACGGATACGAAGGGCGGAAGTTTGCCACAGTAGCGCCGGGTTCTGTATGGGAGACAAAGAAATATCCGGTTGAAAGATATAAAGGAATTGTTGAGTTTTTACTTGGCAGAGGGATAAAAGTATTTTTAATCGGGGCAAAGTCCGACAGGGCACTCTGTGATGAGCTTTCAGCCGGTCATGCAGGGGATGTTGTTAATGTTGCGGGTAATCTGACTATAACTGAGTCAGTTGAATTACTGAGGCGGTGTTCTGTTTTAATATGCAACGACAGCGCGCCTGCTCATTTCGGAATGGCTGCGGGTATTGCAGTTCTCACTATATACTGTTCTACGGTGCCTGACTTCGGTTTTTATCCGTATAATGAAAAGAGCAGAATCATGAATTTTGATGAACTTAAATGCAAGCCCTGCGGAATACACGGGCATAAGAAATGTCCGGTTAAGTCGTTTGACTGCGCTTATAAGATAAGTGAAAGCGAGGTTAACGATATTATTGCTGAAATGCTGGATGACTGATTATTTACGGGGTAGTGATAAAGTAACCGGATGATTTTTTTTATTCTGTTTTATATGGAGGAAGTAAATGCCCGGAGTCAGACGGGGATCGATGATTTTAGCAGACGGGGACATTAACGGAGCAGTAAAAGAAGCTGCGAGGATATTTACCGAAGGGGGCGTTTTTATTTATCCGACTGATACAATCTATGGGATAGGCGGCGATCCTTTTAATCCGGACTGTACTCTTAGAATTAATAAAATGAAAAGGCGGGACGAGAGTAAGAAATTTATTTTTCTGGCTGATAATCTTCAGCGGCTTACCGGTTATACCGATGTGGCAATGGAGAAGCATTTTGATTTCCTTGATGCTGTCTGGCCTGATCCGGTTTCTGTAATTCTAAAGTTAAATCATCAGACTGTGGCTTTACTCGGTCAGACTACAGCAGGCTTCCGCGTTCCGCGCAGCGGGTTTTGTGTTTCGCTGATTGCGGAAGTGAAGAAGCCTTTGATATCGACAAGTGTTAATCGTTCAGGAGGCGGGCCGATGACTGAACCGGATGCAATTTATTGTGAATTTGGCTCTGAGGTGAATGCTGTATTTTATACTGAAAAGAAGCTGCTCAGGCTTGGCTCAACTATAATTGACCTGACAGACAGCGTTCCCGTGCTTGTGCGCGAGGGAGCGGTTAAGTTTAGCGAACTGATGGGGAAGTTCAGATAAATGATATCCCCTGCTGATTAACCCGATGCAGGGAATCATCTGCTCTATTGATTTATAATATACCGGTATCAGGGCTGACTTTAATTGACTTTTTAGGCAGGGTTAGGTAACTTTGCATCAGCTTGAACATGAAAATACCCAAAATAAAAGATATTAAAGAATTCTCGGCGCATATCATTTTTGATCATGCCGGTGCTCATACAAAAAGCTATGCGTTCAGCAGTATAAAAATAGCTCTGTTTATCGGGCTTTATACATTTGTTATTGCCCTGACAGTCTTCTTGTTCCTGCTTGCTACGCCCGCCAAATTTCTTTTGATTTCAGATGAGGAAGCCCTGCGGGGTGAATCGATGAGGTTGTTGCAGTTAAGCAAGAGGGTTATTTACCTTTCGAAGGAGCTTAATCATATTCAGTCCCTGAACAAAAGTCTGAAGAATGCAGTTTTTATGGGAGATTCGGATCTTGCAAAATCGATCAGGGAAAAGCAGGAAATACAGAAGCAGCAGAAGACAGAAAATCCCTTTGGGGGGTATATTTTTGGAGCTGTAAAAGCTCTTTTTATGGATCAGGAGAATAATTCCGTCCGCGTGGTTTATTTTATTAATCCTGTAAACAGTCAGTTTACCAGCAGGGGATTCAGCGCGGAGAAGGGACACATGGGGATTGATTTTCCACTTCGTTCAGGTCAGCCTGTTTTCGCGGTGGCTTTCGGCACAGTTGTTTTTGCCGATTATACGTCCGATGATGGCTATATGATAATACTGATGCACCAGGATAATTATATAACAGTCTATAAGCATTGTTCGGTAC
>Ga0194060_10000920_pt1 | contig 21531 bp, 25 predicted proteins | sample SepL225m_MetaG_FD_163427 | JGI IMG/M metagenome (GOLD analysis project Ga0194060, IMG submission 163427) | Anoxic zone freshwater microbial communities from boreal shield lake in IISD Experimental Lakes Area, Ontario, Canada - Sep2016-L222-5m | ecosystem: Environmental > Aquatic > Freshwater >... | reverse complement strand
GTGTACTCGCTACACGTTTTGGCCTGCATGCAATTACCGCGATTCACGAAGGTGACTTTGGCAAGATGGTCGCACTTCACGGAACCAAAATTGCTCGAGTGCCATTGGCTTCTGCAACCACCCAACTTAAGTTGGTTACCCCAGACCTATACGCTGAAGCAGAAGTCTTCTTCGGTTAATTAGGACGCACCAACTTCCCCTACTTCTCTAAACTTAAGGACATGATGAATATCGATTCACTATTTACACCAGGTCTTGTGGCAGCCCAACAACCACAATGGCCTGGCGGTGTTAATGGTCCCCAAGTTACCAAGGCAGTAGAAACACTTCGCAAGGCGCCACCACTTGTATTCGCAGGTGAATGCGACACCCTTAAAGAGAAAATTGCAATTGCGCAAGAAGGTAAAGCATTTTGGCTACAAGGTGGCGACTGTGCTGAAACATTTGAAGCAGCAACCGCCGATTCAATTCGAAATCGCATCAAAACTATTCTGCAAATGGCTGCAGTACTCCAATATTTCGCAAGCCTTCCGGTTATCAAAGTTGGGCGCATGGCTGGTCAATTTGCCAAGCCCCGCAGCAGCGATAATGAAACTCGCGGAGATGTAACACTTCCGGCATATCGTGGAGATGCAGTAAATGATTTAGCTTTCACACTTGAAGCTCGTACTCCAAATCCAGATCGCTTAGTTCAGGTTTACAACACCTCTTCTTCAACCTTGAACTTAGTGCGCGCCTTCACACAAGGTGGATTTGCCGATATTCGTCGCGTTCACGAATGGAACAAGGGTTTCGCTAACGATCCACGCTTTGGTGCGCGCTACGAACAAATGGCAAATGAAATTGGACGCTCACTTGATTTCATGGAATCAGCTGGCGTAGATCCTTCATCATTTAAGACCGTTGATTTTTATTCATCACATGAAGCGCTAATTTTAGAGTACGAAAAGGCGCTTACTCGAATTGATTCACGGACAGATCTTCCTTACGATGTTTCGGCGCACTTTGTCTGGATCGGCGAACGTACTCGTCAACTAGATGGTGCACATATGGATTTCGCGTCAAAGATTCAAAATCCAATTGGTATCAAACTTGGACCAAAGAGCACTGTCGAAGATGCGCTTGCAATGATTAAGAAATTAAATCCAAGTAACGAACCAGGTCGCCTAACATTTATAACGCGTATGGGTGCTGGATTAATTCGTGAAAAACTTCCTGCTCTGGTTAAAGCCGTAACTGATTCGGGTGCAAAAGTTCTCTGGGTCTGCGATCCAATGCATGGAAATACATATGAAGCGCCAAGTGGATACAAGACTCGTAAATTTGATGATGTACTAGATGAAGTCCGTGGTTTCTTCGAAGTCCACAAGGCTCTAGGCACCCATCCAGGTGGAATCCATATTGAATTGACTGGCGATGACGTCACCGAATGCGTTGGCGGCGGCGAACAAATCTTGGAATCTGACTTAGCCACCCGTTATGAGAGCGCATGCGACCCTCGGTTGAACCACACCCAATCCTTGGAGCTCGCATTTTTAGTCGCAGAGATGTTACGCGATCACTAGATTTTATTTGAATTCGGATTAGCCTTATCGAATGCTTTTCCAAGCTACTCATAGGACCCCAGTTGGGGATCTCTTCCTTGTGAGTGATGAACATATTTTGCTAGCCGCAGGATTCCGAAATTTTAAAGATCTCTTTGCACGGATGGATGTTTCTGATTCATCACGAGAAGTAAAAAGTGTGAAAAATATTCCAATAATTAGTGATTTGGTTACAGATTACTTTGCTGGCGATTTGAATTCATTAGGTGGAATCAAAGTTCGCCAACCAGGCGCTGATTTTTCGCAGGCTGCTTGGAAGGCAATGCGCAAAATACCTGCGGGCAAAACTTGGTCATATGCAGATTTAGCGCAACGCGCTGGTTCACCTAGCGCAGTTCGTGCGGCTGGTACTGCTTGTGCTCGCAATTTAATTGCACCGATTATCCCGTGTCATCGAGTTGTGAAGACTGGTGGGGCGCTCGGGAATTATGGTTATGGACTTGAAGTTAAAGAATGGTTATTGGAACACGAAGGTGCGCTTTAAACCTTCTCGGTTTTGCGTTGATCCAACAAAATAATTAAATACATCGCAGCGATGACTAGTAGTCCGCCGAGTGCGATACGAATTGTGAGTGGTTCGGAAAGTAACCAGATTCCAAATGCAGCAGCGAAGACAACTTCCATTGCCAAGATAACTGCAACACTGGATGGTTTGATAAATGATTGCGCCCAAGTTTGTACGATAAATGCCAGTGCAGTTGCGAAGAGCGCGGTATAAATAATTGACCACCAAACTCCGGCATCAGGCGGAACTTTGAAGCCACTCTTTAAACTTGCAGCGAAAGTTAGAAGAGCGCATGTTCCAAGTTGCAGCACAGTAAGCGCATAAGTATCCAAACCTTTTGACCATTCACCAAGGCCGACAATGTGAAGAGCGAAGAAAAGTGCGCTTACTAATACTAAGAATTCACCAAGTCCAAAGCTCAATCCATTTAGTGAAAGCAGGGCCAAACCAACGGTAGCCATGAAGACTGCGAACCATTCAATGCGCGTAATGTTCTTCTTCAAAATTAGGGCTGCGACTATCGGGGTCAGAACTACATAGAGGCCGGTAATAAATCCGGTATTTGAAACGGTGGTCAAAGTTAATCCAAATGATTGGAAGATATATCCGCTACCCAAGAAGAAGCCAACTAGCGCACCCTTCTTAATAAATTCTTTATTAAATCTGCGCAATACCGAGGGTTTAATCAGAATTAATACGATTGTTGCGATCGTGAAGCGCCAGGCAAGAAAAGAGTTCACATCTAAACGTTCGAGCGTGCCCTTCATCGAGGTGAAAGCACCGCCCCAAATAGCCGCGACCGCTGTTAACATGAAGCTAGAAAAGAACTTGTTCTCTTTCACTTAATCTTTGCCCGCATCTTTGTAAGAAGCGCTATTTCTTCGCCGTGCTTCTCTTCCATGCCAGGAGTTTCAAGAATTAGGGGAGCGTTCTGTGCGACCGGATGGGCCAGTAACTCTTCAAAGGGTTTAATACCAATTTCGCCATCGCCTAAGTTTTGGTGGCGATCTTTAAGTGCGCCGCAAACATCCATCGAATCATTTGCGTGAATTAATTGAATACGTTCAATGCCGACCAACTTCACAAGTAGATCCAAGGTCTCAGTCATTCCGCCTTTTTTGGCAATGTCATGCCCCGCAGCAAATACATGGCAGGTATCTAAGCAAACACCAACTTTTGGATGCCATTCAAGTGCTTCGAAATAGTGAAGCAGATCATCCAATTTCTTTACAAGTGATTGACCCTGTCCAGCAGTTGGTTCGAGCAATAGCCAAGGATCTTCATCAGTTAACTTATTCAATACCGGCATCATGCCTTTTTTAATCTGCTTCCAAGCTTTCTCGACATGGTTTACATCAACAGCGGAACCGGTGTGAATAACTACGCCCTTTGAACCGATCTCGCGACCACGTTTAAGTGAATAAGCAGTGGAGGCAACGGAGTTTTCATATGTTGCTACGGTTGGAGATCCTAAGTTAATTAGAAAAGGTGCATGGACATAAGTTTCAATATCTAACTCAAGAGCTCTATCGCGAAATAATTTATCCGCTTCAACATTGGCATCTGGCATCGCCCAACCACGTGGATTGGATGCAAAAACTTGAATTGCCTCGGCGGCAACTTCTTGGGCATATGCAATAGATCGTTTTGCCATGCCACCAGAAGTTGGGGTGTGTGCGCCCAATCTTGGGAGTTTCCTTGGGCTGGCCATTGGCAAACCCTAACTCATAGTAGGGAAATTATTAGCCCAAAGTGATTGTGACAGTCGAGCCAGGAGTTACCGCAGTGCCTGATTTCGGAGAAATATTGGTGACAGATTTCTTCTTTCCAATATATTTAAAGTCAACTTTGAATCCGAGATCTTCCAGAATTTTTGCTGCTGCCAATTTCGATAATGAATATACATTCGGAACAAATATTTTCGAAGGTCCCTTTGAAATAGCTAAGATAATTTTCTCGCCCTTTGCAACTGCAGTCACATCACTTGGTGTTTGTGAAATAACAGTTCCGATTGGAACGGTATCGCTATATTCATATTTGCTGCTTACAACAAGACCAGCAGCAGTTAATTCATTTAGGGCTTCATCACTTGTCTTCCCTTGGAAATTAGTCAGAGCAACTTGCTCGATTCCCTTGCTTACAATTAAATCGACGGTGCTGTCTTTACGAACATCTGAACCACTTGTTGGGCTGCCATCCACGAGCAAGCCAGCTTCTTGGGTAGCACTGAATTTTTCAGTTACCCGTCCTACTTTAAGTTTCGCTGCTTCCAGCGCAGCCGTGGCTTCCTCGATTGTTAAACCAACCAGTTCTGGAACTTGGATTCGTTCTTTTCCTTTAGAAAGGATTAGATGAACGGTTCCTGCAACTGCAACTTGGCCGCCACCGGCAGGATCAGATTTAATAACTTTCCCCATCGCGACATCTTCACTAAAGATTTTTTCGGTGACATCTATTTTCAACCCAAGTTCAGCAACCGCTTTTGCTGCTTGAGATTGTGTCATTCCCGCAAGTGAAGGGATTGCAATTTTGTTACCTGGTCCAGAAATTTTGTACCAACTTGCAGCGATTATTAGCAATACTATAAATAAAGCAATGGCACGATTGCGTTTGACGCGGCCTGAAGTTTTGCGCTTACGCTTCGTCTGCGCAGTGGTACTTCTTTTACTAGATGAATTAGTATTTTCGCGCATGACATTGCCCCTCTTTAGATCTATCTGGGTAGTAACACTTTTTAGTATTTCCATCTTGCTACGTTTCTTCTTATCAACTTTTGCCTTCGGAATTGGGATATCAAGTTCAAGGCTCATCTGACGACGTTTCGGATCTAATTTCGCTTGCAAAGCGAGAATTTCCTCCTGCAATGCGCCGGCATCTTTATAACGTTTATCCGAATTATTCGCCGCAGCTTTGAGAACAATCGCATCTAACTCTGGAGAGATACTTGGATTTAACGTTGAAGGTATCGGGATATTTTCATTCACATGCATATATGCAATTTGAATCGGGCTCTCACCATCAAATGGCTTTTTGCCGGTTAACATTTCAAAGAGCACAATGCCGAGTGAATAAACATCACTTCGCATATCTGAAACTCCACGTTGCACTTGCTCGGGGGATAAGTAGGAGACGCTGCCTAAAATCACACTCGATTCAACAGTAAGCGTGGCACCAAGTTCAGGCCCTTTAGCCAGACCAAAATCTGCGATCTTTACCCGACCATCTTTAGAAATTAAAATATTTTCTGGCTTAATATCTCGGTGCAAAATTCCTACTTTATGTGCGGCAGCCATCGCAGAGACAACTGGCGCGAAATATCGCAAACTATCAGTTACGCCCAGAGCGCCTTGATCTGCAATGACATCTCGAAGAGTGAATCCTTCGATGTATTCCATAACAATAAAGACCGCAGGAACGCCGCCTTCATTCCAACCTTGATCTTGAATTGCAACAATATTTGGATGAGCAAGTGCTGCTGCAGCTTTTGCTTCACGGATAAAGCGCGCGACAAAATCTTCATCGTTTGCTAAATGGGGATGCATTATTTTTACGGCAACTGGGCGATCCAGGCGAAGATCTAAGGCGTAATAAATTGTGGCCATACCGCCAGCCGCCACCACATGTTTGAGCTGGTAGCGGTTATCGATTATTTCGCCGGTTAAGTCGGACACGCTTAAATCTTAGACAGTGCCCTGCCCACTTAAGCGGTAATCCGCGCTCTTCTTGCTCTCTTCTTTCGCAAAATGAGAGTTTTGCGCCACAAGAAATGCGGGCATGTAATCCACGACCATTGGCCCATCACGTTTAATAACGCGAGCCAATCCCTCCTCGGCCGGGACCTCGATCCAAAGAGCCAAGGAGATGAAGTTACGAATAGCGCTTTGAGCTGACCCCACACCTTCGATGATTAAATACTTTGGCGCGGGCATACGAATTTCACCTGCAAAAGTATTGGTGTGCCAGTCGAATGGGGTAAAAACAATCTCAGATTTTTCACTTAAGTTTCCTAATAAATTTTGCATTTTATTAGTCAACTTCGAGGTAAGAGTTGAATTCCAGCCTTCGTACAGATCATCCATATGAACTGTGTAAGTTGCACCAAGCACAAGGGCAAGCTCTTGTGCCAAGGTAGTTTTACCAGAACCCGCCGGCCCATCAATTGTTATAACTATGCAACTCCCACACTTAGGAATGAGTGTTGGGATAGCTTGCTTAATTAAATCTAGATTTTGTTTCACGTAGCCAACGCTTCCAACCGCCTACAGCGATTAAGACAAATATAAAGTAGAGGATTGCCGTTAAATATTGCTTACCATGCCAATATTGGTAGGTATAAACGGCATCAACCACGAACCAGATGATCCAGTTTTCAAATCTTTGTAAGACCATAAGCAATTGCGCAATACAACTTCCAACAAAACCAAAGGCATCAGTAAAGGAAGCGGCGGCACCAATTCTCTTGAGCACTGGATAAAGTGCAATCCAAGAGATTAAATAGGCGGCGCTCCATATCCAAATTTCTTTTCTCCTAAGGCGCTGTGGTCTTGCACCTTTTGGCCCCCAACCAAACCATCCTGCAATTGCGCCAGCGATAAAGATGAATTGCAAGAAGCCACTTGCATAGTATTTCCATTGGAAAAAGAGCGCGGCGTAAAGCAATGAACTTAAGCTCCACCATGGCCAGGTCTTTCGTGGACCATAAACTCCGAGCCAGACTCCGACAACAGAAGTCATAAATGCTAATAACTCGAGAAGTGAAAGTTGATATCCCCATGCAGTAAAAACCGTAACCATTAAATCCATCGATTAACCCCTTTCCAATTCGCATTACCGAACTGGTACTACGGTCGATCTGAATTTCAGATCCTCTCAGCCAATCTCTCGGCTCCCGTCGGCACTTACGTTAGCAAACTAACGCGTCCTCCGCGCCCTAAGTAGCGCTGGAAATGCAACTTTTATTCGGCGCCAAGTAGAAGTCTTCGCGCGCTTATCAAAGATTTGATAGCCAATCTTTTCAACCTCATCAACTATTCCACAATACAACTCGGATGCAGCCTCGATGCAGGCCCTAGATTCTGGTGCAAGTAAGGCAATTCCGGGGGCTGCTTCTCGCTGCAACCGTCTCACTCTTTCAATCTGCTCTTGTAGTGCTGCCTTAATTTGCGGAGTAAGAATTCGCTCATCTAACATTTCATGAGTTACTCCATGAGCCTTTAGTTCTTCTATTGGCAGATAGATGCGGCCCCGATCGAGATCTTCACCAACATCGCGAATAAAGTTTGCGAGTTGAAATGCAGTGCCAAGTTTTTCAGCGGCGACAAACGCTTCAGAAGAAGTCGCTCCAAGAATTGGAACCATCTGTAAACCAATTACAGATGCAGATCCATAAACATATTCCATCAAGTCATCGAAGGTCTGATATTCGCTAACCGCTAAATCCATAGTCATCGAATGCAAGAATGCTTCAAAATGCGCGATCGGAATTGCAAAGCGTTTAACGGTGTCGACAAGTGCGCGCCCGATGTGATCTTTGCTGGTTCCATCTTTGATATCTTGCAATACTTGATTGCCCCATGTTGTGAGTTCAATTGCCTTCTCTTCATCAGTTAACGTTGAATTTAAATCATCGACTATTTCGTCGGCATATCTGGCGAAACCATAGAGCGCATGCACAAAAGGGCGTTTAGCCGGGGGCAATAGAAGAGTTGCTAAGTAATAAGTTTTTCCGTGAAGTGAATTAAGCCGTTTGCATTCGGCATAAGATGCCCGAAGTTCTGGGCCAATTATTCCTGCTGCAGTTAGCTCATCCATTTATTTAACAGGCCCTACTATTCGTTCGGCAGCAAGGCGTCCAGAAATTAGAACCATCGGAACACCGACACCTGGTTGAGTTCCAGATCCAGCAAAGACCACATTCTCAAAACCTTTCGCCATATTTCTTGGACGAAATGGGCCGGTCTGGAAGAAAGTATGTGCACTTGCAAAAGGTGCACCTTGTTCCATTCCTTGTGCTTGCCAATCAAGCGGAGTTGTCATCTGTTCAACTTCAATCGAATCAGCAAAACCGTCATAGCCACGTTCTTCCATAGTGCGCAGCATTTGATCGCGATATTTTGATCCCTGTACTTTCCAATCAATATCTGCAGACAAGTTTGGTGTAGGAAAGAGTATGTAATATGAATTCTTGCCGGCAGGTGCCAAATCTTTATCATCATGTGTCGGCACAGTTACAAGCAAACTTGGATCGGTCATTAAGGTTTTCTTCTTAATTAGTTCATCGAAGACGCCATCCCAAGATTTACCAAAGTGAATATTGTGGTGTGCCAGGCGGTCATAACTCTTATTTGAACCTACTAATAAGGTCACACAAGAAGGCGAGTAGGTAAGTCGTTTAACTGATGGCGGGGTACGTCCTAAAAGTTCGCGCCAAGCCACAGGCAGATCTGGATTTAAAATCAGAGCATCGCATGCAATTCGGTCACCATTTGCGGTGATGACTGCGCGCGCTCGGCCACCTGAATGTTCAACCGAGGTAGCGGTCTGGTTGTATTTAAATTCCACACCATGTTTTGCCGCCGCCCCTGCAAGTGCTCGAGGAAGTGCATGCATTCCACCTTTTGGAAAGAAGACACCATTTACCGAATCCATATAGGCAATAACGGCATAAATAGCTAGCGCTTGTTGTGGGCTTACACCTGCGTACATTGCTTGGAATGAGTAAACCTTCTGAGTGCGAGGATCTTTCAAGAAATCATTTACCTTTGGTGCAAGTTTGCGGAATCCGCCAAGTGCTACAAGCCTTGCTAAGTTAGGAGTTAAAAGATTTAGCGGTGAATCAATATTGCGATCAATGAAATCTTTCATCTCATACTTATAAAGTTTGGTTACGAAATCCACATATTTGCCATAACCAGCGGCTTCATCAGGACCGATTACATTGCGGATTTCTTCTTGCATCCGGCCGGTTTCGGCATGAACATCAAGGGTTGAACCATCATGATAGAAAGCGCGATACAACGGCTTTAAGGGAAGTAGTTCCATCCAATCTTCAAGCTTTTCACCAACACAGGAGAGCGCATCCTGAATTAAATCTGGCATGGTTAAAACAGTTGGCCCAGTATCAAAGGCATATCCATCTTTGTTCAGTAAACCATTGCGGCCACCAGGAAAGCTTTCGCGTTCGATAACTGTAACTTTGCGGCCAGCGCCAGCAAGTCGAAGTGCGGCACTTAGTCCACCCAGCCCGGCGCCAACGATTACAACGTGATCAGTTGGACCTTTAACGCGTGCCGACATTTAACATCCAATACTTAAAGGGTTCGTTGGGTGACAATCGTAAGAAGTCGCTCCAGTGCAACTTTTGCCAATGGGTCAATTTCACCATGTTCAAGAGCGGATTGCGCGCTGGAAGTTAAGGTGGCAATTAACTCTTCGACCTCGGTCAATGCGCCGGAATAAATAATTATTTCGCGAATCTTCGCAACAGTAGTAATAGTCAAATCTGGATTTCCAAGTGCGCCCTTAATTTCAGCTTTAGATTTCTCATCTGCAAGCTCCATAGTTTTCGCTAGTAAAACTGTACGTTTTCCTTCACGCAAATCATCGCCAGCTGGTTTCCCAGTCTCTTCGGGATTGCCGAATATTCCGAGTACATCATCGCGAAGTTGGAAGGCCTCACCAAGGGGCAGACCATAATTTGAATAGGTCTTCATCAAATCCTGATTAGCGCCACCAAGTGCTGCGCCAAAATGTAGCGGACGCTCGATTGTGTATTTTCCAGATTTATATCGCGCGACTTTTAGCGATCTTTCAACTGATTCTGATGCTAGCGCTTGCTCGTACACATCTAAATATTGTCCAGCCATTAATTCGACTCGCATCTCGTCGTACATCGGAAGCGCCCTAATTAAAGTTTCGCCATCGATTCCAGATTGGTGCAACATCTTTGCGGACCAGACAAGTGCTAAATCCCCAAGCAAGATTGCTGCAGAAATTCCAAATTGCGCGCTAGACCCACTCAACTTTTCCGCGCTGTGCATTGCTTCAAATGCTTTATGAATAGAAGGGGCGCCGCGTCTTATGTCAGATGCATCCATTACATCGTCGTGCATAAGTGCGCACACATGTACTAATTCGAGAGCGGCGCAAGCACGCAAAATTTGTGGAGTTGGTTCTGTTCCGGTGCCAAGAAATCCAATATATGCAAAGAGTGGGCGAAGTCGTTTTCCACTATCCAATAAGAAACGTTCCATAGCTTGCGCCACCGGTGCCAATTCGGAGCCGATTTCATTTAAATACTTATTTTCTATCGCCACAAAATTAAGCAGCTCTTGATTTACCGCGCTACGAATCTCTTTAAGGTCGGAGGTAGCGGAAAAATTCACGTCGTAAGGGTAGCCTGACCCGCTATGGAACGCATGACGGTTTCGGTTGAGTTCTTTCCACCGAAGGATGACGCTGGTGAAGCCCGTCTTTGGGAGGCTAGTTCTGCACTTGAATCGATTTCCCCTGATTTTATTTCGGTAACTTATGGTGCTGGCGGAAGTACCCGCGATCGCACAATTCAAATCACTAAAGAGATAACGAAACGCACGGGGCGAAGCACGGTCGCCCATTTAACTTGTGTTGGTTCAACTAAAGATGAGCTCATTCAAATTCTTGACCAATATAAGAACGCTGGTATAAAAACAATTTTGGCTTTGCGTGGCGATCCCGTTGGTGGACCAACAGCAAATTGGGTTACGGCACCAGGTGGCTTTGATTATTCAGACCAGTTGGTTGAACTTGCAATCTCGCAAGGTGGATTTGAAGTTGGGGTTGCAGCATTCCCAGATGGGCATCCAGCAAGCGGTGGAAATATTACGAAAGATATTGATGTTCTTATTCGCAAAGAGCAACTTGGCGCAACTTTCGCTACAACTCAATTCTTCTTTGAAAGTTCAAAATGGCAGACCTTGGTTACGAAATTAGCGGCACGTGGTTCAAAACTGCCAGTTATCGCAGGAATCTTGCCAATTACTAATGTAAAACAATTGCAGCGCATGGCAGAACTTAACGGCACTCCAATCCCAGAAATTATTTCTAAAGCCTTCACCGGAATTGCAGATGACCCAGAATCGGTAAGAAAAGTTGGTATCGAGCTTGCGACAAAATTTTGTGAAGAGTTAATAGCCCTGAAAGTTCCAGGTTTACATTTTTATACAATGAATAATTCATTGGCTACCTTAGAAATCTGCAACAACCTCGGGTTAACAAACCGTGGATAAGCAAGAATTTTTCGCAACTTGGCCGGAGCTGCATGGCGGGGCAAAAATTGAAGGCGTTGTTAAGAGTTGGCTACAGATTTCATATGCCGTAGTAAAACCACTTTATAAAATAAAAATTACCCCAAATATCTTGACTCTAGCCGGCCTAGCTTTCGCTATAGCGCTCTGGCAATATCCAAACAGTTGGCCAGCGGCGCTATTTTTAGTGCTCTCGTTATTTTTCGATGGAATAGATGGGTCGCTCGCGATAATTTCTAGGGCAACTTCCAAATTTGGTGCGTTCACTGATTCATTTGTAGATCGATTGGCCGAAGTTTTCTGGGCACTCGCGCTCTATAAAATTGGCGCCCCAGCGCTCTTAGTTTTTATCGCTTTATTGGCAGCTTTCACTCAAGAATACTTACGGGCCAGAGCTGGTGGACTTGGTCATAATGAACTTGGGCTTGTAACTATCTGTGAACGGCCAGTTAGGGCCAGCCTGATTTTTATTGCAATAATTTCAAACGTTCTGAATCTGGAAATTACAACAATCATTTCTGCAATTTGGGTTGCTATGCAGATGACAGCGCTAATTCAAATAACGATAAGTTCTTACAAGCGACTCTCTATTTAGCCCTACCAATTGCATCAGCAACTATTTCGGCGCTGATTCCAACCAGTGGAAGTCCGCCACCTGGATGAGCAGATCCACCAACGCAATATAAATTCTTAAGGGGAGATGTATTACTAGCTCGCAAGAAAGCTGAACGAGCGCCATTACTTGATGTTCCGTAAATAGATCCACCTGGTGCACTAACACTGCTCTCTAAATCAGCGGGTGTTTGAAATTCAACAACATCCAACCGCTCGCTAACTCGCAGACCAAGTGCATCGAGCTTGGCAATTATTTTTGCGGCATAAAGCGCGGATCCTTGATTCCAATCCCAGCCTGTACCTGGCTCGTGCCTTGGTGCATTAATTAATACCGACCACGCTTCTTTATTTTCACCCTTCACCATCGTTGGATCTTTTGGCGCACATATATAAATAGTCGGATCATCTACCGGAATCTTCTTCACGAAAATATCATCAAATTCTGCATCGTAATCCTCTGGAAAATAGATTGAATGATGCGCCATCTTTGGGACATCGCCCTTAATCTTGCTGTTATCCAAGCCAAGCAATAGCGAGAAGCCAGCAAGTGATTTTGTCGCCTTAGCCAATTTTCTTCGCTCTGATTTAACTTGGTTTAAATCCGAGGGCAACAATTTGTTATAAACAAGTTCGGCATCAGCATTGGCAACGATGAAATCTGCGGAAATACTTTTGCCACTAACTTCGACCCCGGTCGCAAGTGAATTTTGGTAGGTAATTTTTGTTACTGGAGAATTCAGCTCAAATTTCACACCGAGTTCATGACATCGATTTTCAAGCGCGACCGAGAGCTGACCAATTCCACCTTTGATATGCCAGGCGCCAAATGAAGATTCGACAAAGGCAATTGTTAGCAATACACCAGGAACTTTGCGCGGATCAGATCCCGAATAAGTTGCATATCTATCAACAATCTTTGAGAGATAGGGATCATCTGTGTATTTCGCAGTTAACTTACGAAGTGATATCAACGGTGAAATTGTCTTCAGATCGGATAAGAAACCCTTTCTTCTAACCAAACTTCTTATTGATTTAAGTTCAGATTCAACAAATGGCCCACGCGAAACATCCCACATATGTTCAGCCCGCTGCATCAAGTTATGCCATTGATCTGCAGCCTTCTTGCCCAAAACTGATTCAATTGAATCGCAAATAGCCTTGAGCGATAAATTTGGAAAAGTAATCTTGGTTCCATCAGCAAAGTTATATTCGAAGGCGGGATCAACGGGTTCAATATTTAAGATGTGTTCGATTCGTTTACCAGTCTTTAGAAACAAATCACGGTAAACAGCGGGCAAAGTTAGTAATGAAGGCCCGGTATCGAAAGCATAATCACCAACCCATTTAGTTTGGCATTTTCCGCCGGTGCGTTCGCTGCCTTCAAAGACAGTTACTTCGTGTCCAGCTTTTGCTAGGCGCGCTGCAGAAGACATTCCGCCAATACCAGCACCGATAACAATTATCTTCGCCATCAGGAAATTACCCGACCACGCCATTGCAAGGTGCCTCGAGATTTTCTGACTGAAGATAAGACAATTAAATACAACAGAACAAGGATGGCAATGGGATGGAGGAGTGCATACCCGGGATTGGATTTAGTTTTTATTGCCGCAAGGACTCGCGACAAAAAGATAAATAGCGCGGGGGCTCCGAAACCCAAGTATGGAATTACTCCCGTCATCACCAACAAAATTAGCGCAGCAATAGTTCCAGTAGTTCCCCCAAATGCCTTCCAGAGAGATTTGGTGTAACCATTAATTAGTTCCTCGCTAGTTTTATACATCCGACAACTCGCGACAGAACTGCCATCGGCTACTCCGCCTTTAAAACCACTAGCAATTAATAGCCTTGCAATCTCTAAATCATCTAGAACTTCATTTGCAATTGCGCTGTGGCCACCGATTTGTTCGTAAGCACTTCGCTTAATGATAAGAAATTGACCATTCGCAATTGTCATCGAACGGTTCGGATATTTTTCGACGATTCGCAACGGCACACTTGCAAGCCAAGACCATTGCAAAAGTGGCTGGATAAGTTTTTCGATGAAGGTGCCCGCAAGTTGCTTTGGATATGGCGAGATGTAATCCCAATTAAGGGCGTTCATCTTGGTAAGCGCCGATGAAATTGCATATGGATGCAGGCGGACATCTGCATCTAAAAATACTAAGTAATCACCATTGCTGGATTTGGCTAAGTTGTAACAAGCCCAATTCTTGCCAAGCCAGCCCGCAGGCAGCGCACTGCCTTGCAATTTATGCACCTTAAAACTGCTGATCAGATCCGAAGTTTGATCTTCCGATGCATCATCCAAGACGTAGACCTTGCTGGATTCAAGTAGCTCTGAATTTAGTACTGCTTTAAGACAGGCTTCTACATTCGCTTCTTCATTGCGCATCGGAATTAAGATATCTACCGATTCATAAACGCTGGCAGTACCATTTAACCTGACAACCCGCATATTGATTACATTTGCAACGGTGATGATTAGCGCTAGGGCGCAGATCCAAAATTCAAGCATTTACTTAAGTAAATCTGGCTTGCCAAATGAAATTACAAAGAGATAAGGCGCAATCCAAAGAGTAAATGCAACCCCACCAAGAAGCGCAATTCCAGAACGGTCAAAGAAGAATAAATTGCCGACGACTCCGGAGAAAAGAGTCCAACCTAAGAAAATATCTGGAATTGTTGAATTCACTCCAGCTTTACGGCGCTCTTTCGGAAGAATTATATTAAGCAGGGCAATCAATCCCATACCGGCAAATAACCAACCTGCGGTATTTGAAAGTGGGATTTCGGGTTGAAATGGAACATGCGGTCCAACCACATCCCAGGTCCATCGATTAGCAGCAACCATTTGTGGATCTAGGAATAAATCCCAAACCATAAGTCCGGCGCCCCCATATATAAATGCCCAACCTGGAACAGTTTTGCGCGCAGCAATTAGAACAGGGTGGGCCATCATGATCCAAGCGAATGGAACTATCACCGGAACTCCAGCAATTTTGATACCAAGTGAAGCATCGTAAACATAATTACCAAAAGGCCATCCAGTTTTACTTCCTAAAATTTCAACAAGTAATGCAAATAGAAATGTAACCGAGGCGAAGGTAGCGAAATATCGGAATCCATATGACAATAGCGAATGCGCCAACATCAGTAGCGCTCCAGTTATGACGGTAAAGATGGTTACATATCGAAGTGCATCACCAGAAACCAAGGGATAACTAATTTGGATTGCGATCGCGAAAGCTAAAAGAAGGTATAAGCCCAAACTTTGATTTGCCGAAATGCCATGGCGCCGATTACTACGTGGGCGGTATTGGCGAATCGACATGGGGCAATTCTGCCTTATGAGTGGCTAGAACCCACCATGCTCCTCGATGATCGCAAAGCGGGCGAATAATTCTTCGGTATACCAATCTAAATCTTTCGTTGCCTGTATTGCCTTGGTATGCGCCGCCCCTTGGTATGCAAAATTTCGTAGCGCAGCTGCTGATTCCCATCTAGAGAAAGTTCCCTGCAGTCCAATGGGCGCCTCGCCGATTCCGATCGCACTTTGCAATCCAGATGTTGATTTCAAACTTACAGTCACCGGTGGAACCGCCGACCAAAACTTTGAATTCATGTGCCACTTGATGCGGGCACGGGTAAGTGCTGCAACTGGACCGCCCCAATTCGAAACTTGATTCTCATTAAATGGTTGCACCTTTGACCACTTGCCATGCGATGAAATCGGCTGCAAAACTCCACGATATTCCAAGGTCGCAATTTTGCGCCAACTTGAAATCAGCTTTGATGAATCAAATGCATCTATTTCGGATTGTGGAATTACTACCAACAGGCCCCATCGTTTTGCATCTGCATCACTTGGCGTAAAAGTTTCACCTTTACCTGTGCCTAATGATTTATAGAAACTAACTTCCTTGCGTCCTCTTAAAGTAAAACGATCAAAGGCCATATGCAAAATCGCAATAGGAAGTGACTTTAAATTAATTTTCCAGAAGTAAACCAGAACAATCATTATTCAATACCGGCAGCTGCGAAGATTTCAGATACAACTTCATCTGGCCGATCCCACATCGGGGCATGACCGCAAGTCGAAAGCACAAGCCATTTACAATGTGCCGGTGCCAAAGATCGCTCTTGCGAATTTTCTATTGGCAAAGTCCAATCACTGTCACCGAAAATAATTGTTGTTGGAATACTTGCCGGGATTTGTTTATCAAATTTATGATGAAGCATCGCATCCCAGGTGTGGTAATACCCATGGCAATTGCCAAGAGCAGTAACCGCATCAACACAAATTTCTAAATCCAGAGTTGACCATTTTGGACTAAATGGTTCGAATCCAACTTTTCGAACAACTCCAAGTTTTAATAATTGCGGCGCAACACCTTTGAAAGTATCTGCCATAACTTTGGAGAACGCATATCTAGATCGAGTAGTTGCAGGGTTGTGCCATAAGCCGGCAGGAGCAAGCCCAACCAGGGATTTCACACGCTCGGGTTTCATCGCTGCCATTTCGAGTGCAACCCAACCACCGAGTGAATTTCCTACAAGATTTATTCTTTCTAATCCATTTTCATCCATTAAATCGAAGATTAATTTAGCTAAAACTTCGGGTTCTAAAGATCCGTGATCAACCCAATCCGCATTTCCATGTCCAGGTAAATCAAGAGTTATAACTTTGAATTTCTTTTCAAGCTTTGAAATGATTGGTTTCCAGGCAGTCGCTGCCGAGCCAAGTCCATGAATTAAAACAATCGGATCGCCAGAACCAGGGGATAGGTAGGCAAGCTTTGGTTTATTCATTCACCAACAACCATTGGTTTAGCGCCAGTGGCTTGGATTAGTTCGGCGAATGTAGTGGGGTATACCGAATGCGGATGCCCCGCCGCAGCCCAGACGACGTCGTAATCATTTAAGGCTTCATCAATCAAAATTGTTGCGGGATTGATCCAACCAACAGGGGATACGCCGCCAATCGAGAAACCAGATTTCTCTTTTACATAATCTGCATCAACTCGGTGCAATTTAGTGATGCCAAGTTTTTCGGCAACCAATTTGGTGTCGACGCGATGGCGACCACTTGTTATAACAAGCAGTGGAGATTCATCATCGAGTTTAAAAACAATTGAAGATGCAACTTGGCCGACAAGAATTCCAAGTGCATCTGCTGCTTCTTGGGCGGTGCGGGCGCTATCGGATAAAACGTGGACTTCACCCTTGATACCAAGTTCTTTTAGTTTTGCAGAGACCCGTTGAACTGAGGGATTTTGAAGAACGTTTTCCATGGCGCTACTTTAGATGAAATTAGATTATTTCTTTGAGTAAATCTTCCACTCGCTTCTTAATTTCATCGCGGATTACTCGCACTGATTCAATACCTTGGCCTGCTGGATCATCTAGAACCCAATCTTCATAGCGTTTGCCTGGGAAGAACGGACAGGTATCGCCACAACCCATTGTTATAACGACATCAGACTGTTGGACAGCTTCGGTGGTCAAAATCTTTGGCTGATTATTTGCGATATCAATTCCGACTTCAGCCATGGCCTCAACCGCAATTGGATTAATTGAATCTTTGGGGGCCGATCCAGCGGATAGAACTTCGACTTTGCCGCCAGATAGGGCGGTCATAAAACCAGCGGCCATTTGAGAACGGCCGGCGTTGTGAACACATACAAATAGGACTGAAGGCATGCTCGAATAGTAGTAGGAATAACGGTGGCTCTTCGCTAGGCTTTTTAAATGTTGAAGACCGGTGGATCACCTAGGTTGGTAATCAACTCCTTGATTTTGCTGGGATTCGCGCTGGTATCTCATACTTTTGCTGGTGGAAGCTTTACGAATATTGCGCGGTTGTTTGCAATGCTGGTGTTAATTGTTTGCGCACTGTTCATTTTGGGAAGAAGTGTTTTATCTGGCCCACGCCTAGCTTTATTAGTTCTTATCGTGCAAAGCTCAACACACCTAGTTTTAGGTGGAATCAATAGTGGCGGGATCGTTATGTCTGCAAGCCACATTATTGGTGGTTTTGCTTCCTTCGTACTGCTAACAAAGTCTGATGAATTCTGGTTCGCACTTAGAAATTTTGTCTTCGTAATATTCTTACCTTTCAATACTTTTCTTCCTGATACAAAGAAACTAGCCATTTCCGCAATTTGCCATGAGGCAAAGTGTTGGAGTTCAGCTCTTGTTACATCGAGCCATGGCCTTCGAGCGCCGCCACTAATTTTGAGAACTGGAATCTTCGCCTGACATGGAACATGTCCACGAAAATTTCTTCCAGCACCATCTCTCACATATTTTGTTATCCGCAGCGGCTCTGGTCGCTATCGGAATCTGGTGGTATCTCGCTAGTCGAAGCCGCAAATAATTCAATTAATTAATTTTGGAGATCAAATGTTAATTCTTAAGTCGAATAAGAAGATCAAGGTCTTTGCAGTTTCTATTTCGCTAGCCAGTGCACTTCTTCTAACTTCATGTGGAAGTAGCAGTGAAAAAGCGGCAGAACCTATGGATCACAGCCATACTGCTGCAATTCCAAAAACTGGCACCGGGGAAGCTGCGCCTGGGGGTGGAACATATTTAAATGAGCCAATCCCAGCAGATGTTTTGAACCTGCCTCTGGTAGATCAGAACGGAAAGACATTCACTTTGGAATCACTTAAAGGTCAAACACTTGTGATTACTAATTTCTTAACATCTTGCCAAGAAATCTGTCCTATGACATCTGCGAATATGCGTGATGTTGGAGATGCGATCGCTAGTGCGAAAGCGTCAGAGAAGATAAAGGTTCTTGAAATAACAGTTGATGCAAAGCGCGATGTGCCATCTCGATTATTGGCATATCAAAACTTGTTTGCAACTAAGAACTGGGATCTTGCTGGTGGAACAGAAGCTGGTCTGGCAAAGCTTTGGGATTATTTTGGCGCACCCGCCACAATTGAAGAGTTCTCAAAAGCTGATGCAGAGGCAAGTCCACGTGACTGGCAAACTGGAAAGCCAGTTTCCTACGACATGATGCATGCCGATTTAGTAATTATTGTTGATGAAAAATCAACGTGGAGGTGGCTAGATCTTGGCGCCCCAAACGTTGGTACTTCAACTATTCCTGCAAAGTTAAAGTCCTATCTAAGTCCTGGTGGTTTGAAGAATTTGGAAAAACCAGAGGGATCAAGTTGGAAAGTTGATGCTATTTATTCAGCGCTTATGGATATCACCGGAATTCATATCCACTAAATCGATTCTTTCAATTAACTGAAAGGTTTTAAATGAATAAGAAAGTAATAGCAATTTCAGCTGCCTTGGCACTGAGCCTTGGATTTATTTCACCGGCTCAGGCGCATGTAGGAACTCAAACCCGCGGAAATACTTTAGTTGCCGGAAGTTCAAGTCGGATTTATTTAAGTCTTGGACATGGTTGCAATTACAAGGGCGTGCAATATGCAACCCACGTATTTTCGACCGAAGTTCCAGCAGCGGCTGGAAAACCAACTCCGGAATTTCATCAGGGTTTCAAGGCAAAAGTTGTCGCATCTAGTGAAGTAGATGCAACAAATACGCCGGCCTATTACACAGTTTCATGGACTGCAAAGTCATCGAGCTGGGATATTGATCCAAACACTTTTTATGACTTCGGTTTCAAAGTGACTTGGAATAAGACACCACAGAAGATTGCTTTCAAGACAACTCAAATATGTTCTGCTTATGACACAGCTTCAGGAACTCGTAAGGCGCTGTATCTAAAGTGGCACATCACCGATGGCTCAACCATGGCTGCTACTGAAGATACCGAATTTGGTCCAGCACCAACGGTAACTACGGTTGCGAGCTAGTAGCTAAATTGAAAAAACTAGTTAGCGCATTGCTTGCATTTGGGGTCGCCATATCGGCGGCTCCAAGTGCCAGCGCGCATGCCTCTTATTCAGATTCAAACCCTAAAGCCCGCTCTGTTATTACTAAATTACCGAAGTTGCTCTGGGTGGAATTTGATGGAAATCTAATCACGATTGCAGATAAGCAGACCAATTTCTTAACTGTTAAAAATAGTAAAGGCAAAGAGCTAAGCGATGGCAAGGCTTTTGTTGGTGGTGCCAGAATCAGCGTGAATATCAAGGACCGAAGTGCGACTGGAACTATCAAGGTTTCTTGGCGCGTTGTATCCGAAGATGGACATCCGGTCTCATCATTCTTAACTTTTACCGTTAGGAAATAAACCAGGTTTCAGTAATTGAGAATATAGCAATGGCGAAAAGCAGATAAGCGAAGGCTTTTCGAAGAATTGCCGTTGGGACTTTCGAACTGTGATGTGATCCAAAGATTGAAATTGTTATTGCTGATATTGAAATTAGAATAGGAATTTTCCAATCAATTTCGCGCCACAGGCTTTGATGTCCAATTAACGAGGTCAGGCAATTGATTGCGATTATGAATAACGATGTCCCGGCAGCTTTAATCTGCGGGGTGTGAAAGAAGATTACGAGAACTGGGATTGCAAGAAAGCCGCCACCGATGCCAAAGATTCCGGTCATCGATCCAATAACTAAAGAAGTCGGGACAAGAACAATTAGCGGAATCTTCTTCTCATCTTTGTTTTGCAGTGGCGCACGCAGCATCGAGAATCCAGCGAGCGTCAAAATAATTGCGAATCCGGTAACAATAAAGGAATCTGATAATTGCTTTGCAAGAATTGCCCCACCAAGATTTGTTATTAGGCCGAGTGACCAGATTGAAAGTGCAATCTTTATCTGCACGTCACCCGACTTTAGCTTTGGAATTAAGCCGAATGCCGCGGCAAGGAATACAACCAATAGAGCAGCAGTGGTCGCGTGGACCGGAGTGAAATTAAATAAATAGATAAGAATTGGCACGGTAAGCATTGCGCCACCAGCGCCGATGAAGCCAAGGACTGCGCCAACGAATGCACCGGCTAATAGGGCGAGTGCGATTTCCATATGCGCAATGGTGCCATCTATTGGCATTAAAAAAGCCCCCGGCAGTTACGCCGAGGGCTTCTAACTTAATTAGTTTCTAGTTACTTCCAAAGTGCGATGTGAGCCTTTGAGATAACCCAACCGAAGTCGATTTCTCCGCCTTGCTTTGCAACCATTGCGAAGATAACAAGTGCGCCGCCAGCAAGAGCGATGTCCTTCATGAAAGCCATCATCTCTGTTTGCTTTGCTGTTGCATCTGTTTCAGCCCAGAAGTTGTGGAAGATAACTGCTGCTAGAACTAGGAAGATTGCTAGAAGTAGCGCACCTAGATCTGCGTAGTAGCCAAGAACGATGTAGATACCGCCGATTACGAGCATTAGGCCTGAGATAAGAACACCAAGCTTTGCTGCTGGAAGCTTCTTGTACTTTGCATAACCTGTCATTGCTTCAAGCTTTGCGAAGTGGTTGATGCCTGACATTAGGAAGAAGCCGCCAAATAGGATTCGGCCGATTAGGACTATTGCGTTCATTGATTTCCTTTTCTAGTTGTTTAAATCTTGCTGGCTAAAGGTAGGGGCAATTGG
>Ga0194060_10000919_pt1 | contig 21560 bp, 15 predicted proteins | sample SepL225m_MetaG_FD_163427 | JGI IMG/M metagenome (GOLD analysis project Ga0194060, IMG submission 163427) | Anoxic zone freshwater microbial communities from boreal shield lake in IISD Experimental Lakes Area, Ontario, Canada - Sep2016-L222-5m | ecosystem: Environmental > Aquatic > Freshwater >... | reverse complement strand
GGTTAATGATGATTTTATAATCAAAAGCGGAAAGACTGCCCTTGTTCCTACTAATTTATCGGTTGAAATTCCATTTGGATTTGAGTTGCAGGTGCGTCCGAGAAGCGGACTTGCCGTTAAACATGGCATCGGGTTACTGAATTCTCCGGGAACTATTGATTCTGATTACAGGGGCGAGATTAAAATTATTTTATTTAATTTTGGCGAAGAGGATTTTACGATTAAAAGAGGCGACAGGATAGCACAGATGATATTATCAAAGGTTTATCTGACCGAGCTGATTGAAACTGATGACCTTCAGGAAAGTAAGCGCGGTTCGGGCGGGTTTGGACATTCGGGAGTTTAGATTAGTAAGAATACGAAACGAAGATTTAAGATAGAAAAGAAGAAGAAAATATAGATGGCAGATTTTATTCATTTACACAACCACACTCATTACAGTCTCCAGGATGGGGCCTGTACGGTTGATGATCTTGTAAAGGCGGCGAAAAAGAATAATCAGACGGCTGTCGCGCTTACGGACCATGGGGTTATGTTTGGTATTTCAGAGTTTTACAGAAAAGCAAAAAAAGAAGGTTTAAAACCAATCGTTGGCACAGAGGCTTATATAGTTTCGGATGGTTCAAGATTTAACAAGACAAAGGGAAATGAGCATTCAGATAAAAGAAAGTCGCGTCATTATAATCACCTGATACTTCTTGCCAAAAATAAAACGGGCTATAAAAATTTAATAAAGCTTTCCAGTTATGGTTTTACCGAGGGCTTTTATTATAAGCCGCGAATTGATATGGAGCTGCTAAATCAGTATAAAGAAGGGCTTGTCGCGCTTTCTGCCTGTGCCGGCGGCGTTGTGGCTGTTGATCTGGTAAATGATAATTATGAAAAAGCCCGCAAAACGGCAATTGAATTTAAGGAAATGTTCGGTGAAGATTTCTATCTCGAAATTCAGGATCACGGGCTGGATTCCGAGAAGAATGTGCTTGCCGGAATGCCGAAGCTTGCAAAAGAATTAGGGATAAAGCTCGTTGGAACAAATGACTGTCATTACATAGAAAAAGACCATGCTATTGCTCATAATATTTTATTGCTGCTGGGCGATAAGTCAGGGACTGTCGATTATCATCAGCTTAAATATAAAACTGATCAGATCTATTTTAAATCATCTGACGAGATGGTTAATCTGTTCAAAAAATATCCCCAGGCAATTGAGAGTACATTCGAGATAAATGAAAAAATGAATCTTACGATTGATTTTGAAGGTTATCTTAATCCTCATTTCCCGATACCGCCGGACTCAACAGCCAGTAATCTTGATGAATATTTTGAACAGATTGCAAGAGAAGGACTTGATAAGAAATTTAAGATTATTACGAAAGATATAGAAGACCGTTTCAACTATGAGGTTGATACGATAAAGAGCATGGGCTTTTCCGGTTATTTTCTTATTGTGCAGGATTTTATTAATGCTGCCAGGAAAAGGAAAATACCTGTAGGCCCTGGTCGTGGCAGTGCAGCGGGCAGTCTTGTGGCCTACGCGCTGGGTATTACTAATGTTAATCCTTTGCCTTATGAACTGCTTTTTGAGAGGTTCCTTAATCCTGCGCGTAAATCCATGCCCGATATCGATGTTGATTTTGCTGATGATCAAAGGGGCGATGTAATAGATTATGTTCGTGCTAAATATGGCGAGGATTCTGTCAGCCAGATAGTTACATTTAACAGATTATCTTCCAAGGCAGTATTGAAAGACGTTGCACGTGTACTTGGAATTCCGCTTGCAATTGTAAATAGCATTACTAAATATATTCCGTCCAAGTTCGGCAAAGTATTTTCCATTGAACAGGCACTTGCCGAAGTTCCTGAATTAAAGTGGGTTATGGAATCAGGCGACCCTAAAATCAGGGATCTTATAAAGTATGCAAAAATTCTTGAAGGAATGAACCGTAATTCTTCAAAGCATGCCGCAGGTGTTGTTATTACTCCTGGTAAAGTAAGCGACCATGTTCCGCTCGCAACTCCAGGCAATTCCAATGATATTGTAACTCAGTACAATATGAAAGAACTTGATACCGCTGGTCTGCTTAAGATGGACTTCCTTGGTCTTCGGACGCTTACGATTATCAGAGATACTGTTGATTTGATTAGGAATAATCATAATGTTGAGATAGACCCTGATGATATTCCGACCGATGATGAGAAGACTTTTCAGCTGTTTGCAAAGGGTCAGACGACAGCTGTATTTCAGTTTGAAAGCGGCCCTATGAGAGAGTATCTGAAAAAGCTGAAACCGACAAGTATTCAGGAACTTGCTGCAATGAATGCTTTATACCGGCCGGGCCCTATGGAATTTATTGATGATTTTATCAAAAGAAAGCGCGGACTTGCAAAAGCTGAGTATCTTCATCCTGTGCTTGAACCTATCCTTAAAGAAACCTACGGTATTATTGTTTATCAGGAGCAGGTTATTCAAATTGCCAATAAAGCCGGCAGAATGAGCCTTGCCGAAGCTGATATTCTGCGAAGGGCTATGGGTAAGAAAGATCTTCAGGCAATGGCGCAACAGAAGCAGAAGTTCGTTGAGGGTGCTGTGAAAAATGGAATTCAGCAGAAGATTGCTTCGGAAATATTTGACGCTATTGATAAATTTGCTAATTACGGTTTTAATAAAAGCCATGCCGTTGCTTATAGTATTGTGGCTTATGAGACTGCATATTTAAAAGCTCACTATCCTGCCGAATTTCTGGCAGCCAACCTTACCAATGAATTTGGCAATACTACAAAGGTTACGACTTTGCTTGAAGACAGCCGTAAACTAAAGATAAATGTACTTTTCCCTGATATTAATATGCCTTCGGTATATTTTAGTGTTCTTAACGGAGAAATTGTCTTTGGCATGTGTGCAATCAAAAATGTAGGTATTGGAGCGATTGAAGAGATAATAAAAAAGAAAGCTCAGCTTGGAAGAGATTTTAACAGCATTTTTGATTTGTGTGCCAGTGTAGATACGAGAACAGTAAATAAAAGAACGCTTGAAGGACTTGTATTATCAGGAGCTTTTGATAAATTGAAAGGCAACAGGGCGCAGAATTTCGCGGCTGTCGAATCAGCGATTGAGTTTGGAAACAAAGTCCGCAACTCAACTTTTTCTGTTTCAGATAGTTTGTTTGGCGGAATAGCTGAGACTGTGGAAATTCCGGAGCCGTCATTGCCTGATTTAATTTCATGGAGTTCAAAAGACGAGCTGTCAAAGGAGAGGGAAGTATTAGGTTTTTATTTGACAAATCATCCTCTTGGCAAATATGAACTTGAGTATAATTCATTTGCCACAATTCATTTAGGCGAAACTGAGTTACTCGAAAATGTTGATCAGGTAAGGGCGTGTGGCGTAATAACAGGCTTAAAGAAAAAGATTGACCGTTCAGGCAAAACGATGGCATTCTTTACGCTTGATGATCTATCAGGTTCCTGCGAGTGTATTATTTTTGGTTCTACGTTTGAAAAAATAGGGAAGTATATTGACGAAGAATCAACTGTGTTTTTAATTGGCAAGCCCGAAAGCAGCGGTGATACAATTAAGCTGCAGATAGAAAATGCCATGTCTATGGATGAAGCAAGGAGGGACCTGACCAAAAGCCTGAAGGTAGTAATTGACATTGAAAATTTTTCAGAACCTGAGATTATTATAAAATTAAAGGAAATACTTGAAAAGTATTCCGGAAACATACCAGTCATTCTTCATGTGCAGAACAATGGTTCAAAGGTACGTTTGTTTCATTTAAAAAAAGTAAGAATCAGGATATGCGAGGAGCTGGTCAAAGAGATGCAGATGCTACTCGGCGATGAATCGGTACTATTATGTTCATAACTGCCGGGTGTATGAAAAGATACCATCCTGAATCAGGATTTTACAGCTAAGTTCAGCATCGTGCGATAACTCTGTTATGATTTATTGTCTGTCAGTCTTTAAAATATGTGATTAGAATATTATTGTATTGATTATACAATGATTTATGGAACCATCTTACCAGGAACCAGCTTTTGTCGGCTTTTTTCTTTAGAAATTTCACATTTTCTTTTAACTGCACAGTAAGGCGCATCTGCTCATCCTTTGTAAACTTTACATTTTCAGACTGTGTATTAATCTTATCAATGACGGAGGTCAAAGCCTTTACATCCTGAGCAAAGCGCTGGTCATTTCCCATTTGCCTCGTTACCTGTTTACAGAAATTAGCTAAGAGTCTTTTTTCATTTTTGTCAAATTCGCACGTATAATTTTTAAATAACGGTTTCATAATCCTCGTAAAAATTAGTTTTTAAGTGATGACAGGTTTTTGTGCGCCGTCAAAAAGCCGGGCTTAATAACCTTGTAAATATAATCAAGTCTTTCTTTATATGGAATAAATGCTGACTTCATGGCATTAATTGTTAACTTCTCAATATCATCGAGAGTAACATTAAAATATTTTACAGCCGTCAGAAATTCCTTTGTCATAGTAGTATCGCTCATCAGGCGGTCGTCCGTATTTATTATTACGCGGAATTTCTCCCTGAATAAATAACCGAAAGGGTGATTCTCTATTTTATCGACAGCCCCTGTGTGTACATTGCTTAGCAAACATATTTCGAGTGGAATTCTTTTATCCAGAATATACTGAGCTAAGTCGCCGAGGCGTACAATATTATTATTGGTATCCAGAACAATATCTTCAGTCAGTCTTGTAGCATGTCCGATTCTGTGAGCGCCGCACCACTGAAGCGCCTGCCAGATAGATTCCTTGCCAAAAGCTTCGCCGGCATGGATAGTAATATTAAAGTTTGCTCTCTGAATAAACTGGAATGCGTCAAGATGTTTCTTCGGAGGATATCCGCCTTCTTCACCCGCAAGATCAAAGCCTACAACACCCTGATTGCGAAAATTAACCGCCAGTTCTGCAATTTCCAGATTATTTGTCATATTTCTCATGCCACAGAGAATAAGTCCATATCCAACGCCAAATTTTCTTCTGCCTTTTTCAAGTCCTTCAAGTACGGCGGTTACAACATCATCGAGGTAAAATGATCCAGATGTATGAAATACCGGAGCGAAGCGGGTTTCAACATAGCAGATGCCATCTTTATACATATCTTCTATCATTTCGCAGGCAACGCGCGTAAGAGCTTCTTTATTATTCATAACTGCGCATGTATGTTCAAATCCCTGAAGATATTCGACAAGGCTACCCTTATTAGCGCCACGATGGAACCAGTCGGCCAGTTCGCCGGCATCTTTTGTCGGGAGCTTTTTATATCCTGTTTCATTAGCAAGCTCAATTATAGTTTGCGCTCTCAAACCGCCGTCAAGATGGTCATGTAGCAGGACTTTAGGTGCTCTTCTTATAATTTCTTCAATATTCAATATAATTTCAATTTTTAACAGCTTAAAATATTCTTTTTAAGATGGAAAATCAATAAAATATACTTACTGCCGAAATAAATCGGTCTTTTCAAAATCATATATGCTTAAATACTTTATGCAATGCGGCAATGCGGTCATACCGGTGGATCAGGATAAAAAGTCAGATTTATAACGATTGGACAGCAGATTAGATTTTATGAATTTACCTGTTTTCTGCCAAACTGACCATTAGTTATTTAAATAATGCTCCGTGAGGTCCTCACGGAGCATTTGTTATATGTCTAACGCTCCGTGAGGACCAAACGGAGTATTTCCTCAATGTCTAACGCTCCGTTTGACGCTCACGGAGCATTTCCTGTATGTCTAATGCTCCGTGGGGACCAAACGGAGCATTTGTTATATGTCTAATGCTTCGTTTGGCTCAAATTAAGCATTTTCATACATTGGAATGGTCAGGCTGGCAAAAATACGGCATTTTCATATTATCTAAAAAGAGCTTTAAGTCCTTTCTTATTCAACATGAACCTGCAATCGATAATCCGTAACGATGCTGATAATATTATATTGTAGATTGAGGCGGGAAGAAGAAACGGTATTAAGCGCAAAATGCTAAAACCATTTTTGAGACCTTAGAATTAAATATATCTTGATTTTAGAGGCTTAAAGTAGTAATTTTTCATAGTATTATTTCAAAACACATAAGGATATATCAAGGAGAGTAAATGAACAGAATAATTATATTTTCGATGTCAGCCGTATTGATTTTTTTTAGCATGACTGCATTCCAGTGTTCATCCACCGAATTAACGAGCGCTAAGTTATATATTCAGCAGAAGAATTATACAAAGGCAAAGGAAGCTTTGCAGAAAGAAATTCAGAAAAATACTAAGAGCGATGAAGGTTATTACTTATTAGGATATTTATCCGGAGAAGAAGGCGATATCATAAATATGATGGATGCGTTTAACAAATCATTGGGAATCAGCAGGAAATTTGAAAAAAATATTGACGACTCACGAAAGTACAATTGGATGAACAGTTTTAATAAAGGAGTTAACTTTTTTAATAAAGCTACAAAAGCTAAAAGCGAAGACAGTATAAAAACTTTTTATGATAAAGCCATTTCAGCTTTTCAGAATGCAATAACACTTGAACCGGATTCGGCAGATACATATAAGAATATGTCCTTTGCAATGATGCAAGCCGGAAGACAGGACGATGCGATAAAACCACTAGAGAGTTTGCTGAAGATTAAGAAAACAGTAGATGTTTACAAAATTCTTGGACAGATATATTCATCAAGAGGATTTGCTTTATTCAACGGCTATAAGACAAACGGGAATGTTGAAGACAGTATAAAAGCTATGGAGCAGTACAACAAGGCAATTGATGTTTTAGAAGACGGGAGAAAGTCATTCCCCGAAGATCAGGATGTACTTCTCTACCTTTCAAACGCTTTGATCTCAGCCAATAAAGTAGCTATAGCAATGGAAACATTCAAAACCGGTGTTGAAAAAGATCCGGGCAATCAGTATTACAGATATAACTATGGCACATTGTTACTCCAGGCTGGCAGATATTCTGATGCGGTTGAACAGTTCAGCAAGGCTATTGAAATTGATGTTGCATACCATAGTGCCATATTTAATCTTGCAGTTTCATACGTAAAGTGGGGTACAAAATTAAGAGAAGAAGCTGACAAGGAAGGGAAAGAAAATCCTGAATACAGAAAAAAATATGAAATAGCATTACCTTACCTGCAGAAATCTGTAGAACTGAAACCTGAGGATTCAATCGGCTGGGAAACACTGGCTAAGGTTTATGCAGTTATGGGCAGGACGAAAGAATCAAAAGAAGCCTTCAGCAAAGCTGATCAGTTTCGAAAGTAATTAATAAGAAAATTTTTAATTCCGCACATCGGTTAAATAAAATGCACGTTTTTTTGTACACATAAAAAAAAGGTAAATACAAATGAGTCAGAACAATGATACACAGCACCTGAATATTGAATTAGGTGAGAAAGAAGCAGAAGGGATTTACTCAAATTTGGCGATAATAACACATTCTCCGGCAGAATTTGTAATAGATTTTACAAGAGTAGTACCCGGAGTGCAGAAAGCCAAAGTACATGCGAGAATAATTACAACTCCACAGCATGCAAAAATGCTTTTAATGGCGTTAAAGGAGAACATAGACGGATATGAGTCCCGCTTTGGAGAAATAAAGATAGAAGGGCAGGTAAGCCCTGAGCAATTGGGATTTATGAATCAGAAAAAAGATGAAAAGATAAATTAGCATCTGTTTTTTTTAGAAAGTAATCTGTTATCTTTGCATAACAGATTTACTTATTTTCAAACAGGCTGATGAAGAATCGAATCTTACCAATAATACTTCTCTTTATTACTACCATTACACTTCCCAGTTTGGCACAGCAGCTTGCTATTAGAAATTATACTGTGGAAGACGGGTTGCCGCTAAATACGATTTATTCCATTTTACAAGACCACTCCGGTTATATCTGGCTTGCTACTCAGGGAGGATTATCCAGGTTTGACGGAACGGTTTTTACCAATTATACGACTGTCGATGGTCTTATTTCTAACGATGTTGGTTGTTTATATGAAGACAAGAATGGCAGTCTCTGGATTGGTTTTAGCGATCATGGAGGGGTATGCAAATATGACCAGACTAAATTTACCAAGTATTTTATAAAAGAAGAATTTAAGAATTGTCCGGTTTTTTCAATTTGTGAGGATAAAAAAGGAGTATTATGGTTTGGTACAAAGGGAAACAGCATTATTAAATACCATAATAAACGTGAGATTCCTTTTGAGTATAATAATACATTAATAAGCAGTTTTATTCGTGTCATTTACCAGGATTCCGAGGAGAATTTTTGGTTTGGGTATGGCGAGTCAGGTAACGGAATTACAAAATTTGACGGAAAAAACTTTACAAATTTCTCAAAAAAAAATGGATTGATTAATAATAATGTATTCTCTGTTCTTGAAGATTCTGATAAAGGAATATGGGTTGGTACATATAATGGAATTTCCAGGATTGATAAAAATGGGATTAATAAATTTGAAACGGATAATGGTTCCCCTAAATCTCCGGTAATCTCAATTGTAGAGAATAAAAATACTCATGCTATTTGGTTTGGAACAATGGGGCAGGGTTTATTTAAATATGAAAACGGGAAGTTTTATAACTATTCCACATTAAACGGGCTGACTACTGATTTTATCCGTTCCATTTTTTTTGACAAACGCGGAGATATGTGGATAGGAACAGATAATGGCGGGCTTTGTAAGTTATCATTTGAAAAGTTTGTATCATACACAAAAAAAGACGGACTGCCTAATACAAGTATTTACGGGATAAATGAAGATGCTGATGGGAATATCTGGGTCTGTACTGATGGCGGTGGCGTATGTAAATTAAAAGGAAATAAGTTGGAAGCTTTTAATCATGGTGGAAATTTAACAGATTTGTCTGTTTATTCTATTCTTTTTACAAAAGATGAAACTATGTGGCTTGGCACGCGTTATTCAGGCATTTTTAAATTTAATAAAAACAGAGTTAGTAATATTTCAAAAAAAGACGGACTTCCAAATGAATTAATTAGTTGTATTAAAGAAGATTTACAGGGGAATATATGGATTGCTACTGATAATGGATTATGTAAATATAACGGGCATGACTTTCGTAATTACTTTGTCGGGGATGGATTAGTTAATAATCTGGTCTCCAATATTTTAGTAGATCATCTGGGTAATGTATGGCTGGCAACGAAGGGTGGGATTAGTAAATATGATGGGAAATCCTTTCAAAACTTTACAATAATTAATGGGTTAAGCACATACGCAGTTTTGCACCTATATGAGGATCATAAAGGAATTATCTGGTTTGCAACCGAGGGTATGGGTATCGGTTGTTTTGAAGGTAATAGAATAAAAAACTTTACTATGAAAGAGGGGCTGACCAGTAATCTGTGTTTTTCAATAATTGAAGAAAAATTTAAGGATAAATATTTTTTATATGTTTCTACTAACAGAGGGATAAACAGAATAAATTATGATGATTTTCAAAAAGAAAGGTTTTCGCCAAAGGTCTTTAAGGCAATTGATGGACTGCCTAGTTCAGAGGGAAATCAGACCAGTGTCTTCAAAGACCATAAAGGGAATATATGGTTTGGTTCTTCAAAAGGTATCACCAGATTCGAACCGTACGAGGAACCGAAAGTTTATAACCCTGATATATATATAACAAAATTTAAGATTAACGGAAAAGATACTACACTGGTCAACGGTTTAGTTCTTAAACCTGATCAAAATTATATTACTTTTGAATTTGCCGGTGTTTATTTCTCTTCTCCGGAATTTACCGTATTTAAATATATGCTTAAAGAAGGAGGAGGAAAGGAGGATACTACTGAAATTAACCAAAGATCACTTTCTCTTTCTAATCTGAACTACGGAAAATATAAGTTTAGCGTAATAGCAGGAAATAGTGATGGATTGTGGAGCACTAAAGCCGCAACTATTGAATTTGAAATCCTGCCACCTTTTTATTTAAGTAAATGGTTCCTGTCATCTGCCTTTCTGCTGGTTATTTCTTTAGTCTATGGTGTTTATCGCTATAAAACAGAACAAGTGCAAAAACGCAATATTGAACTTGGACTCATGGTCAGGGAGAGGACTAAAGAACTTGAAGCTGAAATGGAGAAATCTGACGAGCTTCTTCATAATATCCTGCCAGGTAGTACAGTTGATGAATTAAAAGCCAAAGGATTTGTAAAGCCGAGAGAAATAAAAAATATCAGTATTCTCTTTACAGATTTTAAGGGCTTTACTTACATTGCCGGTATGCTTCCTCCAGATATGCTTGTTAATGAACTTAACGATATGTTCCGCAATTTCGATGAAATTATTACTAAACACGGAGTTGAAAAACTTAAAACTATCGGGGATTCTTATATGATAGGCGCCGGTCTTCCGGAAGAAGCGGAGGATCATGCTGTCAGGATTATTGAAGTCGGACTCGAAATGCAGAGTTATATTGCTGAAAGGAATAAAACGGCAGCTATTAAATGGGAAATGCGTGGCGGGGTACATTCGGGAACCGTCATTGCCGGCGTGGTAGGTAAAATTAAGTTTTCTTACGACATTTGGGGTGATACTGTTAACATTGCCAGTCGTATGGAAAGTGCGGGGTTGCCTGGTCAGATAAATATTTCCGCTTATACTTATATGCTGGTAAAGGATTATTATGAATGCGAGTACCGGGGCAAGGTAACGGCCAAGGGAAAGGGGGAGCTTGATATGTATTTTGTTAAGGGGGTTAAATTGCAGAGAAATGAGCGTTCTGAATTGCCTGAATTAAATGGTGGCGATGTTAATGATAAATCTGTCAGATGTTGACCAGGTTCAAAAAAAAAGACGCGCAACCGCGCGTCTTTAGAAAAATGTTGATTATTTCTTGTTTGTCAGAATTTCCAGCGCGTGTCGAGAGCTATTGACGTGCGTTTTATGTCATTTGAAAACATGTATTGAAAATCCCTTGTCGCTATTCCAAGGTCAAATACTCCGGCATTAAAACCTAATCCAAATGCCCAGTTAAAACTATCGTTTCCGCCGAAGGATAAGCCGGTTCTGATAAATGGAACCCAGTCCATCGGTTTCCACTCTGTACCTAAAGAAACTCTTGGTTTTGTACTGTTACCCGGCATATCATTAAATCCCATATTAAAATCCATAGCAATTAAAAGCTTACCGGGAATAAGTCCGCCGATGACAGGGTCTTTATCTAATTGATATGAAGCCCCGATTCTTAAAGCTCCCGGCAGGGAAGTGGAAAATTCAGAAATATATTCACCTTTATATTCTTTAATTCTCTTCTGGGCGGTATCGCGCTGAGATGTCTCGGAAAGATCGGTAAGCGAGACAGAACTGTTATAAGTAAACTTAGCGGCATTAGTATTCCATGTAATATTACCAAGGTCTGTTAATGCAAATCCAATTATCAAAGCATCGTTTAACTGGGCGGTGAAACCAATGTCAATACCGATACCGCTTCCTGCGCTTGCAGGGAAAGGCCCCATGTTTGCATCTTTTTTCTGTGATAAAGAATCGAAATCATACTTGGTTCCAAAGTCAGGAGAAACTGCAACAAGTCCGGAAGAATTTGAATTAAACATTATCTGATTAGAACTTGTAATCATACTGGCATTTAAATTATCGCTACCGGCATAGGCAAGTCCCGTAACATATTTAAAGGAAATACCAAAAGAGAAACGCTGGAAAAGGTTTTGGGGCATATTAAATGTATTTGTCAGTAGCTCGTTTATATCCCTTGAATATGAAAGACTTATATCCCTCAGGTACCATGCGGTAAACTTTCCGTCTGAAAAAGAAGTAAGTGTATCGGCAGAGTTGCCGTTCATTGCAAAGTTGGCAAGTCCTTTGGGAAATTTCATCTCCATTGCAAAGTTATCGCTTATAGAGAATCCGAAAGCTCCGGCTTTATCTCCGGCCTTATAAAATATTTTAAGCAGTGGCATTGAGAAACCTGTAGAAACAGTTCCGCCATCTTCAAACATGGAAACTAATCTGTTTTTATCCTCAGCAGTTAAAAACCTTCCGATTTTCTTCCCTCCCGGGTTTGCCGGATCAGGAACGCCGCCGAAAAAATAATTATAGTCATTTATTGAAAGGAAATCAGTTCCTGCCCCAAATGAAATTGATGGAAAGGGAAGAGGGATAATATTAGTTTGAACTTCAAATCTTCCGTTGTCGCTAAAAGATAAATTAGCGGGGTTTTTGCCAATAGCAAAAACACCAGTTGAAGCAGCTGTATAAGTATTTGCCATGCCGATGCTTTGCGCATCATAACCGGAAGCTGAACCGCCGATTTGAGCTTGAGAGCAAATAGAAAGAATCAGTAACAGGCTTGTGGTGATAAAAAATTTCATATTCCTGGCTCCATTATATTTTTCAATATTAATTTAGTGTTATTTATTATACAATTCCGTTATGCAATCCCGATTTCATCGGGACTGCAAAGTTCAACCTGATTTTTATTTTTCACTAACGCGATATACTAATTTACCTGAAGCTTTTATCCGGATAGCATCGGTAATCTTAAATTCTACCGGATTAGCGGTTCCTGATACGGATCCGGACGTATTAATTGCCATTTTAGCGACAATATATTTCCCATTAAGGAAGCTGGTAACATCGGAGCCTTTAAGCTCAATGACCTCCTGTTTTACCGCAGGGCTGATTACTTTCCCGTTCGCATCGACAGTTGCCGCAGGGATTTCGATGTAATCATTTCCGGGTTGTCTGTTAGGAGGCAGATCAATAAGTTTTATCTTTGCAGGGTCAAGTAATGAACCCTGAAATTTAACCTTAGCTGCAAGTCCATTGGTAATATCAATAGTTAATAATACTGACTGTACTTTCTTAATCTCTTCCTGGTTGCTTATCGGGTCATAGCTTGAAGTGTCATTTATAGTTCCGCCATCAATGCCGACATTAAGAGGGAAGCTGATATCAGCATTGCCGGTTATTGAATCAGTTTTAGCAAATGAATATAAAATCTGTTCATAATTTGGGTTAATCAGGGCGTTGCCGGTTATTGTCAGCTCGCTGGGGAGACCGGGCGTAAAGCTGGCAAGGAAGTTCTCCATATCCGCGGTTGGAATTGAAATAACATTATTTGACGTTACGCCATCGTGAGAAATTATGCCTGAGAATTTAAGAGCGGAGGCAGAGCCTGTTCCTGCAATCTGTCCATCAAACCTGAGTTTAAGTTTTGAAGTTGTATTTAGATTAATCTTTACGGAAGGATTCTTTAATATTAATTTATCGAACTTAAATTTATCTTTTAAGTCCTTGAGATTGAGAGAAACAGAAGTTGATTTTACCTCCAGTTTTGTAGGTTTTACAATTCCCTCGAATCGTTTTAAAGTCATAGGATTAACAGTTACAGTACTGCTAAATGTATCTGTACTATGAATTATACGGTTATCTGTAGTGGAATCGGTTTTAACCTGAACTTCATAATCAATAGCGGTTGTAGGGGTTAAAGATTTCAGCACTACATTATTCAATGAAATATTAAACGTTGGACTTGCCTTTCTCTCTACTCTGAAAGCATACTCAAAAGGAGCAGAGGAATTAGGATTAAGAACAAGTTTTGCGTTAAAGCCTGCATCGATATTATTTGCACAGTCAAGCTGTATGTTACCGCTTTCTATTTCGATACTTGTATATTTAGTTGAGTCATCAATCTGTACTGTATTGTCTGAAGTGATTATATTCTCCTTTAATTGTCCGCTAACTTCAGTAATTGACAGGCTAGATAAATTTGCCGAAACGTTTACGGCGGTATTAGGAATTGCAACTGATTTTGTCCCGCTGCCATTTGTCGAAAGCAGGCAGTTAAAAACAAGCTGATTATAAATTTTAATGCCTGGAGTCAAATCAATAACAATATTTTTTGTCTGACCTGCCGGAATAACAACCTGACTATTGTTGGTTCCAACAGGAACGGTATTATACTTATTTCTAAGACTCATACCTGATAAGGTTAAATCAACCGGAGATGGCAGATTGTTTTTCAAACTTACGCTAAGAGCACCAGAATTTAATATTATATAATTAAATTGGTTAATCAGGGGCAATGTAATGGAAATTTTGGCGTTGGTTTGCGAAGGGAAAATTTGAGTGCTGCCAGGAGTAATAGTCGTATCGAAACTAAAACTTATGTCCTGCGACATTATTGAAGGATCCTTGATCTTTATTTCTCCGATTTTTTGAGATGTAACAGACTGAACTGTCTTATCCAGTTTTACTTTGTCGCCAATTGTTACCGGCTCAATTGTTTTTTTATCGGCATAATACAGCATGTTTGCATTTGTCGAACCAGCAGGATACCATTTGATAGAAGAAGTATCTTTTTGGATTACTTCTTTAAGCGTGTAGGTTTTGTCCTTGACAGGAACATTCAGACTTAGATCCCATGAAGGAGAAACAAAACTTTCCGGCGAATCAACGCAACCATACATAAACAAGGTTGAAAGAAGACCGGAAGTAACAAATAAGAGAACAGTGAGTAATTTCCTCATATAATTATCTCCAATTGAAAAATGAATAAAATTAACTTGCAAATATGCAAAAGTAAGAAAAGAACAAAGAAACGCAATGCAATATAGAAAATTTATAGGATTTTACAAGCGACTGTTCAATTAAATCTGTGTCATTATCAGGCTTTATAACTTTTTGTGTAATAAATAATCAATAATTGTGATTGTCAGTACATACCTGATGAATGGAAACCGATTTTTCTTGACTTTCAAATGGAGATTATAGATTTTTGATTCAAATATTAGCGGGTAATTAATTTTGTTTAATTTTAAGGAGTGAAAAATGAAAAGAATGTTAACTTTGGTTCTGTTTTTTTTAGTAATGTATGGTCCTTCTTTTGGCCAGCATAAGTGGCTTGGAATATTTAACTTCGAGTATCCTACGGATAGTACTGGCAACTTTAAAGTTACCCATACAATGAGAAGAGACACTATTACTGAAGGCGTAGATTATGTACTTAGTAATCCCGCTCCGCTTCCGAGCAGTGGCAGTGCTTTTATGGAACTTTTTACTGCTTTAACCGGCTCTCATTTCGGATTCCCGTCAGGCTCAATACCCGGAGCAATTGATTCAATGGAATTTCTGATTGCGCAATTAAATCCTGCAAGGGATACGACCCAGCCTGTCGTTCAGAACGTTGTCGGTCAGTCGCTCTGGCTTTATTTTGAAGTAAAAGTTCATACGCCGGATTCTACTTACGATCAGGATCATAGCTATTATTTCACTCCTGGTTATGAAGCATATTTTAAAATTCCAATTACGCCGGAATTAGAAAATATTTTCATAAAAACATTCGGTTCTTTTCCATCGCCGACGGATACGACTTCCTTAGCGTTTGCTTTCTTAAATGATGGACAATGGAAGAATGATGGAATTGTATGTGAGATGGATTCGGTAGAAATCAGGGCGTATTTCCCACATTTTTCAAAGATTGGCGGTGGCGGCAGAGGATTGAAGATAGAAACCTCGGCAGTTGAAGAATGGGTTAGTTCAACCCCTGCAAAATTTAATCTGGCGCAGAATTATCCCAATCCGTTTAACCCAGCCACGAAGATAGCATACAGCCTGCCAAATAGCGGTTATGTTACGTTAAAGGTATTTAATACAATTGGTACAGAAGTAAAAAGTTTGATATCCTCCTACAAAAATGCCGGAAGTTACGAAGTTAACTTTGACGCCGGCAATCTGCCTTCAGGAATTTATTTTTACTCGTTAAGTTTTGGCAATGAAGTTATAACTAATAAGATGATGCTGATTAAATAAAATTTGCTAAAAAAAGACTCTCTGTTAACAGGTGATTCTGGGAGTATAAAGAGTTTTGTGTAAATGATTTTGAAAAAGGATATGAAATGTAGCTCCCGATGGGGTGAAGTGGAGTATCCTTCTTCAATGGCAAAAATGTTTGCCACAAGACAATTAAAATTATTTTATACAACTTACCAAAAACAAATCTACTCAATACTGGCAGAACAAATGCTCAGGAAAAACATAAAACTTTAACTTATTGACCAGAACAGACCCTGACGAAGTTTCTTTTTCAGAAGTATCGCTGTTTAACACAGTCCATAAACTGTAGTAATAAAAGCTAAAGAAAGTCGTTTGCTTACCGAAAAGAATGCACTTGGGTTTTAAGCCTTGAGTAATAATGCTTCATACAGTCAAAATTAAGATTGAATTTTAATTCCTGGAATTTGTCCTGAGCTTCCTCCAGTTTATTAAACTTATAACATTCAACTGAATAGCAGACGGACAAAATATGCCGCCGAAGAATTACTGCGAAATGTTCTTTCCCTTTAATCAGTCTAATTGAAATATTATTAATCAAATAATAGCTCAGGATTTTTTCATCCGTCAATTTCATAATTCCTCCAAAAAATCATTCTGGTTTTACAAAATTTTTATAACTGCATTGGATTGACAAATAACCGTCATGACAATGCCCTTCTTAAAATAACTTAATAAAACAAAAATAAATATCCAAACTTCTTAGAGTTAATAAGAGTAACTACTCAGCATATTTCTGAGATGTTTATATTTCAGCTCAAAATCACACTTTAAATTTATTTTTTAACAATTGAAAAGTGCAGAAATAGTCTAAATTCGACACTTTTAAAATTATGCTGAGTAGTTACTAATAAGGTAACTACTCAGCATAAATAAAAAAATGTTGTTATAACTCGTTAGAAATGTCAGGGTGAAAACTCTTTAAGAATGTCAGTAAATTAGCCAACTTAGAACACCAAAAAAAAGGTGTGGCATAAAAGAAGAACTGACAATGAGCAAAAAAGAACGGAACCGGATGGCAATAGCAATAAAATGCAAAGAGCATCAGTTAACGATAGAGGAAGGCGCAAAGCTACTGGAGATAAGTGAGAGACAGATGTACCGGATAATAAGCAGGTGGAAGCTGGAAGGAGATTCTGGTCTGGTTCACCGGTTGCGAGGAAAATCGTCAAACAGGGGTTATCCGCCTGGTCTGAAAGAAAGCGTATTATCACAGTATTGGAAGAAATAAAGGGATTTTGGGCCCGCGTTGTTTGCGGAAAAACCTGAGGAATGTGAAAACATAAAGATAAATCATGAGACGCTTCGCAGGTGGATGCGACAAAATGGCATTATTACAAACGAACGTCAGAAACGTCCGCACAGAAAACGGCGGGAAAGGCGTTCGGCATCAGGGGCAATGATACAGCCTGACGGCAGTCATCATGACTGGTTTGAAGGAAGAGCACCTGTGTGTTGTCTGTTGAACATAGTAGATGATGCTACCGGACGCGTGCATTTGATGTTCAGTCCGAAGGAAGACACAGAATCGGTAATGAAAGTGCTTTGGGAATATTGCCTGTAATATGGTATGCCAAATAGTGTTTATACTGACAGACATTCGGTTTATTATGAAGAGAATGGAAAAACTGATTTTGTGCGGGCAATGGAAAAACTTGAGGTGCAGATTATTTATGCGCGGTCGACAGGCAAAGGGACGCGTAGAACGCGGCAACCGGACGCATCAGGACAGACTGGTTAAGGAAATGCGACTGCAGGTAAAAAATGATTACACGTTTAGTTTTGATTCAGTCCATCATCAGATTGAGCGCTCTGTCGCACTAATGCCGCATCCGGGAGATAATGTCATTGTCAGAGAGTATCTGGACAGGAGCGTGCACATATTTAACAAGTCGGGTGAAGAGCTGGTTACCCGGCAGTTGAAGGAGCGGAAGAAACTCAGTATGCAAAGAAAACCTCCGGTGCCTGGTTCTAATCATCCATGGCGGAGTCAGCAGGATGTTAAGCCGTCGGCCGGTAAAACTGACATTTTTTAGAATAAATGAGGCAACTACAGTCGGGCAGTTCCCTTCTTCCGCTGGGTGTACGACAGAAAAATTAGAATTGATTTAGAATAAGATATTTTGCAGATTACCACCCAATAAATATCGGGAGGTGTTGATGAACAGGACGGAATTACTTGAAGAACGGTTTCGCATAATCCATGAGATATCACAACCGGGAGAAATGCAAAGCGGTTATGTCTGCAATATAATTTTATTACTGTATATATTTTTATGTTTATTTCTTCAAATGCTTTCTGTAAGTAAGTCAGTCGGATTTTTTTTACACCCGGATAACTCTTTAAGCACCCCGCGGGACTCTCGCGGGTCAACCGGAAAACTCCAAGTACCCCGTGGGAACGTCACGGGTCAATCGGAAATCTCCAAGTACCCCGTGGGAACGTCACGGGTCAATCGGAAATCTCCAAGTACCCCGTGGGAACGTCACGGGTCAATCGGAAAACTCCAAGTACCCCGTGGGAACGTCACGGGTCAATCGGAAAACTCCAAGTACCCCGTGGGGGTCAAAGTTCCCTGATTTTAAAAGAAAATGAATTATTTTTAAAAATAATGAGGAATCTTAAAATTCCATCGTCTTTGGGAGTATCGGGGATGCCCGCCTGAATATTTAGAGAACTTATTGAAGAATCCAGATGAGGCATATCAGAACAATGAACATCGGGAAGTATAATTATGCCTTTAATTTATTTCTTCCATTTTAACACCCTTACCCTCATGCAATATTTGAACTAATAATTAGTATATTTAAAGTGACATTTCTACTTTGCTATAACAATTATTTTATAACATTTCTTTAATTATGCTGAGTAGTTACCTTATTTATCTGTATTTTTTGTCTCACTAATATAGGCAAGGAGGCAATGGCTAAAGTTTAGTTTTAGCCATTCAGGTTTCCAGTGTTTTATTGATCATTAAAGTTACATTTTATTATGAGTCAACGAATATACTCCAAAGTTACATTTATTTATGAGGCAACCGGACAGGGTAATATCCGGACCAGGTACCAAAATCTATTAAAAGTCTTGAAAAGAGAGAAAATAAACTACTGACCGAATTGATAATTATATTTTATTTCGTAGTTTCACAGACTATAAATATGCGAAGATGTTCGGAAATTTATTACTAAAACGGGAAAATACTGACTATGGATGATAACCAGACATTTGAACGGATTAAAGATGTACTGCGTAGCAAGGTGGAGACTTTCCTTGAAAAAGTAACTCCTATTTATCAGGCGTTGAACTGGGAATGGAATATAAACGGAGAAAAACGCATTCCAAATGAGGAAGATGTTATGTTTAAACTCTATAACCTGATAGATGCTCTTCAGTTTAACAAAAAAGGTTACTGGGTTGCATCCTGCGGTTTAAAGGTACAGTATCGATATACAAAAAACGGGATAGAGATTGCAATGTCATTTTCAAAGGAAGTAATTGATAAGGACGTTCATAAGTTTTAGAATAAATTGGAATACTGGTTCATATCTAAATATTATTTCTGCTTCTTTTTAAATATTCTTCTGTTCTTTTATCTGGTCTTCAGGAATTTTGGTTATATTGCAAGGGATTTTTAATGCGTTTGTTATATTCAAATTTCCAAAAACATAATAATTCTAACCGGCTATGACTGAAGAACTTGAGGGTAAGATAACAGGTATTACATTTTTTAATCCCTTAAACCACTATACAATAGCAAAACTTAAAACTTCGCTTGATAAGAACATATCTATTCTCGGAAATTTTCCATCGCTAAATAAGGGTGAATCCCTGAAAGTAAGAGGTTACTGGAAGGAGCATGAAAAATTCGGAAGTCAGTTCATGGTTGAATCTTTTGAATTTATTAATCCCGACTCACTTGAAGATATTATACAGTATCTTTCCTCCGGGCTTTTCGAAGCCATAAAACCAAAGCTGGCTAAAAAAATAGTTAACAGTTTTGGTAGCGAAACGATAGCAATCCTTGATTCCAATATTGAACGATTAAGTGAAATAACGCGTATTTCAAATGATAAAATTCAGATGATAAAAAGCGAATGGGATAATCAGAGAGAATTTAGGCGTGCTATTCTTTTTTTGCAGAGTGCTGGCATTGCTTCCACGCTTGCAATCAGGATATTTAGTTTATATGGGAAGGGAACTGAAGCGCTCATCAAAGATAATCCGTACCGGATATTGAATGATTTTCCTGAAGTTGGCTTTGGTAATGCTGATATAATAGCCTTTAAGATTGGTTTTACAGAGTTATCAAATATTAGAATAGAAGCTGGTATAGTTTATCTGCTAAAAAAACTCGCGGATGACGGTCATACGTTCTATCCGAAAGAGGCTTTGATTCATGAAAGCGCGAAAAGTCTTAATACAAATTACGATATAGTTGCTGATTCGTTGCATAATATGTTAAGAACAGAAATATTGATTGAGGAAGAACTTAGCAGTTCGTCTGCAATTGAACCATTTAATGGAGTATTCCTTTCAGAACTCTATTTTGCTGAAGTTTATATTAGTGAAAAACTTATCGGACTTAAAGCTGAATCTACAGACCTTAAGAAGCTAAATCAGGAGAAGTTGCTTTGCTGGATAGAGAAAGAGATTCAAATTTCATTGGCTGAGATGCAAAAAAAAGCTGTTCTTTCAGCTCTGGATAATAAAATATCAGTTATAACGGGTGGACCAGGTACAGGGAAGACTACGATTATTAACTCAATTCTCAGGGTATTAAAGCGTTTTAAGAAGAAATTCCTGCTTGCTGCTCCAACTGGAAGAGCCGCTAAAAGAATTACTGAAACAACAGGAAATGAGGCAAAAACGATTCATCGTCTGCTCGAATATAGCCCCACGGAAAGATGCTTTGGAAAGAATGAGGATAATCTTTTAGATGCCGATTATATAATCGTTGATGAGTGTTCGATGATTGACACAGCTCTTTTTAAGAGTTTGCTTATAGCTCTTCCGGAAAAATGTAGCTTAATACTTGTAGGTGATGCCGACCAGTTGCCGTCAATTGGTCCAGGCAATATTTTAAGAGATATTATTGAGTCTGAAGCAATCCCTACTATACATTTAGACGAGATATTTCGTCAGTCAAAGGGTAGTCTTATAGTTCTGAATTCTCACAGCATTAACAAGGGAGAAATGCCAAAGCTTTATGAGGAGAATAACGAAGATTTTCATTTTCTTAACATAAGCGAACCGGAAAAGGCGCTTGCGGCTATCCTGACACTATGCGGAAAGACCATGCCCGATGAACTTAAAATTGACCCGTTAAAGGATGTTCAGGTTCTTTCTCCAATGCATAAAGGCATAAACGGTGTTGCAAATCTTAATATTGAACTTCAAACACTATTAAATCCTTCAGAAGAAGAAATTAAGTTTGGCGAAAAAGTCTTTAAGTCAGGCGATAAGGTAATGCAGAACAAGAATAATTACCAAAAAGATATATATAACGGGGATATAGGGTTAATTAATTCAATCGATTTTAAGAAGAAAATCATAAATGTTAACTTTGAAGGGCGTTTTGTTAAATATGAATATATTGAGCTTGAGGAACTAATATTGGCTTATGCAATTTCGGTACACAAGGCACAGGGGAGTGAATATTCTGTCGTAATTATACCTGTTTTACAGGAACATTACAGAATGTTGCAGAGGAATCTGTTGTATACGGCAA
>Ga0194060_10000918_pt1 | contig 21575 bp, 23 predicted proteins | sample SepL225m_MetaG_FD_163427 | JGI IMG/M metagenome (GOLD analysis project Ga0194060, IMG submission 163427) | Anoxic zone freshwater microbial communities from boreal shield lake in IISD Experimental Lakes Area, Ontario, Canada - Sep2016-L222-5m | ecosystem: Environmental > Aquatic > Freshwater >... | reverse complement strand
CACCGAGACCGAACTGCATCGATCCAAGCTCCAGATCTGGCATAAAAACCTTTGACAATGTCGCCCGCAGCGCAAGCGGAGCCTTTTACCGTTCCGGTCGCAACTGCCGGCCAGGTGGTTGTTTCAGGGGTATCCGAAACCCCTGGAGGCGTCGCACATGACAAAGCCATGCTTTGCAACCAGTTGCTTCCTCCCAAAATCGAAACTGCAACTTTCCCGGCGGAGCAATACGACCACCGAGTTGCACCTCCACTGAACCACGTAAGTGTTGAGGTGAGAGCCGAATTAATCGTTCCATCTGAATTGATTTTCGTGCATCGTGCCTGAACAATGTTGTTACTCGTTCCAGTGCCGATCCCAGTGACTCCATAGTCGGTTGGACAGTCAAGGTTCGATGCCGCGGTGCCACCGCCTACGTTTCCATGAGCTACCGCAGCATCTGTGGTTGCATCAAACGTCAATGGCAAATTTGAATTTGGCGCTGTCCACGAAAGTGTTACCGATGCATTTCCCTCAACACCGGACACGTTCGTAACAACGTCAGCAGCCTCCGCGATAGAGACTGAAACTCCTAAAGCAAATGTCGACGACAACAATGCCAAACAGGAAAGAAGAGCCAGTTGGCGTGCGCGGAAGAGCCTCGAAATACTTTTTCGAATTAGGTTCGGCACGCCTTACAAAATAGGAAAGTGAAAATTTTTTCCGCAAGCCACAGCAAGGGTTTTCCCTCACAAATGCAAGAAATTTTTCAGTAGAAAATTGCGACTACTACTTCACTGCTACAGCGCAACCCTCAACCACTGCGCTCAAAGTCTCAACTACAAATTTTTCACTGTTGAGTATTAGTTGAGAGTCCAAAGTCTCAAGTAGTACTTCACCCCCATTTTGTTGAAGTTTTACAGAGCCATTTACTGCAACTACAGCATCAGCCTTTGTCAGGTCGATAGAGCCGCCCGCGCGAACAATTTGCAGGTGTTTTTCGGATGCACCGTCACGAACCATCAAATTCAAGGCTCGCATTGGACCATCAATCAGCGTTGCGAACACCACATCGTCGCCACGGAACTTGGTAATTGAGCCCGGTTCGCATCGGTGATCTACTCCATTGATATTCAGCACCACTCCGTTGCCATCTGCAACACAAAATTCGCGATTCACTCCCGGGAAAACTGAGAATGGAACATCTTGTGTGATGTCAGCAGTGGAAAGTCGCCACGTCCACTCATCTGGCAGCGATCCATCACAAGTAATTTCGTACTGCACGCCGAGTCCGTTCTTCCACGGCTGCGGAGTGCGATCAACTGCGCGCTGAATTTCTACGGACAATATTTATTGCCTTTTGCGCGGAACATTTGTGCATTGTCTAACTGTGCTTGCGTAATGCCAATTGCAGTAGTTAAGTCCAAACCACAAATTACGGTGCTGGTGAAATTGGCATTCGTGAAATTTGCGCCGGTAACAATTGCGCCAGTGAAGTTTGCGCTACCCAAATTTGCGCCAGTGAAATCGGCATTCGAAAGATCTGCACGAATAAACGTGGTTTGCTTCAGGTTTGTGCGCACGAATTTGGCACCCTGCAAATTGGCCACGCTGAAATCGGTGAATTCAAGCTTCAGGAGCGAATAGTCAGCACCAACTAAATACGAGAATTGGCACTTCAACACGGTGACGCACTTGATGTCCACCTCGGGCATTGTGGTCGTCGTTTCCGGCACGGTTACCGGTGTGGTTTCGGGGGTGGAATCAGCCACTTCTGGCGCCACGGTGTCGACCACCGAATCAACAACTGATGAATCGACAGGAACCGAGTTCGAACCACTCGGGGTGTCATTCAGCGAACAGCCCGCCAATACCCCAGCGAATGCTGCGAAGCCGATGATTTTACGCGCGATTGCCACAAGTCCACAGTAGGTGCTGCGTTGCTACGGTTGAGGGAGCATGACTACTTCAACATCTTGGGGCACACCAGACATGGTGTCGCAACTTTCACGAGTCCTTGTTCGCACGCCAACTACTGTTGGCAAATTCGTAGAAGAGGGTTTCTGGCGCATGCCCGACACCACCGAACTACTGAAAGAACACGAGCAATTCACGAATTTGCTCGAAAGTTTGGGCTGCCAAGTAGACGTTGCCTCCCCAGTTGAGGGCCTTGTCGATGCCGTGTATATGCACGACCCCATGATCATGACCCCGCACGGCGCAATTTTGCTGCGCATGGCAAAACCAGTTCGTTCGCCAGAGCCTGCCGAATTCCGCAAAGACTTAGAGCGCATCGGTGTGCCGATTCTCGACCAACTGACCGAACCGGCATTTGCTGACGGCGGCGACAAAGTGTGGCTGGATGCAAAAACACTGTTGATCGGTCACGGCTATCGCACCAATCAGGCTGGCATCGACCAAATTCGCGCGCTGCTCGCGCCGCACGGTGTTGATGTGTTCTCATTCGACCTTCCCCATTACGAAGGACCAGGCGCAGTGTTGCACTTGATGTCGGTGTTGTCTCCTATCGCCCACGACAAAGCCGTGGTGTACGAGCCACTTGCCCCAGTTCGTCTGTTGCAGTTTTTAGAATCGCGTGGAATTTCGTGGTTCACCGTGAGTGAAAAAGAAATGCTCACGCAAGGCGCAAACATTTTGACCATTCGACCAAATGTTGTGGTGCTTGCTGCTGGCAATCCAGAAATTGAAGGCAAACTTCGCGAAGGTGGAGTTGAAGTACATGTATTTGCAGGCAACAACGTTGCGGTAAAAGGCGACGGTGGACCAACCTGCCTCACAGCACCATTAGCGAGGGCGTAATGAGCGAATTCTCTGGCAAAGTTGTCATCGTTACAGGTTCGTCCAGCGGTATTGGTGAAGCAATTGCGCTGCGCCTTGGAGAACTTGGCGCAAACGTTGTCGTTAACTCCGCGAATTCTGTCGAAGCCGGCAAAGCAGTTGCTGCAAAAATTGGTGCGAATGCGATTTATGTGCAGGCCGACATCAGTGACAAAGAATCCGGCCAACACCTACTGGATGAAACCATTAAGCGTTTCGGAAAACTCGACATCTTGATTAACAATGCGGGTTGGACTTCACTCGTTGCACATCACGACTTGGAAGCACTGACCGACGAAATCTTTCAAAAAACGTTTGAAGTAAACGTGTGGGGCACGTGGGCACTTACTAAAGCCGCAATGCCACTGCTGAAGAAAAGCGACGACGGCAACGTAATCACCATCACGTCAATTGCTGGCGTTCGCCCAGTTGGCAGCTCGATCGCCTATTCCATGTCGAAGGCTGCGCTCAATCACATGACACTGCTCTTGGCAAAGAGCTGTGGCCCAGTACGTGTAAACGCTGTTGCACCTGGCTTGGTTGAAACACCGTGGACAAAGGATTGGAACGACCAGCACGCTGGCGTAAAAGCAATGGCGCCTCTTGGGCGCTCTGCTACCCCGGAAGATTGCGTGGAAGCAACGCTTGGCCTATTGCGCACCAAGTACGCAACAGGTCAGGTGTTTGTTGTTGACGGTGGCTTAACGCAACGAATGTAATTCGTTATTGCGTACGGTCAGCAAATTCTTTTATTGCTGCCATTCCGTACAACAAAGCACCAGTTGCCACGACAAAAAATATGACGCAACCAAAACCGAACAATGCTGCTTGAGACATGATCTATTTGTCCTTTGATCCTGCAAGTAAGAATGCACCAAGTGCCAAAATGGATGGCACCCAAACACCTACGTAAATGCCGTTCAGGCGATCGGTTACTTCTTCACCACTGAAGTAGAGAAATACGCTCATTGCCAGGCTGGCCGCAGCCGCCAAAAGGGTTGTGGCTTGCAAAATTCGCTTAGGTGTCATACCCAAGTATCTCATACCCCGGGCCCGGTTTGATGGCAACCCCTACTCCGATGCCTCTCATTTTGTAATCATTTTGTAACGCACTTGGACTCGCCACTTTTTGAAAAATAAGTAAAAATTTAGGTGGCTATTGATAAAGGCCGTCGGCTTTTAGGCCAAACGAAAGGCTAGGAATCAATGAACGAAGCAACAGGACTACTTGTGAGCAATCACAACCTGGTGTACAACGCGCTGTCATTTGCAACTGCAACTTTGGGAATTTCATTCGTGTTCTTCTTGGTGTCACGCAGTCGAGTGTCAGTAAATTACCGCAGTGCAGTAACCATGTCAGCAATGATTTGCGGAGTTGCCGCTTATCACTACTGGAGAATGTTCACCAACTTCGCTGGTGGCAGCTGGAACGAGGGCTACCGCTACGCGGACTGGCTACTCACTGTGCCATTGCTTGTGGCAGAACTTGTCGTGGTGTCTGGAGTAACTAAGGAAGTTGCAAAGAAAGTGACACCAAGACTGGTGATCGCCGCATTGCTCATGATCGCAACCGGATATCCGGGTGAAGTCGCCGATCACGGCAGCAGCGCACGCTACACATGGTTCATCATTTCATTCCTCTTCATGCTGTACGTGCTGTACGAATTGTTCGCAGGATCAATTGGTAAGACGCTCAAGTCACAAAGTGGTGAAATCGGAAAGAAACTCAACAACTTGCGCTACGTGCTGGTTGCAACCTGGGTTGTCTATCCAATTTTCTACCTACTCGGTGATGAGACATCGTTTATCGCGAAGATCTTCAACTTGTCAGCAGAACAGTCTGGAACCGTCATTCAAGTCGGTTACTCAATTTCAGACATTGTTGCTAAGGCTGGTTACGGATTGATCATCCTTGGAATTGCTACCGCTCGTTCGGATGCAGAGGGTTATCGCGCCGCTTAGTGCGAAGTTATTGTAAAAAAGCCCCGGCTTCGGCCGGGGCTTTTTTATTTACAGGATTACATCTCGCGTAGAGCGCGGCGCAACACATCGAGCGCGCTAATTACGCTGAGTTGACGCATAGTGTCGCGATTGCCAGGTAACTGCAACATCGCAGACTGAGTAGAGCCGTCGGGCAACGCCAAACCAACGCACAGGGTTCCTGGCTTCAAACCTTCTTGATCTGCTGGGCCAGCAACACCCGTAAGCGCCAGCCCAACACTTGCACCAAGCACGCGCTGAGCGCCCTTGGCCATTTCGATTGCTGCTGCTTCACTAACAATCGGACCATTGGTTACGCCCAGTACATCAAACTTCACTTCGCTGGCATACGAAACCACACAACCGCGCAATACATCGCTCGATCCCGCGATGTTGGTGAGTCGACCCGATACCAATCCACCCGTCACCGATTCGGCGAGACCAAGAGTGAGCCCGCGTTCGCGCATCATGTGGAGCACCACCGATTCCATGGTGTCGTTGTCTATACCGAACACAATGTCGCCAATGGCATGACGCACTTTGGCGTCCCACTCATCAAGCAATGCGGACACTTCAGCGGTTGTCGTTGCCTTTGCGGTCAGGCGCACTTTGATGCCCTCCCACCCGCTAGCCAAAAAGGCCAGCGTTGGGTTGCCTACTTTTTCCAGTTCGTCAATCACGTCAAAAAGCCGCTCGTTTAGGCCGCTTTCGCTTTCGCCCCACGTGCGCAAAGTTCTGCTGGCAATAACTGAAGCAGAACCCGATCGCTTCAATAAGTCGGGAAGAATTCCGCGCTCAAACATTTCGTAGAGTTCGTACGGCACGCCAGGCACTGCGTAAATGACTTTGTCACCAACTGGGCAAACCAAGCCAGGGGCTGTGCCACGGCGTTGCTCAATAATGTTGGCGCCCTTTGGCACCATTGCTTGGCGCATATTGATTTCAGGCATGCGGCGATTGCGCGACGCAAACATTTCGGAAATGACCATGCCAACTTCGTCGTTGAATTCCAGTTCAACGCCCATGATTTCGGCAATTGCTTCGCGCGTAATGTCGTCGTGCGTTGGCCCAAGGCCGCCGCAAATAATCACGGCATCTGCATCGTCAAGAGTTGAACGAATAGCTTTCACCATGCGGCCCAAGTTGTCGCCCACTTTTACCTGCAAGCACGAATCAATTCCGGCTGCCGACAACTGCTCGCCTAACCATGACGAGTTGGTGTCAACAATTTGACCAAGCAGTAACTCGGTGCCGATGGCGACTACATCGCAACGCATTACTTACGCCTGCTTGCGAGCTTTTACGGCAACTGCTGCATACTGCAAACCGCTGTACAACGTAAGCGCTGTGGCAATGACAAGTGAACCCTTTGCCAAGTAGTTGTAATCGGCAGCGCTCCACGGCAATACCGCGAAACCCACCGCAACTTGTTGCGCAAACGTTTTGAACTTTGCGGCTTTGCTTGCAGGAACGCTGACGCCTTTTGCACCAGCAAACACGCGATACAAACTGATGGCAATTTCGCGAGTTGCAATAATGCCCACCAACCACACGCTGAACATTCCGCGATCGACTAGCACGAACATTGCGCCAAGTACACACACCTTGTCGGCTAGCGGGTCGAGGAATGCACCGCTGCGAGTAACGCCCTGTTTGCGCGCAAGTTGACCATCAATCAGGTCGCTTAGGCACAAAATGAACCACAACCCTGTTGCCGCCCATGACCCAACATTGTCGTTCGGAATAATGGCGAACATCAGTGGCGACACCAAGAGCCGGCTGACCGTAATGGCGTTAGCCCAGGTACGAATTGCGCTTGGGTCGGTTGCCATGGTTTCTATTCTTCCCCATCGAAGGCATCAGTATTTGCACCGGCCGCAAGCAAATCTGGGCCCATTGCATCAGCAATAGTCACGTCATAAAACTTGCCCACTTCAAGGTCGTCGCTCACGTGCACCACGCCATCAATTGAAGGCGCTTCGCGGTGTGTACGACCGATACCACGCTCATCAACCAGTACATTCACGGTTTCGCCAATGAGGTCGTCGCGACGCGATGCGGTAATGGCATCTTGCATTTCACGTAGTTCGGCAATGCGCTCGTTCATCAGCGACTGATCCACATGATCTGGCTGGGTCATGGCGTGAGTTCCCTCTTCAGGGCTAAAGGTAAAGAACCCACACCAGTCCAGTTGCGCCTCTTCAACGAAGTGCAACAGCTGGTCGTGGTCTTCTTCGGTTTCACCTGGGTAGCCAACAATGAAGTTGCTACGGAATGCTGCCTGCGGGCTGAGCGCACGAATGTCTTCAATGCGCTTGAGGAAGCGATCGCCGTCGCCCCAACGGCGCATGCGTCGCAAGTGCGGCTTGCTCACATGCTGTAGCGAAAGGTCGAAATATGGAACTTCGGTTTCCAGCATTGCGTGAATGAGTTCGTCGGTGAGATCGCTTGGGTACAGGTACAACAAGCGTGTGCGCGCAACGCGCTTGGCAACTGCCTGCACCAATGGAACAATTGACCCTGCGCCAAGTTCGCTCGGGCGATCTTTGCCGTAACTTGCGAGGTCTTGAGCAATGAGCACAATTTCTTGTACTTCAAGTTCGTCAACCTCGCGCAAAATTTGTTCTATGTCGCGACTGCGCTGTGGCCCGCGGAACGAAGGAATTGCGCAGAACCCACAGTTGCGGTCGCAGCCTTCCGCAATTTTTACGTACGCCCACGGAGCAGTCGACTTTGGTCGCGGCAAATTCAGTAAATCGAATGACGGAATCGGCGCACTCGATACTGCGATCGGTTTCTTACCGAACTGCACGGGCACACCAAAGCCGGCAACTTGGTCAACTTCTGGAAGTGCATCGGCGAGTTCTTGGCCGTAGCGCTCAGCCATACAACCCGTAACCACAATGCGAGCACCTTTTTTGCGCTGTGACTCAAGTGCAAGCACAGTGTCAATACTTTCCTTGCGTGCGTCTTCAATAAATGCACACGTGTTGACCACAACCACGTCGGCAAGTGACGGGTCGTCGGTAGCAACTAAACCGTCTGCAAGTAGCGTGCCCATGATTTTGTCGGAGTCGACATCATTCTTTGGGCAGCCCAACGTCTCGATGTAAAAACGTTGCTGCACAGTAAAACAGCCTACCTGTAAGCACTGTTTAGTAGTTGAGTTTCAAACCCTTGTATGGCCACGGCATAGACACCAAACGACCTGTGCCCGACAGCGTGATGTATGCAGTTTTGAAATCTGGGCCGCCGAAACAAATATTCGTGGTCAATGGATCACCCGTAAGAATTTGCTCAAGCACTTCGCCCTGCGGAGAAATTACGGTGATGCCAGCAGTTTGAAGCCCGATTGTGGCTACGCACACGTTGCCGTCACCATCAATTGCAAGCGAGTCAAACAACTGCACACCTGGAAGTCCAACTAAACAAACCGATGGATCAATAGAGCTGAAATGTGCTGTTTCGCCGGGCGCTGTAATTGCCAAGTGGAACACGCGGCCGGTGTGTGTTTCGGCCCAATACAACGTGTTGCCGTCTGGTGAAAGGCCAATTCCATTTGGTGAATCAGTTGGAAACACCACTTCCTTAATCATCGAGCCGTCAATTTTTGCATAATAGATACCGCTCAAATCGGCAGAGCGACCGTGTCGAATTCCGTGATCGGTAAACCACATGCCGCCGTGCGCATCAAACACAATGTCGTTTGGCCCGCGCAGCTTGTTGCCGTTGCATTCGGTATATAGGTCTTTCAGTTCACCGGTTTCCATGTCAAGGCGTTGAATTCGTCCACCGATGTAGTCGGCTTCAACCATTGGTCCTGGAAACGTGAGACCGAGAAAATCAACTTCGCTGAACGAGCCACCGTTGTTGCAAATATACAAACAGTCGTCTGGTCCGATTGCAATTCCGTTTGGACCACCGGGTACATCGGCAATTTTTTCTTTCGTTCCGTCTTGCTTCACTCGCGTGATTTGTTTGCCAAACATTTCCACCAAGATCACGCTGCCATCGGGCATCGCAATCGGACCTTCAGGAAAACGGAGACCAGATGCAACTTCTGTAAATTCAGCCATGGGCAAACATTACGCCATGTACGAAGGGCAGAAATGCGGGGTTAGCTACCCATTTGGAGTTGTTCGAGTTCTTCAACGGTCATCAGCACCTCGCGAGGGCGTGAGCCTTCACTTGGGCCTACGATGCCGCGAGATTCGAGTAAGTCCATAATGCGACCAGCACGAGCAAAGCCAATTTTCAGCTTGCGCTGCAACATCGACGTTGAGCCCTGAGCACTGCGCACCACCAAGTCCATGGCTAGACGCAACAATTCGTCGTCATCGGCATCGCCGGTGGTTCCGCCAAACAGACTGTCGCTGGCGTTGCCGTGTGCACCTTCACCGTCTACGCCCGACACATACACAACCTCTGGTGCCTGCCTGCGCCAGTGAGCGACAACCTTGCGAACTTCGCTTTCGTCTACCCATGCAGACTGAATGCGTTGAGCAACCGAGGTGTTTCCTGGCAACAACAACATGTCGCCCTTACCAATCAGTTTTTCTGCACCGGGCTGATCAAGAATTACGCGGCTGTCGGTAAGGCTGGACACCGCGAACGCCATACGCGCAGGAATGTTGGCCTTAATAACACCAGTGATGACGTTGACACTTGGACGCTGCGTGGCAACGATGAGGTGAATACCTACCGCACGAGCCTTTTGCGCAATACGCGTGATGCAGTCTTCAACGTCGCGTGCAGCAACCATCATGAGGTCGTTCAACTCGTCCACCACAATCAAAATAAATGGCATGCGTTCGAACGACTTCTCGGCGCCTTCTTCGCCTTCCAATTCACCACGGTCGTACGCAGCGTTAAAACCGGTGATGTCACGGAAACCGGCTTCAACCAACAGGTCGTAACGACGTTCCATTTCCTTCACTGCCCAACCCAGCGCGTTCGCTGCCTTCTTTGGGTTCGTTACAGGCGGCGTAAGCAAGTGAGGCAGGCGTGCATATTGCGCCATTTCCACTTGCTTTGGGTCGATCAAGATCATGCGCACTTGTTCTGGCGTTGAACGCATGAGCACCGAAGTGATGATGCAGTTAATGGCACTGGACTTTCCTGCACCTGTTGTACCTGCAACCAGCATGTGTGGCGTAGTGGAAATGTTTAAGAACACGGAACGACCTGCAATGTCTTTACCAACGCCAACATCGAGTGGGTGCATTGCTGCACGAGCTTCTGTCGACACCATCAGGTCGCCGAGTGAGACCAATTCGCGTTGTGCGTTTGGTACTTCAATACCAATTGCCGACTTACCAGGAATTGGCGCAAGAATTCGAACGTCGGTCGCAGCCATGGTGTACGCAATGTCTTTAGACAGCGAAGTCACTTTCGCAACCTTCACACCGCCACCGAGCGACAATTCGTAACGCGTAACGGTTGGGCCGCGCGTGTAGTCCACCAATTCGGTTTCAACGTTGTGTTCCTTCAACGCATTCACCAAAATTTCGCCACGCTCTTCTGTTGCCTTCACATCAGCTTTTTCGTGACGCGTGATGGTAAGCAAATCAAGGTTCGGCAACGTCCAGTTGCTGGCCTGTGCACCAGGACCAAGTGGCATTTGCTGTGCCGCAGCTTTCTCAATTTTGGATGCGGTTGGGTTTGCGGCAGTTGTAACAACCGCCTTGTCCTTCAATAGGGGCTTCCGTATACGGCGAGGCTTCTCTTCTTCCTCGTCTTCCTCTTCAACTTCTTCCTCTACTACTGCTTTGCGCTTGCGACGCTTCGGTGCTTCGTCGAGATCGATGTCGTAAAAAATTGGTTCGCCGTATTCGTCGAACTCTTCTGCTGCTTCGCCATCATCTTCTGACGAACGGAAGTTTTCAAGTGACACGCCGTTAGCCCACGCTTTAATGCGGCGATACAACTGTGCTGGCGAGTTGCCGGTAATGAGCAACACTGCGCAGAACATCACAGCAATTAACACGATGACTGCTGCAAAACTGCCCATCAAACTTTGCAATGGTTCGCCAACTATCCAACCGAACCATCCACCTGTGCGTGAAACTGCGTCGTTACTCAGATCGCCAAACGATGTGCCCCAAATAATGTGCACGACTGCCAAAATTCCTACGCACAACACCGTCCAACCGCATGCAAGACGAATGCGATGTTGCAGTGACTTCCTATTTATAGACGCGAAACCCGCAGTGATGATGACGATTGGTAGAACGAAGCGTCCGACACCGAGCAGCGACGAGAACGTGGTGTCGAGCAAACGGCCAAGTGGGCCTGCAAATTCCACATAGATAGACATTGACAACAAAATGCCGAAACAAATAAGCGCAACCCCGCCAAATTCGTGGCCTCGACCCGCCATCACAGTCTTCAAAACCGATTCGCGACGCTCGCGGCGGCGCGGCATGCGGAATGACTCGATCTCGTCTTCGTCTATAGGCGCGTGGCTACGCACGATCTTTTTGCGCACGCCAGAGCCTGATTTCGAGGCTGGGCGCGTGCGGGAAGACCCCTTCCGGGGCTGTGCGGCCATGGATCAACAGTAGTGAGGGGGTACTGCCCCATTGAGGCATACCCCATATCTGGCAAACCTGCTCTAGATCTCCATCACGATTGGCACGATCATCGGACGACGCTTCGTGCGCTCCGACACAAACTTGCCAGCCGCACGACGCACTTCTTTTTCCAGTGCATCAATATCGCGAGTTCCGCCCTTCAGGGCTTTCTCAACCGCGCGTGCAACTGTTTCGCACGCCTCTTCAATAAGGTCTTCGGCTTCTGGTGCATATACCCAACCGCGCGTAATGATTTCAGGCCCAACCAACACTTTGCCCGCTTCAATGTCAACGGTCACCACCGCAACAACAACGCCCTCTTCGGCCAATACTTTGCGGTCGCGCAACACACCTTGACCAACATCGCCAACAATTCCGTCTACATACAACATGCCTGCGGGCACGCGCTCTTTGCGCACAATTCCGTTGTCGGTAATTTCAATCACGTCGCCGTCTTCGCACAACACAATGTTCGACTCTGGAATACCCATGGTGCGACCGTGGCGCGCGTTCGCAACCATGTGGTGGTACTCGCCGTGAATTGGCACAAACCATTCAGGTTCGGTAATCGATAAGTACATCTTCAAATCTTCTGCTTGTGCATGACCAGTTGCGTGCACGTCGGCGATTCCCGAGTGCACAACGTCGGCACCAAGTCGAAGCAGCCCGTCGATAACGCGGTTCACGTTTCCTTCGTTGCCAGGAATTGCGTGGCTCGAGAAAATAACCGTGTCGTCGTGACCAATGGTGACGAACTTGTTGTCGCCACGCGCCAGCAAGCTGAGTGCCGCCATTGGCTCGCCTTGCGAACCAGTGGAAATAACGCACACGCGTTCTGGCGGATAATCGTCGATGTCTTCAACGTTGATGTACGACTTGTCGGGCAGTTTGATAATGCCCAAGTCGCGCGCCATTCGAATGTTGTTGATCATGGAGCGACCAAGTGGTGCAACTACTCGTCCACTTTCAATTGCCGCATCGGCAATTTGCTGCACACGGTGAATGTGGCTGGCAAAGCTTGCGGTAATGATGCGTCGTGTTTTGTGCTCGGCAAATAATTGGCGAAGCACTACACCGACCGACTTTTCCGACGGCGCTGAACCACGTTCTTCTGCGTTCGTGCTGTCGAGCATGAGCAAACGAACACCGTCGCCAGCAGCAAGTGCACCCAAACGCGCCAAGTCGGTGCGACGATCGTCCACCGGAGTGAGGTCAATTTTGAAGTCGCCCGAGTGAATAATGACGCCCTGTGGCGTGTGCAATGCAATTGCGTGTGCAAATGGAACCGAGTGCGTTACGGGAATGAATTCAACATCGAACGGCCCAATGCGACGGCGCTCATTGTCTTTCACCGCAATCATTTCAGTTTTGCCAAGCAACCCTGCTTCTTCAATGCGGTTGCGTGCAAGGCCAAGCGTTACTTGCGAGCCATAAATTGGGAACGACATTTCACGCAGCAAGAACTGCAAGCCACCAACGTGGTCTTCGTGACCGTGCGTTGCAACGCATGCTTCAATGCGGTCAGCGTTTTCGCGCAACCACGTGAAGTCGGGCAACACCAAGTCAATACCGTGCATGTCGGCATCGGGAAACATGAGACCACAGTCAATGAGCAACAAGCGATTGTCTTGCTCGATGACCATGCAGTTTCTGCCGATCTCGCCGAGACCGCCCAGGAAGATAACGCGAACTGGCGCTGCCATTAGTTACTTGCTGCGCGAGCGGCGCGAAGGTTTTCGAGCACCTTCTTCGCACGATCTTCAAGACCAGCTGGTGGCGGGCCCATCGGCAATCGCGCTTCACCAACTTCAAGGCCAAGCAGGTTCATCATTACTTTGCTTGGCAATGGGTTTGGGTTGTCGTCCCCTGTTTCATACATAAAGCTTTCGAGCAAGCGTGCATTCACGCGGCGCGCACCTGCGGTGTCGCCCTTTTCCCACAGGTTGAACATTTCTTGATGATCTTGCGCGCACCAGTGTGTTGCCACACCGATAACTCCAGTTGCACCAATCGACATGAATGGCAACGTGAGAATGTCGTCGCCGCTGTACAACTCGAAGCCGGCTGGCGCCTGACTCATGAGCACTGCAGATTCCGAAGGGCTTCCAGCAGCGTCTTTCACTGCAACAACGTTCTTCACTTCGCGCGCAAGCTTCAGCAACAATGCAGTTGAAATTTTGCGACCCGTACGCGCTGGAATGTCGTACAACACCACTGGGAGTTCAGTACTTTCGCACACTGCGCGCATGTGCGCTTCAATGCCAGCCTGCGAAGGACGGTTGTAATACGGAGTAACAGCCAAAATTCCGGCAACGCCCAACTTGCTGGCTTCCTTCGTCATGTGAATGGAGTGCGCAGTGTCGTTCGACCCTGTTCCAGCAATGACCGGAATGGTGACGGCGCCGACAACGGCTTCAAACAAGCTCAGTTTTTCGGCGTCGGTAAGTACGGGCGATTCACCAGTGGTTCCAGCAACAACGAGCCCGTCATTGCCGTTGTCTTGCAACCATTTGGCCAAGCGACGAGCACCATCCAAATTCAATGAGCCGTCCTTGTGGAACGGCGTAACCATTGCTGTAACTACACGCCCAAACCTTGCCATTTAAGAAAGACTAGTTGCCAGCAACCAGTTCGGACCCAAGTTCAAACTTGGTGAATTCTTCACCAGTGTCTTCATGGTCCTCAAACTGAATAACGCCCATTTCTTCAAAGCGATGACGCAGCCACTTGTCGTTGCGGTCAAGCAGACCAAGCTTCTTGCAGTTCGGCACAATTTTGGCAAACAGCAACTGCTGGAAGAACGCACGAGTTGGGTCTTGCAAGACCAAAGGAACGACATCGCGAGGACGAACGCCCATGCGCTCCCATACTTCTTGTTGCAAGAAGCGATCGCGCATACGAATGCTTGCTTCGAATGCGAACTCCTGACGATCCTTCATTTCTGCATCCGACATTCCGTCGTACACCTCTTTAAGGCTGAGTACGCCGAAGGCAACGTGACGTGCTTCGTCGCTCATGACGTAGCGAAGCAACTTCTTCAACAACGGCTCACCGGTGAGTTCGTGCATGTAACCGAATGCAGCAAGAGCAAGGCCTTCAACCATGATTTGCATTCCGAGGTACGTCATGTCCCAACGGCTGTCTTGAATGATGTCATCGAGCAACAATCCCAAGTGAGCATTCACTGGGTACATGCCGCCAAGTTTTTCATTCAAGTACTTCGCAAACACTTCAACGTGACGAGCCTCGTCCATTACCTGAGTTGATGCGTACAACTTTGCGTCATACCAAGGAACGGTCTCCACAATTTTTGCGGTGCAAATAAGTGCACCCTGTTCGCCGTGCAAGAACTGCGACAACATCCAGCGACGACTTTCAATACCAAACTCCAACCATTCTTTGTCAGCCCACTTCGCAATTGGAGTGTCGGCATAAAACGCTGGATCGATTCCTGCACCAATTGCGGCTTGGTCTGCAGCAATCGTGCGCTCAATATCAACTTCGGTTTCCCACGGAAGATCTGTTTCACCGTTCCACTGACCGGTCTTCGCTTTTTCATACAGCTTGCGAAGTGGTGGACGAGTCAATGAGTAGTCCCAGGTGAAGATGGTTTCGCCACCACTCTTCACTGCATGCTGAACCGCATTCGGATCGGTATTGCGGACACTGAGAATTGCCTCAATGTCATTAATTTGATCACGGCCGATGATTTGTTCGTTGCTGTTATGCGTAACGGTCATAAATGTCAGCATATGACCCCTATTGACCTCAAGTAGTGTTGGGGCGCTGGCCAGGGCACCCGCCCGCCAGTCCCAACCGTAAGAAAGGCATATTTCATGCGTAAATCCCTCATCGGTCTGCTCGCAGTAGCAGGCCTCACCCTGTCGGCATGTGGCGGAAGCAGTACCTCTTCCGACACCACCGCAGCAGCAGGCACCTCGGGCAACGAATGCACCGCGGGCAAAACACTTGCTGAAGGCAAGCTCACCATCGGCACCGGCAACCCGGCATTTAGCCCATGGGTAGAAAACGATGCACCTGAAGCAGGCGAAGGTTTCGAAGCAGCAGTTGCCTACGCAGTAGCAACGCAACTCGGATTCTCAACTGAAAACGTTTCATGGGTTCGCACAAGTTTCGACGAAGCAATTCAGCCAGGCGCGAAGAGCTTCGACTTCAACTTGCAGCAGTACTCCATCACCGACGAGCGCAAGCAAACTGTTTCGTTCAGTGATCCGTACTACACCACCAACCAAGCAATTGTTGGTTACGCAGACTCAGCTGCAGCAAGCGCAACCACCGTTGCCGAGTTGCAGGGTTTGAAGTTTGGTGTGCAGTCAGGAACAACCAGCCTGGAGTTCTTGAACACCGTGGTGATGCCAACAAACGAACCGTATGTATATGACGACAACGCAGCCGCAAAGGCAGCGCTTGAGGCGAAGCAAATTGACGCAATTGTTGTTGACTTGCCAACCGCGTTCTACATTTCGGCAGTTGAAATTGAAGGCACCAAAGTTATTGGTCAGTTCCCTGCAGGCGAAGGCACAGCAGCAGATCAATTCGGAATGGTGTTCGACCTTGGCAACCCACTTGTTGACTGTGTCAACGTTGCACTTACTGCATTGAAGGATTCGGGCGAGCTCGCAACAATTGAGCAGACCTGGTTGTCCGACAAGACCAGCGCACCAGTAATTAGCCTCGGCTGATTTCGCGTTAGGTAAAACGTACGCAACTACAAACTGAACGAAAAGAGTTTGAGCGACGGCAGCGCCGGCGTAGCAATACCATTGCTGCGTTGAGCACTGCCGTCGTTGTTGCGCTCGTCGTGTTTTTGGTTCCGCGCATGCCGCGCTGGGACCGCGTGAAGAAATCTTTCTTCGACTGGGAACGTCTCACCGATTCGTTTCCGCACTTGCTTAAAGCATTTGTTCTTGACATCAAAATTTTCGCTTGGACTACTCCAGCAATTTTGATTGTTGCAATCCTCATCGCCATCGCGCGCAGCACGCGCAACCCTGCCCTCTTCCCTGTTCGCATTTTTGTTATTGCCTACACCGACATCATGCGCGGTGTGCCTGTTATTTTGTGGATCTACTTAGTTGGTTTTGGTGTTCCAGGAATCGGTATGGATCGTCCGTGGAACTCACCACTCATTTGGGGTTCAGTAGCGCTTGGCATGACCTATAGCGCATATGTAGCCGAAGTGTTTCGTGCTGGCATTGAAAGCGTGCACGAAAGCCAGCGCGCTGCAGCTCGTTCACTTGGGCTTTCCAGTTCGCAGACCATGCGCCACGTCATTTTGCCCCAGGCCATTCGTCGCGTGGTTCCGCCACTGATGAACGACATGGTGTCCTTACAAAAAGACGTTGCCCTCGTCAGCCTTATTGGGCCAATTGAAATCTTGCGCCAAGCCGGCATTGATAAGGCCAAGTTCGCCAACTTCACGCCGTTCATTGGCGCTGCACTCATTTTCCTTGCCATCACCATTCCACTTACCCGCTTTACCGACTACCTACTCACTCGCGAACGCGACCGCACGGGAGCATCAAAAGTTCGATGAGCAACAAACTCGTTCTTAACGCTGTGTCGAAGGCATTCGGTACCAATCAGGTGCTTAATGAGGTTTCGCTGTCAATCAATGCCGGCGAGGTCATTTCGTTCATCGGTGCCAGCGGCTCGGGTAAAACAACACTGCTTCGCTGCATCAACTTGCTCGAGCAAATTGACAACGGCTCTATTCACTTAGACGATGTTGAAATCACCAAGCTCGGCGTTGATGCCAACCCAATCCGTCGCCGCATTGGCATTGTGTTTCAGAGTTTCAACCTGTTTCCACACATGAGCGTGCGCAAGAACATCACGCTCGCTCTCACTGAAGTACTTGGCAAAAGCTCAGACGAAGCATCGTCAATTGCATCAACGCTGCTCACCCGCTTTGGATTAAGCGACAAGATCGATTCATACCCCGACCGACTGTCTGGCGGTCAACAACAGCGCGTTGCCATTGCTCGCGCGCTCGCGTTAAACCCAGAAGTATTGCTACTGGATGAAATCACTTCCGCACTCGATCCCGAACTGGTTGGCGAAGTACTCGACGTCGTTCGTGAACTAAAAGGCAGCGGCATCACGCTGTTGCTTGCCACTCACGAAATGGGATTCGCTAAAGAAATCAGCGACCGAGTGTGCTTCCTTGCAGACGGCACCGTTGCCGAACTTGGTTCGGCAGAACAGATATTTACTTCGCCAACCGATGCGCGAACGCAACAGTTTTTACAGCGCGTAATTAGCGCTGGCCGCTTACGCGGTTAAGCGTCTGGCAATACGTAGTCGGCGAACTGATCGCGCAACGTCTTCTTCGAGAACTTGCCAACGCTGGTCTTTGGCACTTCAGGAATAAACACCACATCGTCTGGAATTTGCCACTTCGCAAGCGTTGGTCTGATGTGGTCCAACACTTCCTCTTTGGTCAGTGTGTGGCCGTCGGCAACCACAACACAGGCAAGTGGGCGTTCCGACCACTTCGGATGAGCTACACCAATCACTGCAGCTTCCTTAATTTTTGGATGCGACATCAGTTCGTTTTCGATTTCAACTGAGCTGATCCATTCGCCACCCGACTTGATGAGGTCTTTTGTGCGGTCCACCAAACGAATGCGACCGTGCGAATCCACAGTTGCCACATCGCCCGTACGCAACCAACCGTCTTGCGTAAAGCTTTCGCCCGCGCGCTCGTCGTTGTAATAGGTAGAAGCAATCCAGTTTCCGCTGCACTGCAATTCCCCACTGGTTTCGCCGTCCCACGCAACTGGCGTGGTGGTTCCAGGCTCAACAACTCGAGCATCAACGCCGAATGCAATTTGTCCAACTGTTGTGCGCAATTCTGCTTGTTGATCCATAGGCAGTTTCTGGTCTGCAGCCGACAACGTGCACACAGCTGCAATCGGGCTGGTCTCGGTCATTCCCCATGCTTGCAAAATTGGCAAGCCGGTTTGTTCGCGGTAACCCTCGCTTAATGCTTTCGGAACAGCAGAGCCGCCACATGGAATTGCGCGAAGCGATGACGTGTCGCGACCCTTCAATTCGGGAAGCACTGCCATCCAAATTGTTGGCACGCCCGCAGCAACGGTCACCTTTTCATCAACGATCAAGTTGGCAACTGCTTTGCCCGACAAGTCTGGTCCCGGCATGACCAAGTTTGCGCCGCATGCAACTGCAGCATGAGCAAGTCCCCATGCGTTGGCATGAAACATTGGCACCACAGGAAGAATGGTGTCGCTCTCACGCGCGCCAAGTGAGTCAACTGTCATTGCACCAAACGTGTGCAAGTAGGTGGATCGATGCGAATACAACACACCCTTCGGGTTGCCCGTTGTTCCGCTGGTGTAACACATGCTCGATGCCAAGTTTTCATCGGTGATGTTGAATTCAACACCAGGTGTTCCCTTCAGCAATTCTTCGTAGTCGTGCATCTGATAACCATCAACTGACTTCGGTACGTCACCCTTGCCGTCATCCATGATGACCAAGTGCTTCACTGTTGTAAATGTTGGCAACAACGGAGCAATCAATGCGAACAACGAGCGGTCAATAAAAATCACTTCGTCTTCGGCATGATTCACGATGTAGGTAAGTTGCTCTGGGAACAAGCGAATGTTCAACGTGTGCGTAACGCGACCCGTGCATGGTGGCGCGAAGTACAACTCAAGATGGCGCGCGGTGTTCCACGCAAACGTGGCAACGCGACCATTCTTTGAAATGCCCAACTTGTCCAACACTCCACCAAGCTGACGCGTGCGTGCAGCCCATTCGCCATAGGTCGTGCGCTCAATGCCTGTTGCAGTCGCAGTAGTAATGGTTTTTTCGCTGTGATACTTCTCAGCACGTTCAAACAAATGCACCATGGTTAACGGTGTCTGCTGCATCAAACCTTGCATTGCACTCCCCTTTTTGTGCTCGTGACGAGACCTAAGTTACCCAAGTCGGCTACCGTGCTTTAAATGCGCAAGGCGGTCCTCACCTTCACCACCATGTTGTTTGTCATTGGCACCATTGGCAGCAACATTGGCCCAGCTCTTGTTGATAACCATCCATCATGGGTTCTTGCCCTCAGTTCGCGAAACCGAAACTTGTTCGGGTCCGTTCCTTACATCGATGTAGTCCCGTACGCAGCCATTGGCTTCGTACGCATCTTGATTGCTGGCATCGCGTTGTACTTCGTAGGCCGTTGGTACGGCGAAAAGGCTCTCGGCTGGGTGGAAGGCAACCTTGGCGAACTGCCCGCCATTTACCGCTGGACCGAAAAGGCCGTAGACAAGGCCGGCTCAATTGCATTGGTGCTCATGCCAGGCAGCAATGTGGTCTGCCTTCTGCTTGGCCACAAGCGCATGAGCGCGAAGCGATTCATTCCGCTTCTGTGTGTCGGAATCGCCATAAAACTCACTGTCCTGCGCCTGGGTGGCGACCAATTCGAGGACCAAATTCGCTCGTTCCTGTCGGGCATTGAGCAGTACCAGTGGTATTTCGTTGCGGCCCTATTTGGACTCAGTTTCTTCCAGTCCATGAGGAAAGGTCGCCCGAGTTCCGACTAAATTCGTGGCACATTCACCTCGCAAACAAGGAGTGCCCCAATGGCTGCAAAAAAGAAGATCGCTAAGAAAAAGACCGTAAAGAAAGTTGCAAAAAAGAAGGCTGTCAAAAAGACCGCTAAAAAAGCAACCAAGAAATCAACCAAAAAGACAGCAAAGAAAGTCGTGAAGAAGACTGCCAGCAAAGGCGGCTCGAAAGTAACGCTCGGCGGTAACCCAGTATCAACAAGTGGCAAGTTGCCAAAGAAAGGCGCTGCTGCCCCATCATTCACACTAACTACTGGAACACTACAAGAAATCTCAAACAAGGACTTGCGTGGCAAGCGTGTGATCTTGAATATTTTCCCAAGCATCGACACGCCAACATGTGCAACGAGCACTCGCACGTTTAACTCGCTTGCATCATCGTTGAACAACACCGAGGTGTATTGCGTGTCGGCAGACTTGCCATTCGCACAAGGCCGCTTCTGTGGCACCGAAGGTTTGGCAAACGTAAAGACTGCTTCGTCATTCCGTTCAAACTTCGGCAAAGCATTCGGCGTTAACTTGACCGACGGTGTGCTCAAGGGAATTCTTGCTCGCGCAGTTGTTGTGCTCGACGAAAAAGGCAAAGTGCTTCACAGCGAATTGGTGAGCGAAATTGCTAACGAGCCAAATTACGAAGCAGCGATCAACTCGCTGAAGTAATTAGATTCCAAGAAAACTGTCGAGTCCAAGGGTGAAGCCCTTGTGCTCGGCAATTTTTTTGCATGCCAACACCACACCAGGCATAAACGATGCGCGTTCTGTGGTGTCATGGCGAATGGTGAGGGTTTGTCCCTGTGCACCGAAAATCACTTCTTGGTTTGCTACTGCCCCGCGCATGCGCACTGCATGAATTGGAATGTCACCAGGGCCCTTCGCTCCGCGCGCACCCTTTATGGCTTCGTGCTTCGTTGGGTCTTGTGCCCACTCGTTGCTTGCCGCTGCCATACGTTGTGCAGTAGCAACTGCGGTTCCGCTTGGTGAATCGGCTTTGCCGTCGTGGTGAATTTCAATAATTTCTGCGGTGTCAAAAAACGGCGATGCCATTTCTGCAAAGCGCATCATAAGTACTGCGCCAATGGCGAAGTTTGCAGCAATTAAACAATTGCTATTGGTGAATGACTTCTTGAAATTGTCGAGATCGTCTTGTGAAAAACCGGTGGTGCCAACAACAGCATGAATGCTGTGCATGGCGAGCCACGGAAGGTTCACGCGTGAAGCTTCAGCAACGGTGAAGTCGATTGCGACATCTACGTGTGCATCGGCGAGTGCACGCAATTCACCCGAGATGGTGAGCCCGTGAGTGGTTGATCCTGGAGCTCCAGAATCAACCACTGCTACGAGTTCTAAACCAGGATCAGCAACAACGGCATTGCATACCGTTGCACCCATGCGCCCTGCGGCACCGATGACACCGACCCTGATCATGGTTAATTAATTACCGTTAAATTCGCTGTCGAATTGGTCTTCGAAGCTGACCGATACTGCATTGTCTGCAGCTGGCTCAGATGGTGCTGATCCGCGGTTTGGTTCACGACGGTTGCTGTTTTCACTGCGACCTCCGCGATCGTTTCCACGACCACCACGATCATTGCCACGG
>Ga0194060_10000916_pt1 | contig 21612 bp, 26 predicted proteins | sample SepL225m_MetaG_FD_163427 | JGI IMG/M metagenome (GOLD analysis project Ga0194060, IMG submission 163427) | Anoxic zone freshwater microbial communities from boreal shield lake in IISD Experimental Lakes Area, Ontario, Canada - Sep2016-L222-5m | ecosystem: Environmental > Aquatic > Freshwater >... | reverse complement strand
GGAATCCAGCGGAACTAACCGCTAAGGCTAAATACTCTTAAAGATCGATAGTGAACTAGTACCGTGAGGGAAAGGTGAAAAGCAGCCCGATTAGGGCGGTGAAATAGACCTGAAACCGTATGTCTACAAGGAGTTGAAGTGGGTATTTATATCCACAACAGCGTGCCTATTGAAGAATGAGCCAACGAGTTTATGCATACTGCTCGGCTAAGTCGGCTAAAACGACAGAGCCATAGGGAAACCGAGTGTTAATAGCGCGTAATTGGTAGAATGCATAAGACCCGAAGCGAGGTGAGCTTGCCATGAGCAGGTTGAAGTAGGTCGAAAGACTTATGGAGGACCGAACCGGTAGATCGTACAACGTCTTCGGATGACTTGTGGTAAGGAGTGAAAAGCTAATCGAACCTCGTAATAGCTGGTTCTCTCCGAAATAGCTTTAGGGCTAGCGTCGTGTGTTTTCTCTGGGGGTAGAGCACTGGAAGGTTTCAACAGGGAGCAATCTCGTGAAACCTATCAAACTCCGAATACTAGAGACCATAGCACGGCAGTTACACTGTGGGGGCGAAGCTCCATTAGTGAAAAGGGAAACAGCCCGGATCTCGAAATAAGGTCCCTAAATATATACTAAGTGTAAGACAAGAAGGTGAGATTTCTTAAACAATGAGGAGGTTGGCTTAGAAGCAGCCATCCTTTAAAGATAGCGTAACAGCTCACTCATCTAGAGATTTTGCGTCGAAAATAATTGGGGCTAAGTATATTACCGAATTTGAGGATTCGTTTTTCCTTCGGGAAAAACGAGTGGTAGGAGAGTGTTCCAATCTGCTGTGAAGGAAGACCCGTGAGGGCTTCTGGAGCGTTTGGAAGTAAGAATGTTGGCACAAGTAACCGCAATGGCGTTGAGAACACGCCACGTCGAAAGATCAAGGTTTCCTTGGTAATGTCAATCAGCCAAGGGTTAGTCGGGCCTAAGGGAATGGCGAAAGCCGTACTCGATGGACAGTGGGTTAATATTCCCACACTTCTGTATTTTGTGACGGGATGACGGAGGGTAGTATGTATCGCTCATTATTGGATTTGAAGTTCGTGTATTGATTGTGCTCTATAGGAAAATCCGTAGAGTGTCTTAAATGGCACATGAAAGATAAGCGAAAAGTTTTATTCTTCGGGATAGAACAATGATACAAAGCACGCTTCCAAGAAAACTCTCTAAACTTATGAATATAGAATCCGTACCGCAAACCGACACAGGTGATCAGGTCGATTAGACCAAGACGAACGAGTGAGTGGTCCCCAAGGAACTCGGCAAAAAAGCAGCCGTAACTTCGGGATAAGGCTTGCCCCTCTTTACGGAGGGGCCGCAGCGAAAGTATTTCTGGCAACTGTTTACCAAAAACACAGCTCCCTGCGAACACGTAAGTGGATGTATAGGGGGTGACACCTGACCAATGCCAGAAGGTCAAATATCGGCGTTCTTATGTCGCAAGATGTAAGGGTGACTGATATAAGCCCTGGTGAATGTCGGCCGTAACTATAACGGTCCTAAGGTTCTGCATTTGACGTAAGTCGAGCGCGGAATGACTGGGACTGTTGTAGAAAAAAGTAAACAATTAAATTAAAAAATTATTAGACTATTCGAATGCTACCTGCACTGCAGTAATGTAGTGACAGTCAAAACTTGGCTAACGAGAGACCAGCGTCAAGCATCCGAGCTCGCAAGAGCGGATGAAGATAGAGTCCTTCTTAGGTATAGAAGAGCGAAATACCTTGTCGGGTAAGTTCCGACGCGCACGAATGGTGTAATGACTGGAAAACTGTCTCGGGGACCAGCTCGGTGAAAATACAATCCCGGTGAAGATGCCGGGTAAGTGCAGTTAGACGAAAAGACCCTAGAAGCTTTACTATAACTTTATATTGAGCATGTTTTTTGTCTGCGTAGAATAGATGGGAGAGGTCTGATGGATTCGATTTCGGTTGAGTTCTACTCGTCAGTGAAATACCATTCTTACCGAAGGCATGTTCTAACCAATACGGCAAAAACGTATTGAGACAGTATATGGTGGATAGTTTTACTGGGGCTGTACCCTCCTAAAAAGTAAAGGAGGGGTTTAAAGGTTAGCTAGGCGCGAATGGAAACCGTGCCGATAGTGTAATGGCACAAGCTAGCTTGACTGTAAGGGGTACATCCCGAGCAGGTGCGAAAGCAGAACATAGTGATCCGACCATTCGCATTAGATGCGGTGGAAGCTCAACGGATAAAAGCTACTCTAGGGATAACAGGCTAGTTCCGCCCAAGAGTTCATATCGACGGCGGAGTTCGGCACCTCGATGTCGGCTCACCTTAGCGCGGCGGTGGAGAAGCTGCCAAGCGTTTGGCTGTTCGCCAATTAAAAAGGTACGCGAGCTGGGTTCAGACCGTTTAGGACACAATTTACAATTATTAATTACGAATTACGAATAAAAATGCATTTTGCAATCAATTCGTAATTGTTAATTCTTAATTCGTAATTGTTTCTTGGACAGTTTGAACCCTCAGAGGAATTCATGAACTTAAATGAACTGTTTTAATCGAAGACAACCAAGTACATTAAATTGTACACACGGCGGTTCTGCGAAATTTATTTTTTGTAGAAAGAAGTCGGGGTTTTCGGAGGAATCCTATTCGTGAAAACGAAGGACAACACCGAGAAGAAAATCAGAAGTTTTTTGGTTTTCTTTGTAGAGACTACAAACCGACCTTGTTGAAAAACAAGAATGTATAGTCCAATCCCATAAGTAATTATGGACGTAGATGCGTGAGACAGGTTGGTCTCCTATCTACTGCACTCGTTGATTCTTGAGAAGATTTGCATCTAGTAGGCTCGAAAGAGCTTTGCTACTTCACGAAGAAATTTGTGATGAAAAAGTGGCTAATAACGGTGAAGTCTTCATTATTGTTTCCGGTTCGAGAAAAATAATATCATTCGATCCTTGATATTACAATTCGCTTGAGGACCAGAAATGTGATAAGATAATACCGTGGGAAGTCGATCTAAAAAAATTGAGTTAGCATATATTGCCGGTTTTCTTGATGGGGATGGTAGTCTGATGCTTCAGCTTAAAAAGCGAAGCGATAGTGAACGAGGAATTCGTTTCATGACGACTATTTGTTTTTATCAAGATACCAGGCATGAAAAGACCTTGTATTGGATACAAGAAGTTTTAGGAATTGGTTATATTTCCAACAGAAATGATGGAATGACCGAACTCCGAATAAATGGATATAAACAAGTAAGTAATATACTTAAAAGTTTAATACCATATATTCGTTTCAAAAAACTTCAAACTCTAGCGCTCTTAAAAGCGTGTGAAATACTATCTAATACTAAGTTTAGTAAGCTAACAAAAAAGCAGTTAATTAAACTTGTTGATTTAATTTTAGTAATTCAGAGTGAAAACTATGTTACTAAGAAGAAGAAAACAAAAGATGAATTGCATAAAGTTTTAGGTTTGACCCCGTAACGACTTGTTGTTGATTTTTATAATCAGCACGGACTTACATAACGCTGGAAAGTTTCATTATCTATTATTGAAACAGGCTTATGTTTGTAATACGCCAACATCCTACTTTTAAAATTTAAAAGAGGATGAAGATATAGTCTGCGCTCCTAGAAATAGGGGAGTATATTTTGCACAGTTTTAAAAATGTGGAAAATTACGCGACGAGAGGACCGATGTGAACTGACCTCTGGTGTACGAGCTGTCCTGCCAAGGGCACTGCTCGGTAGCTATGTCGGGAATGGATAACCTCTGAAAGCATCTAAGAGGGAAGCCAGCTTCAAGATTAGGAATCGTTATAGAACCGTGAGAGATTATCACGTTGATAGGCTTTAAGTGTACGCGCAGTAATGCGTTAAGCTGAGAAGTACTAATGTTTCGATTCCTGTTAAGAAATTTGGAAACCACAACTCTAGTTGTTCTAGAGAAAAAAGTTTAGTTTTATGTTCTGGTGCTTTGACGGCGGAGTCACATCTCTTCCCATTCCGAACAGAGCAATTAAGCCCGCTAGTGGCGATGATAGTCTTCATGGCAAAAGTAGCTAGGCGCCAGAACATAGTATTAAACTTTTAAGTCACACCTCCCCCTTACAGGGGCTGTCCACTCGTTGGACTTTTTGCTCGTGGAAACTTGCAAAAATTCTCAACGAGTCTTGCGCTTGGGTCCCTATCCCAAGCTCACCCATTCCGAACAGAGAAGTTAAGCCTTGTCGAGCCGATGATAGTCTGATGGTGAGAAGCTAGTAATTTCTAGCTTCTCAAGGCCGGACTCCGACTTGGGTCGGAGGAGGCGGGTGAGGTTGGAATAAGGATCCAACCGCAAGACCTTTTGAGAGCTTTTGTGAGTAAAAGGGAAACAAAAGATCCAAAAGGTGTACTGATCCTGTAAGGATCGCGAGCAAAGAAAGCTTTCTTTGACTTGTGACAAAGTAGGCAGTCGCCAGCACAAAGTGTTTAAAACAAAAAAACAGTAAATGAATATTTGCTGGTTTTTGTGATTTGTGGTAATTTTGTAGTTGGAGGAGGATTCTTTGACCGAAATAGGTTTACTCGTATTGTATGTATTTCTCTTAGTTGCAGCGCCCGAAAAGGCGATACAATTAAGGAAATGGATGGCCCAAAACCTCGTTCGTTTTTGGCGCACCCTGTTGCGCCGGAGGATAGAAGAATGATCAGGCATATTGTGGGGGTGGTTTCGTTCATGACATTTTTCGTTGTCATGGGGGGATGGATAATATCTCCGATGACGATCGATATCACCGAAAAGACAATAATTTGGGCGGCATGTAGTCTGGCCATCGGCATCGGTGCCTGGCTCGAGTTGGACATCGTCGCTCTGCACAAGTCCATCGACTGGGCGTGTGATCTCGTTGGGGCTCCCCACGAAGATCACAGAAGCGGATGGAGGTTTCGGTCATGATCTCACAAATCGTCGTCGTGGTTCTTGTTGGTATAGCAATTCTGATTCTCGTGCCACCACTGTTGTGGCGAGCGCTCGAGATGAAGATAGAGAAAGCTTCAGGGCACGTCGCCCTATGGCTCCGCCGACGTGGTATCATCAATTGGTAAAGAGGGCTCGCTTCGGAGTATATCCGAACCGAGCCCCTTCGAGTTTCTAGGTCTGCATGTACAGACAGACCATATTTTTCCATGTTTATTATCCAGACTTGACTTTTGCATACAAAGGTGCTATAATTTATATTAAGGAGTGTGTATGAACTTTTTCAATCTCTTTGGCGTGGTGGGGAACATCCTCGTCGTCGTCGCGGTTGTCGCTATCCTGTTTCTCGTGTTCGCGCGCCGCGACGCGAAGGACCGGATCGTCGTGGTCCTCACGGCGAAGCTCGCTTTCTGGCGGCTCGCGTATGCCGCCGGACAGGCCGTGAACTCGAAGCGACTTCACGCGTCGCTTCAAAGGAAGGTCTGGCGTGCAGAAATGCACGCCGGCGTCAAGTTCAAAAACCCGGAGCCAACTCGGCTCCACAGGTGGAGCAGTCGCGAGCTCCCCTGAACATCAACACGAGCCCGACTCGTCCTCTCCAGGACAGCCGGGCTCGCTAACGTTTAGGCCGTTTTATTTTTATATTTTTAGTGTTATTATGTGCTTATGGCACTTATTACCTGGGGTTTTAAAAGACAGATTTTATATATAATTATTTTGGTTTTATTTGTTTCTTTTTTTGGATTTATAATAATTTATCCTAGTTTAAATAAAACTCCTACATGTTTTGATAATAAGCAGAACGCAGAAGAGACGGGGATAGACTGTGGGGGCTTGTGTGCTAGGGCTTGTATTGCAGACCTGGATGATATTTCTGTTCTTTGGGCTCGTACTTTTGAAGTTATTCCCGGTCGTTACAATGCTGTCGCTTATCTCGTAAATCATAATAAAAATGCCGCTGTCAGAAAAATAAATTACAGATTTCGTTTGGCGGACAAAAATAATGTTTATATAGGCAAACGTGAAGGCAGCGCAGTCGTTCCTCCTGGTCGTAATTTTGCGATTTTTGAGCCGGGAATAGACATAGGAAGTACAATTCCAGTTTATGTTACTTTTGAATTTACACAAACACCAGTCTGGTTTCAAGTGCCGGAGGAAAAAATAAACCAATTAAAAGTTTCTATATCTGATATTCAGCTTTCTGATGAGAATACCAGTCCTAGGCTTACAGCTAGCGTAAAAAATAATTCACTTTTTACTATTCCAAACATAGGATTTGTTGTTATTCTGTATGATGCATTAGGGAATGCCGTCTCCACGAGTAGGACTTACTTGGAACAGTTGGGTTCTCTCCAAAGTACTGACATTAATTTTACTTGGCCTATGCCATTTGTAGGTACTGTAGTTACGAAGGAAATAATCCCAATGTATGACATTTTTTCTGTTAAATTGAAGTAAAAAATATGGCAGAGAAAGTTCTTAAAAGAATAGACTGGTTGCTTGTCTTGTTTATTCTTCCCATAATTCTAGGTGGTCTTGTTACAATGAAATCTTTTACCCCACTTGAGGATACAGGAGACTTTTTTGGTAAGCAAATAATCTGGGTTTCTATATCTTTTGCTGTTTTTTTTATTTTTTCTTTTATTGATTTTCGCTTTTTGAAGCGGACGAATGTTCTGGTCTTTCTATTTTTGTTTACATCGATTGTTTTGGCACTTCTTATTGTTTTGGGTAATATTTCACATGGAGCCAAGAGTTGGTATAGCTTTGGCTTTTTTTCTTTTCAACCTGTCGATATAATGAAACTAGTTTTGGTTCTTGTTTTAGCTAAATATTTTTCTCGTCGTCATGTGGAGATAAGGAACGTCAAGCATCTTTTTATCTCTGGGCTTTATGCATTTATACCCTTAGCCCTCGTTTTATTTCAGCCAGACTTTGGTAGCGCAATGATAATACTTTTTATTTGGCTTGGCATGGTATTTGTTTCTGGTATTTCGAAGGTTCATTTATTTTTGGTTTTCGCGACAGGAGCTTTGATTTTTGCATCGCTTTGGTTTTTTGTTTTTGCACCGTATCAAAAAGCTCGTATTTATAATTTTATTAATCCACTAGCAGATATTCATAAAACTGGCTATAACGTATTTCAATCAACAATAGCTGTGGGTTCAGGACAGTTTACAGGGAAGGGGCTTGGTTTTGGAACTCAGTCTAGATTGAAATTTTTACCTGTTCCACAATCCGATTTTATTTTTGCAGCATATGCTGAGGAGTGGGGTTTTGTCGGTTCTGCCCTAATTCTCATTCTTTATGGGCTAGTCATATGGAGAATTTTGCTTACTGCATCTTTGGGGGCCTCAAACTTTGAAATACTTTTTGGTATGGGCATTGCTATTTTCTTCATGGGACATATACTCATTAATGTCGGTATGAATCTAGGGCTTTTGCCTGTGACCGGCATTCCGCTGCCGTTTATGAGTTATGGTGGTTCACATTTACTGACTGAGTTTATTGGTCTTGGAATTTTGATGAGCATGCGTAAATATGGTAGGCCTGCACACAGGGACGATATGAAGAATGAGTTTTTGGGAGCGTAAGAAAATTAATGAGTGTAGCGAATATAATTTTCTATACCCAGTTAAATAACTTTTGCAAAGCAAAAGTTGCCCGAAGGGCATTTAACAGGGTGCAGATTTTAATAGTCACCTCATTCCTTTAAAATCAAGCATGCAAATAATTGATGGAAGAAAATTAAGAGATGAGATATTTGCCAAAATAAAAAATGAGGTGGCTCTTTTGGATTTTCAGCCAGTTTTTTGTGATGTATTAGTCGGAGATGATCCTGCCTCAGTTCAGTATGTTGGTATGAAGAGGCGTATGGCAGAGGGTATGGGTATTAAATTTCATCAAGCGAATTTTATAGCAAATATTATGACAGAAGATTTAATAAAACAAATAAAAAACATAAATTTAATTCCAAACATGTGTGGTGTTATTGTTCAGCTTCCATTGCCTCCGCATATTGACAGACAGGTAGTGCTAGATGCCATAGACCCCAGACTAGATGTTGATTGTCTTGGTTCTGTCGCTAGCCAGAAGTTTTATGATGGTAATACAAAAATTGGCTATCCAACAGCACTTTCTTGTATGGCGTTATTGGACTCAGCGAATTTAGATTTAAAGGCAAAAAAGATAGTAGTATTAGGCCAGGGAATGCTGGTAGGCAAACCAGTTGCTGCACTTCTTCGTTTTAAGAATTTATCTGTAGAAGTAGTAACTAGTAGAACGGAAAATAAAGAAAAATTTATTAAAGAGGCAGATATAATAATTTCAGGTATAGGGAAAGGGAAATATATAACGGGTGATATGATTAAACAAGGTGCGGTTCTTATAGATGCTGGAACATCTGAATCAGATGCCGGCATCGTAGGAGATATTGACTTGGATTCTGTAAAGGATGTGGCGGGGTATGTTTCGCCAGTGCCAGGTGGTGTCGGCCCCGTCACAGTGGCAATGCTTCTCAATAATGTATTAACAGTAGCAAAGAATTTATTATAAATATTTTTTTGTGCCCCCATTTACGCCATGGCGTAAATGGGGGAATACTGTATACTTAGCTTATGGCTACTTATAAAGGTATGCGGGTAAATGCTTTTGGTATACCTCTTTTTTCAAGAGACAGGAAAAGCCGTACCAAAATAGAAGGCAGAAAAAAAGTTTTTTACAATAATACTTTTATTTCACATTTTAAAGAAGATTCACCTAAAAATCTTATTGTTATGTACGATATTCCTCATGGTATGAAAAAAGAGAGAGATTGGTTTCGTAGGCAATTGATAAAATTTGGGTATATTATGATACAAAAAAGTGTCTGGGTTGGACCCTCACCGCTACCGAAAGATTTTCTTGATTATCTAAAAGAAATAAAAATAGGAGACAACTTTAAAACTTTTAAACTTGCTAAATCATATAATACCCTCATTTCAGTCATGGCGTAAATGGGGGAAGGGAATTTTTTTTGAAAATACGTTATAATTAAAATCATGAACGAAACAATTTTTTTCTTTTTTTATAATTTAGCACACAAGTCACAGATATTTGATAGTATTGTTGTCTTTTTTGCTGATACCTTTCCTTATATTGTGATTATATTGGCGGGGCTTTTTCTTCTTTTTCATCATGAAGTTTTGAAAGCTGAGGAGCCTTTTCGGGTTTTTATGGAGAAGAAGAAGGAAATTCTATTAGCTTTTTTCTCGGGAGGTTTGGCTTGGGTCCTTGCAGCAATATTAAAATATATTATTCATACACCACGACCATTTAATGCATTTGCAAATATACAACCTCTCATATCTGAAACGAGTTTTGCTTTTCCTTCTGGGCATGCGACTTTTTTTATGGCATTAGCTATCTCGCTACTCTTTTATCATAAGAGGGTAGGGTATATATTTATATTTTTTGCATTACTTATCGGCATAGCTCGAATAATAGCTGGAGTACATTTTCCGGTTGATATACTTGGTGGGTTTATTCTTGGCGCATTAGTGGCGTATTTTATAAAAAAAGTTAGTTAGCTTTTTCTACTACAGGATTCTTTTTGGCGAGAGTCTTTTTTATTTTATTTATTAGATGCTCTGCAAAGGTGGGGATGAGTGAAACGAAGATTATTGAGAGCACGATAGGTGTGAGAAGTTTTTCTGCATTTGGAATTATTTTTCCTAAATAGAAACCGACAGTAGTCATGCCGCCGGTCCAGAGGAAACCACCAATGAGATTAAACTTTAGAAATTTATTGTAATCCATTTTGACTGCTCCGGCGAGAGTCGGGCTGAAGGAGCGGACGATTGGGACGAACCTACCGATGACGAGAGTTTTGTTTCCATATTTTTTATAAAATTCTTCTGTGTAGTCTAGATGTTTTTTCTTGAACCAATATTTGTCATTGCTTTGCAAAATAAATGTGCGGAGCTTTTCTCCCATAGCATAGGAAAAAATATATCCAAGCACGCTGGCAAAAAAAAGAATTCCAACTAAAAGTGCAAGATTGAAATATCCTTGTGATGCAAAAAAACCTGTAATGAAAAGTAAACTATCTCCAGGTAGAAAAAAAGTTGGAGGAAAAGATTCAAAAAAAATAATTAGAAACAAAATACCATAACCAAAATATCCCGAGTATTGTATAAAGTTTGTTAGATATTCCATTAAATATTTTTTAAATTAATCTGTTAGATGAGTAACTTTTATTTTGTAAACTTTTGGTTTTACTTTTCTTGGTGCTCTCTCTGGTTTTTCTCCAGATTCAATTTGTCTGATTATCTTCAAAACATCTTCTAATTGGTAAACTCGATAATTACTAATAGGATGCCGGAGGGCAGGGAGTTTACCATCTCTGTCCCAGTTGCGAAGTGTTAATTTTGATACACCAAGAAGCTCCGCTGCCTCTTTTATCGAAATTAATTTTTTTTCCATCCCGTTTAGAAATCATCCTATCCGTACATTATTTACTGAAACATAAGGTAGATTGATTATTTTTATTTTAATAATTATCTCCCGTTTTGTAAATTTCTAACGGGATCCATAAATTTAAGTATACTTTACTAAACATTACTAAGCAAACAAATACTTTAAATTGTGCTTAGTTGATAAAACATTAAATTTGCATTTTTAGGGGAAAATGTATAGAATGGCTGTATATTTATGTGGAAAAAAATCGTTTTAGCGCTAATAATACTTATTTTAGGTGGGGGGATAGCCTTTTTTGTTTATAAGTCTGAGCCTAGATTAAACAAGAATTACGCCACAGTAGGTTCATTTTTCAAAAATCATCCATTTCGTTTGGGTCTAGATCTTTCGGGTGGCACTCACTTGATTTATAAAGCAGATACTTCTGTCGTACCAGCAGGGCAGGTGAACGATTCTATGTCTGCACTTCGTGACGTAATAGAACGACGTATCAATATTTTTGGAGTTTCTGAGCCTGTTGTTCAGGTTCAACATGGTGGATTAATAGATGGTGGTGGGGAGCAACTCATCGTGGACTTGCCTGGTGTTACTGATGTAAAACAGGCAATAGAAATGATTGGCCAAACACCAGTTCTTGAATTTAAAACTGAGGCACCAAAAGGTACTCCACAGAAAGCCACAGTAGGCAAGGACGGCAAGGTAGTATTAGATACGAGCTCTCAATATATTGCTACAGAGCTTACTGGGAGATATTTACAAAAAGCAACTTTAGAATTTGATACAAATACACGTGAACCAAAGGTTAGCCTACAATTCAACACCGAAGGCACAAAACTTTTTTCTCAAATTACAAAAGACAATATCGGTAAAACCGTTGCTATTTTTCTAGATGGATCTCCTATTTCTGTACCTGTTGTTCGAGAAGAAATTCCAAATGGTCAAGCCGTTATTTCTGGAAGCTTCACACCAACCGAGGCTAAACAATTAGTTGGTCGTCTCAATTCTGGGGCATTGCCAGTTCCCATAACTCTTCTTTCTACACAGACAATAGGTGCAATCTTGGGAGGTAGCGCTGTTAACGCTGGAGTGAAGGCTACAGTTATTGGATTTTTATTGGTTGCACTTTTCTTAATCTTTTGGTATCGATTGCCTGGTTTAATAGCTATGATTTCACTTTGTATATTCGTTTCTATAATATTAGCTCTTTTTAAACTTATGCCAGTTACTTTGACTGCTGCTGGTATCGCTGGATTTATAATTTCTATGGGTATAGCCGTGGATGCGAATGTGCTTATATTTGAACGTGTAAAAGAGGAATTGCGTTCAGGAAGAAGCATCGCAGACGCTACTTTTGTTGGTTTTTCGAGAGCATGGTTTTCTATACGAGATTCAAATATTTCAAATTTTATAACTGCTATTATTCTTTTCTGGTTTGGAACATCACTAATAAAAGGCTTCGCATTGACGCTCGGCATGGGAGTCATAGTATCTTTGTTTAGTGCTATTACAGTTACTCGAATTTTTCTTTCTACACTTGGTTTCCTTGGAGAAGGTAAGGTCGCACGATTTTTATTTAGTTCAGGTCTTTCAAAATAATGTTTATCGTAAAATACAAAAAAATATTTATTGGTATATCCATAACTCTAGTGGTTCTTTCTTTTCTTTCATTTTTAATCTTTGGACTAAATATCGGTATTGATTTCAAGGGTGGTGCTTTGTCGGAAGTCGTTTATAATACCGAACGCCCAACACAGGAGACTCTGGACAAGCCTCTTGCCGATATTGGTTTTGGGTCTGTTCTTCTTCAGCCTACTGGAGACCTGGGATATATTGTGAAAACTCGCGACTTAACTGACACAGAACATGCATTGCTTTTAAAGACACTTTCAGAAGACAACAAGAGTGCTCTCACCGAAATGAGCTTTACTTCTATCGGACCTTCTGTGGGGCAAGAGCTTACCAGAAAAGCAATTATGGCTGTCGTTTTGATTTCACTTGCGATTATTTGTTTTATTGCTTTTGCTTTTAGAAAAGTTTCTAGACCTGTCTCTTCTTGGAAGTATGGTTTTATTGCAATCGTTTCACTTTTACATGATGTCGCTATCCCTGTAGGATTGTTTGTTGTTCTCTCTCATTATTATGGGGCAGAGCTCGATACTCTTTTTGTTGTAGCTGTTCTTACTATCCTCGGACTTTCTGTTTCTGATACTATTGTTATTTTTGATAGAATAAGAGAGAATTTAAGGAACCAGGCGTCTGTTGGGAAAATAAACTTTAGTGAAATTGTTGGCAAAAGTCTAGACCAGTCTTTTGTACGTTCTATCTGTACTTCACTTACTGTTATATTGGTGCTTCTCGCTCTATTCTTCTTTGGTCCAGTTTCTACAAGATATTTTGCTCTTATGCTTTCAGCTGGAATGTTTTTTGGGACATATTCATCAATCTTTTTGGCATCACCACTATTGGTTCTAGTAGAGGAGTGGCAAACTGCAAAAAAAGCAAATAAATAATTGGTATCAAAGGCGTCAAAATCGAACAAATAAACTTGCTTGTATTTGTTGGTTGTTGCTATAATATAAGTATGATATACGTATTAATAATTGTTGGTGTTTTTCTTTTATTATCAATTTTTGTTTATAATTCTTTTGTTTCTCTTGCTACTCGTGCCGCAGAAGCTTGGGCTGATATCGAGGTTCAATTAAAACGTCGATATGATCTAATCCCTAATTTAGTAAATACTGTAAAAGGTTATGCCACACACGAGAGCTCTGCTTTTGAGAATGTTACCAAAGCTCGCTCTGCCGCTATGGGCGCAACAGGGCCAAATGAGTCTCATGCACAAGCAGAGAATATGCTTTCTGGAGCACTCAAATCTATTTTTGCTCTGGCTGAGGCATATCCAGACTTGAAAGCAAATCAAAATTTCTTAGCACTACAAAACGAGCTTTCCGATACAGAAAACAAAATTCAAGCTTCTCGCAGATTCTATAATACCAATGTTCGTGACTTGAATACCAAAATTTTGTCTTTTCCTTCTAATATTATTGCAAAGTTATTTGGTTTTTCTCAAAAAGAATTTTTTGACCTTGTGGACAATGATGCTGCTCAGAATCCAGTAGAAGTAAAGTTTTAATTTTTATATTTATGATTACACAAGAACTTTTGGGATATATAAGAGGAGAAATTGCAAAAGGCCGTACACGCGAAGAAATTAACACTTCTTTGCTGTCTGGAGGCGGGTGGAACGAAAATGATCTGAGTGAAGCATTTAAAGCGATTTATCCTATGCAAGGGAGTGTTTTTACAAATTTGAATCCACAAATAATAGTGCCACCTTCGACACCAATTCCACCACCAACTCTTTCAAAACCAATAGCTTTTGTTGCTCCACAATCACAGCCTATATTTACTCCTCCTTTTGCTGCAGCCAAACCACCAGCCGCACTTGTGTCACCGATATTTACACCACGACCAACATTGGTAATTCCACCCTCTACACCAAACATATCATCAACATTTCCAAAACCGATAGCCACAAAAGCTTTTGTTCCCCCACAATCACCAGCTGCTCCTACATACTCTCCTTCGCTACCAAAAATAGTTCCACTTTCTAGTCCACCACCATTGCCACCAGTAGCATCTTCTGGCCACCCATGGGGGAAGTTTCTTCTTGTTTTCTTGATACTAGGAGGATTGGCTTTTGCTGTTTGGTTTTTTCGTTTTCAAATTCAGTCTCTCATATCGACTTGTCGTGTAAATGCTACCACCACGGAATAAAAAATGAACAATTTATATACAGAACAATCAAAAAATGTAATGAAAACATGGTTTCTAATGGCTGTATTCTTTGCAGTTGTAGTTTTGTTTGGTTGGTTTTTTAGTTTTTATTATAACAATCCGAGCCTACTTTATGTTTTTGTTATTTTTAGTATTTTGATGAATTTTTTTTCATATTGGTTTTCGGATAAAATAGTTCTCAAGCTTGCCGGAGCCAAATCTGCCAACAGAGAAGAAAATTTTGTTTTATATACAACCGTAGAAAATTTAGCTATTACTGCTGGTCTGCCTTTGCCAAAAATTTATATCGTGAATGATTCTGCTCCAAATGCTTTTGCAACCGGACGTGACAAAAACCACGCAGTGGTATGTGTGACTACAGGACTTTTAAATATTTTAGAAAAAACAGAGTTAGAAGGCGTAATAGCGCATGAACTTTCTCACGTAGGAAATAGAGATATGTTGCTTTCCACTGTAATTGTGGTTCTCGTTGGTTTTATTACTATTATCTCGGATGTTTTTAGACGTAATTTAATTTTTGGTAGAGGTAGAGATGATGACAACAAGGCTGGTGGAATAATGTTACTCGTTGGAATTATTCTTTCAATTTTAGCACCACTTTTTGCTGTTTTAATTCAATTAGCAATTTCAAGAAAGAGGGAGTTTTTAGCAGATGCGTCTGGGGCACTTTTAACTCGCTACCCAGAAGGTTTGGCTAATGCACTTGCTAAAATTTCTCAATCAAGCGCTCCTATGGCTCGTCAGTCTAGTGCTATTGCGCATCTATATATTGCAGACCCAAAGGGCACGAAACTTGGTAAAAAAATCAGTAGCCTCTTTGCTACTCATCCTCCTGTTGAAGAGAGGATTAAAGCTTTAGTTGGATAAATGAGAAACTTTTTATTTTTTTTGCTATACTTCTAATATGCAAATTAAAGACGTGGAAAACTTGGCCGAGTTGGCTAGGATTGAACTAACAGAAGAAGAAAAAATCGCAATCCAGAAGGATATGGGAGGTATTTTGGAATATGTGAAGATGATTGAAGAAGTGGAGGTGGGTGAAATAAAAACCGAATATAATTTGAAAAATATTTGGCGAGAAGATGAGATAATTCCGCGAGATTTTGATAAAGAAATCATTACCAAGCAATTTCCAAAATCACAGGATGGATTTTTAAAAGTTAAAAAGATAATGTAGGGCGGGCACACTATGATTGATTTAAAAAATTTAACAATTGAAAAAGCACACGAAGACCTTAAGAGTGGGAAATACACATGCAGAGATTTGGCCGAGGCATATATGAAAGTTATTAAAGAAAAAAATCCTGAGATAAATGCTTATCTAGAAGTTTTTGATGATGTATTTCCGCAAGCAGATATTGCGCAAAAAATGTTTAAGGATGGTACAGATACAGAACTCACAGGTATTCCTTTTGCTATAAAAGATATTATTTTGATTAAAGGACATATTGCTAGTGCTGCTTCAAAAATTTTAGAAAATTATATAGCTCCGTATGATTCAACGGTTATTAAAGATTTAAAAAAAGCAGGAGTTGTTTTTCTAGGAAGAACAAATATGGATGAATTTGCCATGGGGTCTTCCAGTCAAACATCTGCTTATGGAGTTACGCGTAATCCTCTTGACCCGTCTCGAGTTCCTGGTGGTTCTTCTGGGGGCTCTGCGGCAGCTCTTGCGGGAGATATGGCATTGGCAGCTCTAGGCACAGAGACTTGTGGTTCTGTCAGAGAGCCAGCAGCATTTTGTGGTTTGGTGGGATTGCGGTCCACCTATGGGGCGATTTCTCGAGAGGGAATAATAGCAATGGGGAATTCACTTGACCAGGTTGGTCCATTTGGAAAAAATGTGCGAGATACAGAAATAATTTTTAACCTTTTATCTCATTATGATAAAGAAGACAGCACCTCTGTCCCGGATAGTTTGCGCATGAATCTAAAACCTAAAAGCTCTAACCTAAAACCTACCAAGATAGGTGTGCCATGGCATTTATTCTCCGAGGGAGTGGACCCTTTGGTGCAAGAAAACTTTAATCAATCTTTAGAAAAATTTAAAAAAGCTGGATATGAAATTGTTGATATAGAGTTGCCGTATTGTAAATATTCTTTGGCTGTTTATTACATTATAATGCCAGCCGAGGTTTCCACCAATCTTTCTCGTTTTGATGGAATTCGGTATGGTTTTAGTGCCGATGGTGAAAATTTGTTAGAAGTGTATAAAAAAAGTAGAGCAAAAGGTTTCGGCAGAGAAGCTCGTAGGAGAATATTATTAGGTACCTATGTGCTTTCACATGGTTATTATGATGCCTATTACAACAAGGCAATTAAAGTTCGAGAAAAAATAAAAAATGAGATAGTAAAAGCCTTTGAAAAGGTAGATTATATTTTGACACCGACCGTACCAATAACCGCATTTAAAATAGGTGAAAAAATGGATAATCCAGTTGCCATGTATTTGTGTGATATTTTTTCTGCTCCAGCAAACCTCTCTGGGGTCCCATCAATCGCATTGCCTTCAGGACTTTCGATTGATGGCTTACCGTTCTCTATTCAGTTTATGGCACCACATCTTTGTGAAAAGAGGCTTTTTGATATTGGTAAAAAGTTTGAAGAAATAAAGTAAATATAAAATATGGTATAATTTTATATATGGAAACAGTGAATCAAAACAATTACCTTGGCGGTACGGTCCTTGATACAAAATATATAGACCCAGGATATCTATTTAATAATGCGACTGAATTTGTTAAACAAGTTTATGTATATATTACTAGTGACCAAGCCGTAAATACTGGTAAGACCATATTGTTTTTTCTTGCTATATTTTTTTTGACAGTTATTTTTTATTCAATTATTCGTTTATTTGAAATACGAAAAAAGGAACATGCGCATTTGCATCATGAGGTACATGAATATGCGCACAATAAAGCTGAACAAGAAATGAGATTGAAGGAAGATGTCGGCGGTTCAAAGAACGAACGCTGGAGCAAGACTTTGAGTTATCTTTTTTCTCAACACGCGAGCGATTGGAAGCTTGCAATAATAGAATCAGATTCAATGCTAGATGATTTGTTGGACCAGTTAGGCTTTCGTGGGGCAACGTTAGGTGATAAATTAAAATCAGCAAATCAAGATAATTTTCCTGGCCTTACCTCTGCCTGGGAAGTTCACACCATTAGAAACAGGATAGCACACGAGGGACTATCTTTTGAGATTTCTCAACACGAGGCAAAAAGAATTGTTGCTCTATATGAGCAGATTTTCCATGGGTATGGGTATATTTAGTTTGCTTTTTGTCTAATTTAAGGTAAAATAAAAAAGTGCCTTTAGAAGGCATTTTTAATTGAAGTTTTTATTATAGCGGGGTAGAGAAGAGGCATCTCGTAAGGCTCATAACCTTAAGACTCACGTTCGATTCGTGACCCCGCAACAAGTAGTAAACACTCATTATATTTTTTTAACTAAATTAAAAAAAGTTTTTGTTGCATGTAGGTATCATAAAATGATATAATTTATGATACCTATGCCTTATGTAAACAAAAAAGAAAAAATGGAAAACCACAAGAAGTATATGCGCGAGGTGTGGTATCCTCAAAATAGAAAAAAACATATTGGTTATGTAAATAATGTTAAAAAAAAGATTTCTAATTTTATTTTACATTATAAAAAAGGAAGTAAATGTTTAGATTGTGGTTTTGAAGGCATTAAATATCCTGAGGTTCTTGATTTTGACCACATAAATGATAGTAAAAAATTTAATATTTCTGAATTTAAGCGTCATACACTTGGTTTTAATGTAGTAAAAAAAGAGATAGAAAAATGTGAAATTGTATGTTCAAATTGCCACAGAATAAGGACAGCGAAAAGAAAAAGATTAAAGGACATTGAAATTAGCTAACAATATGATAATATCATTATTATGTCGATGTAGCTCAGGTAGTTAGAGCATCTCACTCATAAAGAGAAGGTCGCAGGTGCAACTCCTGCCATCGACACAAAAAAGACTTTGAAATTATACGATTTTATGTATAATAGTATGAGTTCCTTATTTCTTAAGAGAAAAAAGGATAAGTTTGAAAAATTTAAGAGATTGCGATCGTAGCTCAACTGGTTAGAGCACCCGCCTGTAGATTCGTGCAGCTTCCTCGTTAAAGCGGGGTTGAAACTCTTTGGGATATCGGTGAAGGCTAAGTTCTGACACATTGTCGGAATATGCGAATACCGAGGGAACCCCGACACAAGGTCGGGGGCGCCGTAGAGACTAGATACCAAAGCACCTAAAAGTTAAAAACTCATGGTGAAGATATAGTCCACGCCTTTATGAAAATATAGGATTAAGTGCACGTGGGAGGTTGCCGGTTCAAGCCCGGTCGATCGCGCAAGAATCAAACTCAGGTCATTATTGGCAAAATTTTCGCGCGCTTCGCGTAGCGAAGCGTAATGTTTGAAAGGGTTTCCGAATACTTGGCGAGATTTCAAATGCAGGTTCAATCCGAAGATTTTTTGGAGGGAGAGTTTTTTGGAGGGAAGGTCGGCTGTTTTAGATATTTCATCCAGTATTGAGGCGTCTTTTATCCAGTTTCGCATCGGTTCAATCCACATTGTTGGGGTTCTTGAAAGTCGAGCTATTTGCTCCTCGACAGACTTCTTTTCTGACATAAGCGAACGACGCCTTTCAAGGTAGTCGGCTCGCTCGATGTCTTGGGCGACATAGACATCAGTAAGTCTGGCGAGGTTGCGAGAAATATTTTCTACCTCTTTTCGCAATTCTTGAACGGCTTCCGAAGCGGTGTGTTTGGTTTTTTGTTCTTCAATATTTAGCATTTCAGATAATTTTATTGCCCACTCTTCCGGCATATAATATTCGCTTATCATGGCTGATAACTGTTGTTCTAATTCTTCTGTTCGTATATAAGGTTCGGAACATTTTTGTGTCTTGGATTTTTTGGAGCAATGATAATAAGTGTATAAATGTTTAGTGCCGTTTTTTGTCGTTTCACTCTATTTTCTCCCGTTATTCCCATACCACATGAGCCACAAGAAAGAAGACCACATAGTGGCCGTGGGTCATTTTCCTTCAATACTCGAGTTCGGCGCTGTAAAACAGTATTTACTTTATCAAAAAGTTCTTTAGTGATTATCGGTTGATGATTGCCCTCATAAATTTCTCCAGAGTGGCGGAAGTGTCCATAATAAATTGGATTAGTTAGGATATTTGATATACGAGATTTGTGAACTCGATTGTTGTTTTTTGAAACTATGTCTGATTTTTCTAAAATCGTGGCGAGATTTTCAAGTCGGACACTTCCGGTCGCATAAAGCTCAAATATTTTCTCAACAAGCTTTGCATTTTTGTGATGAACTTCTATTTTTTTGATCGCCGGATTATTTATATAACCAAATGGAGCGAGTCCGGGGAAATCTCCGTTTCGTGCTTTTTGTCGTAGTCCGCGCGCGGTATTTTCACCCAACTGTCTGACATATTCATTCGCCATTCCTAACTCAACAGACATCATTAATACATTGTCATTTTGATAATGACTTTGGCTGTGTGTCTGTATATGCTGAATTATTCCTTGTTGGAGCATCCATTGTATTTTTCCGCTATCAATAGGATTGCGAGACAAGCGGTCAATTTTCCAGCAAACAATTCCTTGTGCTTCGCCAGCTTGTATGCGTTTTAGCATCTCATTAAAGATGGGACGGCCGGGAATTTTTGCTGATCGTTTTTCTATAAACTCATCAGCGATAAGAAGATTCTCACGTTTTGCAAGTTCTCGCAATTCTGCGAGTTGAGCTTCAATAGAGAGGATTTGTTTATCCTCTACATCGGTTGATTTTCGAGCGTAAAGAAAGTAGTTCATTTATCTAGTATACTATAATATACCATTGTATCGCAATATACCGGAGTATATACTTGGATAATGAAAAGTGATTCTGTAAAACTTGGTAAAAATTTAAAGAGAATTAGAACTGCCAAGGGTATATCTCAAGGTAAAATTGCCCGCATTTTAAAAGTCGGTCGGAGCTTTATCACAAATATTGAAAATGGAAAAACAAATCCAACATTAGACACAATTGCCAAAATAGCAAAAGCGGTCGGAGTTTCGGTTGGGGAGTTAATGAAATAACAGATGAACAAAGAAGATTTTGTAAAACTTTATATAAAACAAGAAGCCGATATTTTGTTCACGCCATTTGACAGTGAAATAGGTTTTTCGCTAATTCGCGATTATCCTAAAAATACCCCTTACTATAAAGATGGTAGAAAAATGTTTATTAAAGTAGCTATCCTGAAAGGAAAACTTTTTTATTCTATAGATATGACTAAGCCTGAACAGAGAGGTGAAGAACCGATAAGCTATATTATCACCCAAGGAGAAGAATATCCCAAGAAGATAACGAATTTCTTTTCTGTTCTTGATGATAAAGAATCATTCACTTTTGATGAAAATACAAAGAAAATAATTTTCAAGCCAAAAGAAAAAAGTTTTACTTTGAATGAGTTTGTGGAAGTCCTTGTTCTTAATCACTTATCTGATCGCTTGTTTTTGAAAAGAATATTGGACTCAATTGTAGAATCAGTGCTGAAGCTCTTATTTTGGTTATCAGATAAGCATTACGAGAAAATTCAAGTTTCTATAGATAAATATCATTTCGGTAGAGATAATCAACCAATTAAAGAGGATGAAAATAATACGGAGCCTTTTTTCAAATATTTCTATATATCAAAAAATACAATATTCGCCTTGTTATTATTAACGTTTTTACTAGTAATACTTTCTGCGATCTTTCCTGGAATTTTGTGTATGAAAAATATTTGGCCATTCGGGGAATTTTCATTGTCGAATCCTTTCGTAATACTATTTTTCTTTCTAATACTTTTTCTGTGTGAGAAATTCTCAATTTGGCTTAATAATAAAATTAAAGAATTTTTTCAAGATGATAAACATTCTTTTCAAGAGAAAGAAATTAACTTTATTGAACGTTTGCATAATTATCAATACCAGAATAATTTTGAATTAAAATTAAAATAGAAAATTATTATTTTAGGGAGTGTCTTTAACACGCGCACGGGTGGGTGGGGCAAGTGTTATGTATTTTGTAGCCGACCTCCCCTCCAAAAAACTCTCCCTCCAAAAAATCTTCGGATTGAACCTGCATTTAAAATCCCGCCATGTATTCGGAAACCCTTTCAAACATTACGCTTCGCTACGCGAAGCGCGCGAAAATTTTGCCAAAAATGACCTGAGTTTGATTCTTGCGGGGTTATTAAACGAAGCTCGAACCTATTTTATTAAAAATTCGACAGAAGCGCTAAATGTAAATGCGGACTCGGTTTTGCGAAAGCATTTTTTGGGGAAAAGGATTTCGCAAAACCTCGGCTAA
>Ga0194060_10000914_pt1 | contig 21622 bp, 17 predicted proteins | sample SepL225m_MetaG_FD_163427 | JGI IMG/M metagenome (GOLD analysis project Ga0194060, IMG submission 163427) | Anoxic zone freshwater microbial communities from boreal shield lake in IISD Experimental Lakes Area, Ontario, Canada - Sep2016-L222-5m | ecosystem: Environmental > Aquatic > Freshwater >... | reverse complement strand
GCACAGGGCAATCGCCCTGTGAAAAATGGATACCCTTACACAACCTAAAGCCCCACAGGGGCGTAATAAAAGCAATAAATGTTTTGAACCTTAACCTGACAGCATTGTGTGGCGACCCCCAGCCTGTTTTTGTACTACTGTCAGTAACAACCGGGCTGTCAGAGTCCACCAATTCTCTTTTACCAGTCTGACAATCCCTGATTTATCGATTAACCACATTATTTGTGCAAATATCGGCTGACCGACAAATTTAATTTCTGTATCTTTACTCGTGTCGTTTATATTTTGTTTTTGGTTACTCAAAATTACGACATCGGAGAGTCTTTTTAAGGCTCCCTTACTTTTTTTTCTCGGTTAGTAGTGATTAAAAATATTTGTAATAAAGTTATAATGATAAAAGAAACGCAAATAGAAGAAAGCTTAATAACTAAGTTAACTGACCTGAAATATTCCTACAGGGAGGATATACGGGACAGGGACACGCTTGAAAATAACTTCCGTGAAAAGTTTCAGGCTCTTAACAGAGTAAATCTGACTGATGCCGAGTTTGCACGTTTACGGGACGAAATTATCAATGCTGATGTTTTTGCTTCCTCAAAACACTTACGGGAAATTAATACCTTTATGCGTGAGGATGGAACTCCTCTTCATTATACACTGATTAATATTAAGGACTGGTGCAAGAATGATTTTGAAGTCATTAATCAACTTCGGATAAATACCCGGAATAGTCATCATCGTTATGATGTCATTTTATTGATTAACGGACTTCCTGTAGTACAAATTGAGTTGAAGAGTCTGGAAGTTAGTCCACGCAAAGCAATGCAGCAAATTGTGGACTATAAGAGCGACCCCGGCAATGGCTACACAAACTCGTTGTTGTGTTTTATGCAGCTCTTTATTGTGAGCAACCGGGTCAATACTTATTATTTTGCCAATAATAACAGTTCACATTTCAGCTTTAATGCTGATGAACAATATTTGCCAATTTATCAACTGGCAAGTGAGGACAACAGAAAAATTACACATCTGGATGATTTTTCTGAAAAGTTCCTGAGCAAATGTACATTAGGGCAGATGATAAGCCGATATATGGTACTGGTTGCCAGCGAACAAAAATTATTGGTGATGCGGCCTTACCAAATATATGCTGTTAAAGCCATTGTGGACTGCATTCACCAAAACAGAGGCAACGGCTACATCTGGCATACCACCGGCAGTGGAAAAACACTTACCTCCTTCAAAGCATCTACCCTGCTCAAAGACAATCCCGACATTGGAAAATGTTTGTTTGTAGTGGACCGCAAGGACCTTGACCGCCAAACCCGTGAGGAGTTTAATAAATTTCAGGAAGGATGCGTTGAAGAAAATACCAATACCGAAACGCTGGTAAAGCGTATGCTTTCGGACGACTATGCCAACAAGGTGATTGTTACAACCATTCAGAAATTAGGACTGGCATTAGACCCAAACAACAGGAATAACTACAAAGAACGTTTGCAACCGCTAAGCAACAAACGCATCGTTTTCATTTTTGACGAGTGCCACCGTTCGCAGTTTGGCGAAAATCATAAAGCCATAAAAGAATATTTTCCGAATGCACAGTTATTTGGTTTTACAGGCACACCCATTTTTGAAGATAACGCCACATGCAGACAAATTGATGGCACTGCCGGCTCTTATGTAACAACAAAAGACATTTTTCAAAAACAACTGCACGCATATACCATTACTCACGCGATTGACGATAAAAATGTATTGCGCTTTCACATAGATTATTTCAAACCTGAGAAAAATATAACCATAGGCAGTGCGCAGCATAAAACGGCAGTTGCCAATACTATCATCAAAAAACACGACGCAGCAACACACTCCGGACGTTTTAACGCTTTGCTTGCAACAGCTTCTATTAACGATGCCGTTGAATACTACGAACTATTCAAAGACCTGCAGACAAAGAAAAAAACGGAAGATGAGAATTTTATTCCTTTAAATATTGCCTGTGTGTTTTCGCCGCCTGCCGATGGGAACAAAGATGTGCAACAGTTGCAGGAAGATTTACAGCAGGAGAAAGAGGATAACAAAGTTGACCCTGAGAGAAAGAAGAAAGCCCTGCAAGCCATTATTTCCGATTACAACAAACAATACGGCAGCAATCACAGCATCAACGAATTTGACCTGTATTATCAGGACGTGCAGCAACGCATCAAATTTCATAAATACAGCAATACTGACTATCCCCACAAGAACAAAATTGATTTGTTGATTGTAGTGGATATGCTGCTCACAGGTTTTGACTCCAAATACCTGAATACTTTGTATGTTGACAAGAACCTGAAATTCCACGGACTGATTCAGGCATTCAGCCGCACCAACCGAATTTTGAATGACACCAAGCCTTACGGAAATATTCTTGATTTCAGACAGCAGCAAAACGAAGTGGACAGAGCTATTGCTTTATTCAGCGGGGAAGATAACGGGCGGGCTAAAGAAATCTGGCTGGTTGACCCTGCGCCAAAAGTGATTGAGAAATACGAGAAGGCAGTTGCAGAAATGGGCAAATGGATGCAAAGCAGTAATTTGGTATGCGAACCGCAGGAGGTTTACAACATCAAAGGCGATGCTGCCCGTGTGGAGTTTATCAACCGCTTTAAGGAAGTACAGCGGCTGAAAACACAGCTTGACCAATACACCGACCTGAACGAAGAGCAAAAGTCAAAGATTGAACAGCTTTTGCCCGAAGAGCAATTGCGTTCGTTTAAAAGCTCTTATCTGGAAATTGCCAAGCAGTTGAAAGACATTCAGCAAAAAGAAGGGGACAAAGCCCCCGAAGATATTCAGCAACTCGATTTTGAATTTGTATTGTTTGCTTCTGCCGTTGTGGATTATGACTACATAATGGGGTTGATTGCCAGATACACACAAAACAAATCTGCTAAGCAGACAATGACCCGTGAGCAGTTGATTAGTTTGCTTAGTTCGAGTGCCAACCTGATGGACGAACGGGAAGATATTATTGACTACATCAATTCACTGGAAGCCGGCAAGGGCCTAAATGAACAGGAAATACGGGACGGTTACCAGCAATTTAAGGCAGAAAAAATAGCGAAAGAGTTAACCGATATTGCACAGAAAAACGGTTTGGAAACTTCGGCACTACAGCAATTTACAGAAGGCATTTTAAGCCGAATGATTTTTGATGGTGAAAAGTTGAGTGAGCTGTTTGCCCCTTTAGACCTGGGTTGGAAAGAACGCAGTCGAAGAGAAGAATGCTTGATGAAAGACTTTATACCCTTGCTCAAAAAACAGGCAGAAGGAAGGGAGATATCAGGTTTGAAAGCGTATGAGTAAGAACAACGAAAGTAAATTTGTGCCCAAGTATCGTTTTTCGGAGTTTGCGGATAGTGGGGAGTGGGAGGAGAAACAACTTGGTGAAATTGGAGAATTTATAGGAGGTGGGACACCAGATACTTCTGTTCAAGAGTATTGGAACGGTGAAATACAGTGGTTTACTCCAACTGAAATAAAAGAAAAAAATATCAAGAGAAGTTTGAGGACGATTACGCAAAAAGGATTGCAAAATTCTTCTGCAAAATTACTTCCTAATGGTACTTTATTAATAACTACAAGGGCAACTATTGGTGATGTAGGAATTGCTATTGAAGAATGTACTACAAACCAAGGATTTCAATCTCTTGTCGTTAACGATACAGAGAATAATTTATTCTGGTATTATTGGATTACTCAGCACAAAAATGAATTAAAACGCAAATCTTCTGGGTCAACATTTCCTGAAATTGGTAAAAATGAAATAATTAAAATAAAGGCATTTAGCCCTAATAAGGACGAACAAAAAAAAATCGCTGATTGCCTTTCGTCATTAGATGATGTCATTACAGCCGAGAGCCAAAAGTTGCAAGTGCTGAAAGAGCACAAGAAAGGGCTGCTGCAAAACATTTTCCCACAGGAAGGTGAAACTGTGCCGAAGTTGAGGTTTAAGGAGTTTGAGGATAGTGGCGAGTGGGAGAAGAAGAAGTTATGGGAAGTGGCAACTTTTGTAAATGAAAAAACACCATTAGAAAACCTTTCAATCAATACTTATATAAGCACAGAAAACATATTGCCAGATTATGCAGGTGTTATCATATCTTCAAAACTTCCTGTATTTGGAAATTTTACTAAATATAGAAAAGGGGATTTGTTGATTTCTAATATTCGACCATATTTAAAAAAGGTATGGTTTGCAGATAAAAACGGAGCGTGCTCAAACGATGTTATCGTAATTCGTGCAAATGTAATAGTTTCTGACATTTTCCTTTCTGGCTTGTTAAAAAACGATGCGTTTATTGGTTACATAATGAAAGGTGCGGAAGGTGTAAAAATGCCAAGGGGGGATAAAGATTCAATTAAAGAATTCGTGATATTATTCCCTAAAAACAAATCAGAACAACAAAAAATCGCTGATTGCCTTTTGTCATTAGATGAAATCATTACAGCCCAAAGCCAAAGGGTGGAAGCTCTAAAGCTCCATAAGAAAGGTTTGTTGCAGGGTTTGTTTCCTAATATTGATGAACAATAGTGGAAAAATTTCAGAATAAATACCGCATACCATCTGCCCGTTTGCCATATTGGGATTATGGGAATGTCGCATTGTATTTTATTACCATTTGCACCCACAGGCAGATTGATTATTTTGGAAAAATTGTGGTAGGGACGCAATGCGCCGCCACCGATGACGATGACGTCGACGTAGAGACGCAATGCATTGCGTCTCTACCGCAACCGCCACCGCCACCATCACCATTGCCATTATCGGCAACATCGGCATCGGCAACACCGCAAACCAACCGAATCATGCAATTATCCGAAATTGGTAAAATAATGGAATCGGAATGGTTAAAAACATTTGAATTGCGACCGGATATGAATTTGTATATGGGTGAATTTGTGGTGATGCCAAATCATTTTCATGCCATTATTGGTATTGGTGAAAATATATATAATACCGGACGTCGCGGTGATTGTGATTGTGGTGGTGGTGATGATGATTGTAGAGACGCAATGCATTGCGTCTCTACCCCCACGGCGACAACCCCAACGACAACGGCGACAAATGAAACGATAAATAAATTTGGACCACAATCCAAAAATCTGGCATCAATTGTCCGGGGATTCAAATCGTCTGTTACCGTTGCTACCCATAAAATCAATCCCAAATTTGAATGGCAATCACGTTATCACGACCATATCATTAGAAACGATGAATCATTTAATAGAATTACCAATTACATTATCCATAATCCTGAAAATTGGCAGGATGATAAATTTTTTCAACAATAATAAAATTGAATAATGACAGCACAAGACCAACAACAATTAGGTAAAACACTCTGGGCAATAGCAGATGATTTGCGCGGAGCAATGAATGCGGATGATTTTCGTGATTATATGCTTTCATTTCTGTTCCTGCGTTACTTGTCCGATAATTTCGAATCATCAGCAAAAAAGGAGCTGGGTAAAGATTATCCGGCACTGAAAGAGGACGATAAACGAACTCCGCTTTCTGTCTGGTACGAACAAAATCCGGGCGATGTACCGGAATTTGAAGAACAAATGCGCAAAAAAATACACTATGTAATCGAGCCGGAATATTTATGGAACAGCATTGCAGAACTGGCAAGAGTTCAAAATGGTGAATTGTTACGAACACTCCAAAAAGGTTTTAAGTATATCGAGAACAAATCCTTTGCAAGTACCTTTCAGGGATTATTTTCTGAAATCAACCTGGATTCTGAAAAGCTCGGCAGGAGTTACGAAGAGCGTAATAAAAAGCTTTGTACTATCATTCAGAAAATTGCTGAGGGCATCAATAAGTTTTCTACCGAATCAGATATTTTAGGAAATGCTTACGAATATCTGATTGGTCAGTTTGCGGCAGGTTCAGGAAAAAAGGCAGGAGAGTTTTACACGCCTCAAAGAATATCTGATATCCTTTCAGAAATTGTAACGCTTGACAGCCAGGAACCAGGCAAAGGCAAAAAGAAAAAGCTGAATAAAGTGCTGGACTTTGCCTGCGGTTCAGGTTCATTGCTGCTGAATGTTCGCAAACAAATGGGTACTAACGGAATTGGCAGGATTTTCGGACAGGAAAAGAACATCACCACTTACAATTTATCTCGTATGAACATGCTGCTGCATGGAGTAAAAGATTCAGAGTTTGAAATACACCACGGAGACACCCTGCTCAACGACTGGGAGATTTTGAACGAAATGAATCCTGCGAAAAAGCTGGAATTTGATGCCATTGTAGCCAATCCCCCTTTCAGCTATCGCTGGGAACCATCAGAAGCAATGGGAGAAGATTTCCGTTTTAAAAGTTACGGACTTGCCCCAAAATCAGCAGCAGACTTTGCTTTCCTGTTACACGGTTTTCATTTCTTAAGTAAAGAAGGAACAATGGCAATTGTTTTACCTCATGGTGTTTTGTTCAGAGGCGGTTCAGAAGAACGCATCAGAACTAAGTTATTAAAGGACGAAAACATTGACACCGTGATTGGACTTCCTGCAAACTTGTTTTTCTCGACAGGTATTCCCGTTTGTATTCTGGTTTTAAAGAAGTGCAAAAAGTTCGATGATGTTTTGTTTATCAATGCAGTTGACCACTTTGAAAAAGGCAAACGCCAAAACAACCTTCTGCCTGAACACATTGAAAAGATAGTTGAAACATACAGAGAACGTAAGGAAGAAACACGCTACTCGCGCAGAGTATCTATGGAAGAAATCGGGAAAAACGAATTTAATCTGAATATTTCACGTTATGTCAGCACATCTTTAGACGCAGTAATAATAGATCTAAATGAAGTGAATAAAAAACTGGCTGAACTTGACAAGGATATTGTAAAAGCAAGAGAAACGCATAACAAATATTTAAAGGAATTGGGACTTCCGCCGATTTAACGGAATGAAAGCCGGCGCACCACGACAGACGATTGAACGAACAATAGAGGGTGTAAAGAATTTTATGTGAATTACTGCTGTCCGAAATAAATTAAGTATCAGGGGAATATTTAATTTTCAGTTTTAACCGGACAGATTCCGGCTGGTTGTCAGATTAAACCCCCCTGTAATGGAAATAAATCCCATATATTTTTTACCGGCAATGATTAAGAGTGAAATTTGTCATACACTGCATTATAACTTTCATTATTCGCAAAACTTACGTATTTTTGACTTACAAATATTTATATCTGTATGCCCACGTAGCTCAGCAGGATAGAGCGTCGGTTTCCTAAACCGCAGGTCGGAGGTTCGAATCCTCTCGTGGGTACTTCGGGATAAATATAATCCCGCATGAATGAGTCCGCTCCGAAAAAGTCTAATCTGTCGATTTTGAATCTGAACTAAAATCGTAATGGGTTCTTTGTAAAATACCCTTTTCATAGTGAACTTCCCATCTCACATTAAGCCAGCACAATCAAATAATTTTCTTAATCATACTCATAATCATAATCGCTTCAGAGGGAAAATGAGTAAGATTATGATTATGAGGACAATATACCCTCTGATTTTATCAGGCTGATACCTGCGCGATTAATATGTCAGGGTGTATGAATGAATGCGTTGCTCCATTGAATTAATTGTAAAAAGGTTATATATTTTGACAGCTTTTAATTTAACGTAATTTATGGTTGATACGAATAGAATCTGTTTAAATTTCTTAATGACATTATAAGGAAAACGCTGATGAAATTACATTGCTTTGCCCTTCTTTTTGCGATTCTTCTTGCTGCATCCACCCGCGCGCAGGATACAACGACCGTTAACGCCAGGCTTGATACGGTAATTCAGTATCAGAAACAGATGCAGTACCAGCAGGAGAAAATTTATAATGAAACGGCGCGGTATAAAGACCCGCTAAAGAACAAAAAATATGGTTTTGAGCTTAATCCCGCACTATTGCTGATCAGTGTTACAAATAATTATTTCGCGGTAAGCGGTGGCTTTTCCCTCTTCGATGTTGACCGCAATGCCGAGATTGCTTTTCCTTTTTATATTCAGAACGGAGAAGGCGGCGGCTCGGATAAGCGACTGTTTGTCTGGGACCAGGATATTGTCTATCGCAGGTTCCTCGGACAGCATCAGGATGGATTCTATATCTCAGGGGGCTTGCGCCTGAGTTATGTCGATTATGAAGGAAATAATTCCGGATGGCAGAATACGTCTGACAACAGGATGAGGCTCGGCGCAATGTTCGGCATCGGGTATAGATATTTTTCGAGTTCGGGATTGTACTGGGGTGTCAGCATTTCTTATGGCTCATTCTTTGCCGAGGGAAATACCGTTATTTTTGGAACTGTAACGAACGGAGGCAGGCTGATTTTTGATATGGAGCTGTTTAAGTTTGGAATAGTATTCTAAAGAATTATATTTTTTAATCAAGGGGAAATTTATGGCGACAAGCGAAAAGACCAGACAATATTATCGCAAGCATGAAGGTCTTAAATTCAAAAGACTGGGCAAAACAGGTTTCATCACTTCTATATGCGGCTTTGGCTCTTACAGGGTTGACTACCGCGTGAAGCAACATGCCGAAGCTCTTGAATACGCTCTTAAAAGCGGAGTAAACCTCATGGATACTTCATCTAATTATTCCGATGGCGGCAGCGAAATTCTTATCGGCAATATTGTACATGATCTTATGGAGAAAAATATCGTTGAACGCGATGAACTGATTATCGTTTCAAAAGGCGGATACATCCAGGGTACCAATCTTACAACCGCCATGACTAATGAACAAAACGGCAGACCATATCAGCAGGTCGTCAAATGCGCTCCTGATTTGTGGCATTCAATTAGTCCTGATTTCCTCGCCGACCAGATAACCAACTCTCTCGATCGTCTCCAGTTGAATTACCTCGATGTTTACCTGCTTCATAATCCTGAGTATTTTCTTACTTATTCAAATGTCAGTGATATTAGAGATATCAGGAAAGAATATTACCAGAGAGTTAAAACGGCTTTTGAATATCTTGAAACGGAAGTCAGCAAAGGCCGCATCCGTTTTTATGGTATATCGTCAAATACCTTTGGCGAGGATGCTTCGAAAAGGAATTTCACATCGCTTGAATACATCGTTTCCATTGCTAATGAAATTGATAAGAATAATCATTTTGCCGTAGTTCAGCTTCCGCTGAATCTTATGGAAAAAGGGGGCGCGAATATTAAGAACCAGCAGAATGGAACAAAAACATTTCTTGAGGTGGCAAGGGAAAATAACCTCGGAGTGCTCATAAACCGTCCGCTCAATGCAGTCAGAGGGAATAAAGTTTTAAGGCTTGCCGATTTTGAGATTAAGGAAAACCGTACGCTTGATAAAACTCTCGATTTACTCGACAGTCTGCAGAAGATGGAGAATAAGATTGTTTCGGAATATGTTAATTCAATTGAGGCGGTTAATAAAGAGAAGAATGCTATCGGCGAATCAATTCAGCTTTCGGCGGTGCTTAAAGCAAATATAAAAAAGTTTGATAACGTGAGCCAGTTCAACGAGGTTAAAAAGGAGTATTTTATTCCGCGTACTAATTTTGCCGTAAATGAGATATATAAGCATTATTCAAGCGATCAGACCCTCATCAACAGGCTGAATCATTATGTTACTTCCGTTAATATTATGCTTGATTCGGTTGAAAGTCATCTGGCAATGGAATCGAATAAAAAAACCAGAATGGCTCATGACATAATTGAGCCTTTCCTGAATGAACAGCAACGGGCTTTGAGCTTATCGCAGAAGTCTGTGATGATGATTAACTCGCTACCAGGCGTAAGCTGCACTTTGCTGGGCATGCGCTCAAAAAAATATGTGGATGATATGCTCGGTGCGGTTAAGAGTAACTATATTCAGATGGCAAAAGAATTTTGGACAGGTAAATAATTAAAGGAGACAGAAATGGACATAAAACAATATCTCGCACAGCCCGGTAATAATTTCAGCCTTAAGAAATTTAAGACTGACGATGCAGGCGGCTTAACTTCGAAAGAAGAAGGCATAAAGAATCTTGAAGAAAATATCGTCAGAATGGCTGATCTTCAGGGAAAGCTTTACGCTCAGAATCAGTCATCGTTGCTTTTAATATTTCAGGGTATGGACGGTAGCGGAAAGGACAGTGCAATAAAACATGTGATGAGCGGACTTAATCCGCAGGGTACTCAGGTCTATAGCTTTAAACAGCCTTCGAAAGAAGAGATGGATCATGATTTCCTCTGGCGCATAAATAAGGCTCTTCCCGAAAAGGGTAATATCGGCATCTTTAACCGTTCACATTATGAGGAAGTTCTGATTGTAAGAGTGCATAATCTGATCGGAGGCGAGAAAATCCCCGGACGGTTTGCCAATGACAATATCTGGGACCTGCGTTATGAACAAATCAATGCTTTTGAAAAGTATCTCTATGAAAATGGCACGCGCATCATAAAATTCTTTCTGCATATTTCTAAGGATGAGCAGAAAAATCGATTCTTAAAAAGAATAGATGACCCGGCAAGGAACTGGAAAATAGTGGAAGAAGATGTTACAGAGCGCCGGTACTGGGATGAATATCAGAAATGCTACGAAAAGGCGATCAAAGCTACAAGCCAGAAAAGTGCGCCATGGTATGTGGTTCCTGGAGATAAGAAATGGTTTGCCCGTCTGCTGATTTCAGAAGTAATTGTCAAAACCATGGAAAACATAAATCCTGAGTATCCGGTAATTAACAGAGAACAAAAACAAAACCTCGCGAAGATAAGGGAAACCCTCTTAAACGAGAAAAGTTAACTGCCGGCAACCCCCTCACAAAAAGCGCATAGGTTATAGATATAAAATGAGCTAATGCGGTCTTCGTTTTAGCAGATAGTAAACTCCGGACAGGATTATGAATACCGGATAATAGTCTGATATTCCTGCGGCTATCCTGTTGGGAAAGTCGAATATCGTAAATCTTCTGACGAGGAACATTGAAAGAATAGATGAGGCAATAAGTATAAGTGAAGCGCTGAGGAATACGATATTTAAGCGGTTGTTGATGAAAAGCATTAAGAATCCGGCTCCGAGTATGAACAGGACTGACGGAAAAACAAGCATACCAGGCTGAATTATAGAGAAATGCTGAGTTACAAACAGGACTATGCCGGTAAGGAATATTGCCGTCCCGAGGAAAAGCTCCGCCCGCTGATGTGTATCTATCGTCAGGTAAACAGAAAACAATCCGAATATCAAAAATACACAGGATATGACCAGCGTAAGACTGACGGTGATTATTCCAAAGAATTTCAGCGTGAAGGCAAAAACAGAAAATATAAAGATGTAGTTTAGCATAGAGCGCTTATTAATATCCAATATTACCGCCGTTGTCTTCTTCCGGTACAATAATGGCAAATAAAAGATAAATCAATGCGCCGATGCCGAAGGTTATAAAGGTAAGCACCAGCCAGATAATGCGGAGAAGATTCGGCTTAACGTTCATGTAATCCGCAAAACCGGCGCATACACCGAATATCATTTTATCATGAACCGAACGGAAGAGTATGTCTCCGCTGTTATCAGTACCCTGTGGAGTTTCTTCCTCTTCATTTCGTAAATTTTCTATTGCGTTATCTGTCATGTTCTAAACTTATATGACTTATTAACTCATGTTACGCAAAATTCATCCCTGACTATGATTCTGATGATTAAATGATTAACTATGCTCCATTTCATGCTGACTGCATTATATATAAAACATAAGAATCACATAAATCATATACAGAATGAATTTTGCGTACATGAGCGGTTAAGAAACCCTGATTTATATCCGAAATCTTTTGAGCAGAGACGGGAAAATGCTGTTTATAAGCATAAAACCGGCTTTTTATTTACACAGAGGCTTGTGCAAAACCCACAACGGCTTGTGCAAAACCCACAATGGCTTGTGTAAAACCCACAATGGCTTGTGTAAAACCCACAATGGCTTGTGCAAAACCCACAACGGCTTGTGTAAAACCCACAATGGCTTGTGTAAAACCCACAATGGCTTGTGCAAAACCCACAATGGCTTGTGCAAAACCCGCAACGGCTCGTGCAAAACCTGTAAAGACTATTTTATAATCAAAAAGAGGGTTTGTTTGCCGGTCTAATGTCATTTTATGCCACCCGAATGTTCTTTTGAAAAAAAGAAGATGTATTTCGGGAATGCAGACTGTATTTTACATCCGCGCAATATTTAATTATTTTGCGGCAGACGTCTTAGCTGTGATGACATAAGCCATGTTTAACCGGCATTCATGCAATTTAGTGATTAATTTATGTTATACAGGAATGTCGGGACTATGATTCATTTCATACTGCCCGCGTTATTACATGAATCATAGTTCTGACATTTTTGCGTAACATGAGTTATTAATAAAACGAACACGCTATATTGAGGCGTGTTCAGTAAAATGTTATTACCTGAGATCATCAAGCATTACATTAAGCTTTGAGAGTTTATCTTCCCATCCGGCTTTTTTCTGTTTTTCCTTAGCAACGACATCGGGGGGAGCGTTGTTCACAAAATTTTCATTGGAAAGCTTCTTACTTACGCCGGCAAGACTTCCCTGCAGGCGGTCAATATCCTTTTGCAGTCTCTGGCGTTCAACTTCCAGATCGATAACACCTTCAAGAGGAATAAATATATCCGAGCCACTGACAACGGTCGATGCCGAGGCTTTGGGTTTCTCAAGGTTCTTGTCGTTAAAGATATTTTCCACCCTGCCAAGCTTCCTGATGTAATTCTTTTCATTCTCTGTAACCTGCCCGCCTCTGATGTAAACGTCAATAACGCGCGACGGGGGAATATTCATCTCGCCGCGGATATTGCGGATAGCCGTAACAATTTCCTGAACAAACTGAATCTCGTGTTCGGCTCCGGTATCTACGAGTGAAATATTAAACTCAGGGAAGCCGGAGATGGAAATGCTTTGACCTTCCTTTCTTTCTTTTATCAAATGCCAGATTTCCTCTGTAAGATAAGGCATAAAGGGATGAACAAGCCTGAGCATATCTTCAAAGAGAGACAAAGCGCGCGTAAGAACCGCTGATTTTACATTTTCATTGTCGGAATAGAGACGGCTTTTGGACATTTCGATGTACCAGTCGCAGAAGTCGTTCCAGACGTAGGAGTAGATAATTTTTACGGCGTTATTAATTTCGAACTTATCCATAGCATCGTTGATCTGCCTGAGTGTATTTTGGAAACGGGAGATAATCCATTTGTCGGCAAAGTCCAGATGCTTGTCTTTAAGCTCATCATTCAGTTCAACAGACTGAGCGTTCATCAGCAGATAACGCCCGGCGTTCCAAATCTTGTTGGCGAAGTTACGTCCGATATCGCATTTCTCTGAGCTGAAGAGGACATCCTGCCCAAGCGGGGCGAGATATAGTACAGAGAAGCGGAGAGCATCAGCGCCGTACTCGTCTATTACGTCCAGCGGGTCAGGGGAATTGCCTAAGGATTTGCTCATTTTGCGTCCCTGCATGTCGCGGATAACGCTGGTGAAGTAAACATCTTTAAAGGGAATATCGCCCATAAACTCAAGACCGGCCATAATCATTCTTGCAACCCAGAAGAAAATAATATCGGGAGCAGTTACGAGAGTATCCGTGGGATAGTAATACTGCTGTTCTTCTTTAGTAGTAAACACATCATGCGCCCAGAGCCAGCTTGAGGACCAGGTATCGAGCACATCCTCATCCTGTTTCCAGTTTTCGATATCTTCAGGCGGATTGACATCGCAGTAAATTTCATTTGTGTCCTTGTGATACCAGACAGGGATTCTGTGTCCCCACCAAAGCTGGCGCGAGATACACCAGTCATTAATATTCTTCATCCAGTGGGCGTATGTTTTTGTCCAGTGGTCGGGATGGAAATGGATACGGCCTTCTTCAACCGCTTTGAGGGCAGGAGCGGCGAGTTCATCCATCTTTAAGAACCATTGTTCGGAGAGGTAAGGCTCAATCGGCACGCCGCCACGTTCGGAGTAGCCTACTTTATTTGTATAATCTTCAACCTTGTGCAGCAGACCGAGTTCTTCAAACATATCGACAACCTTTTTGCGTGCATCGAACCTGTCCAGTCCCTGAAAATCAGCCGGTACATTTTTATTTGTCGAAGCATCAGGGTTAAAGATATTAATACAACCGAGGTTATGACGCTTACCCATCTCATAGTCATTAACATCGTGTGCGGGTGTAATCTTTACGGCGCCGGTGCCAAATGCCATTTCTACATACTCGTCCGCGAAGATAGGTATTTCGCGGTTTACAACAGGTAGAAGAACCTTTTTGCCTATCAAATCTTTGTAGCGTTCATCATTCGGGTTAACTGCGACACCGGTATCGCCAAGCATTGTCTCGGGACGGGTGGTGGCCACAATAATAAACTCATTGCTTTCTTTTACAGGGTATTTAAGATACCAGAGTTTGCCATTTACCTGGCGGAATAAAACTTCCTCATCTGAAATTGCCGATTTTGAAACAGGGCACCAGTTGACCATGCGGAAGCCGCGGTAGATCAGCCCTTTTTTATAGAGAGCTACAAATGTTTCGATAACTTTAGAATAATAATGAGGGTCCATCGTGAAGCGTTCGCGTTCCCAGTCGCAGCTTACGCCAAGTTTTCTGAGCTGTCTGGTAATGATGCCGCCATATTTATGAGTCCATTCCCAGCAATGTTTGAGGAATTCATCGCGCCCGATATCTTTTTTATTAATGCCCTGTTCCTTCAGGAAATCGGTTACCTTAGTTTCCGTTGCTATTGAGGCATGGTCTGTTCCTGGAACCCAGCAGGCGTTATATCCTTTCATTCTCTTATAACGAACAAAGGCATCCTGGATAGTATTATTAAGTATATGACCCATTGTCAGAATGCCGGTTACGTTTGGGGGAGGTATCACGATTGTATAAGGCTTTTTGTTCCTGTCAATTTCTGAATGATATAATTTATGAGCTTCCCAGTAGGACCTCCACTTATCTTCAACGCTGTCAGGATTATAGGCTTTAGGAATTTCGACAAATTTAGCTTCGGACATTTCTTTTACTCAGTCTATTAAAAAATCAGTCCAAATATACTTAAAAATAGATGATATTTTGAAGCATTTGTTTTACATACCGGGGCTTAAATGAATTATTAATTATAAAATATACAAAAAATACTACCGGAACTGACCGCTGTTGTTTAAATATTAATCGTTATATTTCGGTTATATATAATATTATTTTGTTTGAATATGAGAAAATTGTGAAAGTTAAAGAGAAAATCCATATAAATATCGGAGAGTTGCGTGCCTCAAAAAAACCGGCAATACTTCAGACAGTACTTGGTTCATGCGTAGCGGCATGTCTTTATGATCCGGATATGAGAATTGGAGGGATGAACCATATTTTGTTGCCGGGGGAAGTGGATTTATGTTCCTTTAATGATTCTGCCCGCTTTGGTATTAACGCTATGGAGCTTTTGATAAACAAGATTATCGGTCTTGGTGGAATTAAGAAAAATCTGGTAGCGAAGGTTTTTGGTGGCGGCCATGTCTTACCGGGATTCTCAACAGAGAATTCGATAGGCAAGCAAAATGTTGAATTCGTTAAACAGTTTCTTGAAATAGAAAAAATAAAAATAGTCAGTCAGCATACTGGCGGCATTATTACGCGTGTTGTTTATTTTCACACAGACACAGCCGAAGTCCTGCTCAAAAAAATCAAGTCTAACTTCTATAAGACTATTCAGGAAGAAACAAATTATCTGAATAATCACAGCACAGAGATTATCAGACCGGATGTTACTCTTTTCTAAAAATAATATCCGGTTTGTCTTATTCACTCATAATTCATCCGAGACTGTGATTCTTTTGATTACGATGATTTTTATGACAGCGCAGGTCATTAACCGGCTTTGCCCTGAACAGGTAAAGGCAGAGGAAAAGGTAAATAGAACCCCGCGGGGTTCTATTGTGTTTTACTTTATCTTTGCCTTATACCCCGACAGGCGCAGTCAGCATGAAATGAATCATGGTTAATCATAAAAATCATAGTTCTGACAATTTTGCGTAACATGAGTAAGATTATGAAAAACATCTCCACTATGGTTCTCTGAGGGATGCGCGAGACTCTCGGAGAGCCTCGTTTGACTCTCAGAGAACCGCGCGAGACTTCCTGAAAATGATTAAGATTAAGAAAAAACATCGCTTCCGTGGTTCAATCTTCACCATGGGTTAAAGCCCGTGTCTATGAACTCCGCAACAATCAGATTCATGTCAATTATAATCCTGCCCTGATATGTTAAATCTGTGATTATATATTGCACCAAAACAAATATAAAGTTATTTTTAGCAATGATTTCAAGCGAAGATAAAATAAAGTTAATCGAAATTACCAGACGGTACAATGCTTCTAAATTATACCTGTTTGGTTCAAACCTTGACCCTGACAGGGAATCAAACGATATTGACCTTGGAGTGGAGGGCATTCCTGATAAACTATTCTTTAAATATTATAGCGAACTGATATTCAGTCTTTCCAAACCTGTTGACTTAATCGACCTTAGAAAAAACAGCATGTTTAATGATATTGTAAAAAGAGAAGGACTTCTTATCTATGGATAAATTATCTCAGAAGATCAGCCCTGAATTAGAGAATATCGAAAAGTTATTAATAGAAATACCTCAGCATACTAAATTGCCATATCTGTCTGTACTTGAACTGGCTGGCGCAACCGCATTCCTTCATAATTTCTACAATGGAATTGAAAATATATTAAAGCAAATATTTATTTCTTCCCGTGTTGATATCCCTGCAGGGAAATCCTGGCATAAAGAGTTGCTTGAATCTGCTGTTAAAGAGAACTTTATCTCCGAAGATTGTAGAACTAATCTGGGTGAATATCTGGCTTTTCGCCATTTTTTCAGCCATGCCTACGCACTCGATCTGTATGCCGATAAGATGGAGCCTCTTGTTGAAAATCTTCAGACTGTTTACACTTCGTTTAGAAATGAAATAAGCAGATTTTTGTGAAAACTCTGCGTACAATTGCTGATATCCCAGGTATCAAAATAATCATAACAGTTCGGGGGTACTACAAAGGCAAAGATAAAGACAAAGTAAAACACAATAAATTCCGCGGGATTCTCTTTGCCTTTACCTGTTCAAGACAAAGCAGTTAATGACCTGCGTTATCATAAAAATCATCATAATCAAAAGAATCACAGTTCTGACAATTTTGCGTAACATGGGTAAGATTATGATTAAGAAAAACATCTTCACCATGGGTTAAAACCCACGGCTATGAAACCCGCAGTAATCATAACTCTCTCTCCCCTGCCCTCTCTGTGTAATCCGTGTAATCCTTTTAATCCGTGATTCAGAAAGATGTGACGGATACTGCAGAATGTATTTTTTTCCATTGCCACGGGTTTAAACCCGTGGAATAGTAATTTATATACCGGCAGCCCTTCCGCTAATGACATTATGCCCATACCCCTTTTAAAAAATAAACCGACCGCTAAAGCGGAAAATTAAATAGTCAAATTGCCTAATCCTCAAGGCACCTGACACTGAAGCCGAAACTCCTGTAACGGTTGTACCGGTAGATATTACTATCATTGTAGCTCAGGTACATGTAGTACGCAGTCGTGGCATCGTACTTCGTGGAACTCCAGTAGTAAGGGTAGTACGCTAAATAGTAGAAGCTACCATTGCTGTAGCGGTAGCCGGCGAGGAGCGCGGAAAAACCGGTCGTGTTTGTGCCTGCTCCGCCATAAGATGCATTCCCTTGTCCTACTGCTTTTAACGCATTGCTGTTATTGCCTGCCGATGACGCTAATGTCGCAAACTCTGCGTCTGTTGGTATATGCCACCCTGTCGGGCAGATGCCTTTTGACCCGGCAGTCGTGCTGTAACCCATCGCTTCATCCCACTGGTATAAGCCCCCGTACGTTGCACAGTTTGAAGGTTTATCATCGTAACAATACTTCTCTGTTGTCCCGTTGTTTGTCTGGTCTCCGCTCCCCTTTACCATTGTTCCAACGTCAAGATTTTCCTTTAACCAGCACTGGTTGCCTATCTGTACCGTGTTATACGTCTTTCCCGAATACGTTACAGTTGATTTACCGCATGTGAATGGCGGTTCTCTGGTGGTAAACTTCCGCACAACAGATGGAGATTCCCCGTAACGGTTTAACGCTGTTACTCTCCAGTAATACGGTGTCAGATAACTTAACCCGCTTACTGTCTGACTTGTAGCGGTCCCGACATTCTTACTATAATCCGGATTCGTAAATGAACTGTTCCCTGCAACTTCTAATTTATAACTTGTCGCATCGCCGCCTGGCTTCCATATCAGTGTCGGAGATTCGGATATATCAGTCACCCCGTCATCGGGAGATGCCAGGTCCGGAGCTGCGGGCTTTATTAATCCCCAGTTTACTGTATTTGAGTACCCGGATTTATTAGCCGCAGATGTCGATCTTACCCTGAATGAATATGTCTTACCGGCTTCGTAATTATAACCAATACCTGCGGACGTTGTATTTGCATCTGCCGTTTTCACCAGGCTGTAATTCAGTCCGTCCGCGCTTCTTTCTATCTCAAAGCCGGTTTCATAAGACGAATTGTCTTTCCAGGTTAGTACTGCCATTGTATCGGCAGGGAAACTCACGGTTAATTCAGAAGGCGCGCCAAACGCAGCAACCGCAGCCTGCGTTATCCCGTATTCGCTCCTGTTCTGGTCGGCTGCCGCCTGTACCCTGAAACTATAGGTTTTACCCGCCTGAAAATTATACTTTGCAGTAAGAGTCGTTACCTTAACAACCTCGCCCAGCTTCTGCCAGGTATTGCCGTCTCCGCTTATCTCTACGGTAAAAACAAACGCCACGTCCGGTCTGATGTACTTCCAGTTTACAGCAGCCATCGTATCCGCGGAAATCGTTACCGTAAAATCCGTTGGCGCACCAAGTTTATTGTCGGGATCATACGGACTGTCGAATACATAATCCTTTTTGCATGAGTTAAATAAAACAGCCGTTAAGAAGACGATTAACAAAATAACCGATAATTTTTTCATTGACCACTCCGATAATTTATTACTTTAAATCAGAACTATGATTCATTTTATGCTGATTGCGTTATCGTATTAATCATTTTTCCAAAAGCGAGTATGAGTATAATTAAATATGGGTTCTGTTCTTCGTTTTAATTTAATTCACCCACTGAAATACTCTTACATAATCAATAACCATCTGTTGCGGAAAAATAGAAGGAACTACTCCATACTTCCCGCCCCAGTTGCCACCTACGGCGACATTCAGAATAAGATGAAAATTCTTATTAAAAGGCCATGCCTGCCAGCCTGTATTTTCGTTAATCATAGTAAAATATTTTACATCATCTACAAATATATTTATCGAATCCTTATTCCATTCGAGAGCATAGACATGGAATGCAGTTTCAGCATCGGGCACAGCAGTAACAGCATTCTTCTGACGGTTGTTCATACCATTATAAAGATTACAGTGCACAGCGCCGATTACATTACCCGGATCGTAACCTACATGTTCCATAATGTCTATTTCTCCGTTATCAGGCCATTTACCGTTTCCATAAGTTTTATCTGTAGAAAGCATCCAGATAGCAGGCCAAGTGCCCGTACCGCCCGGAAGTTTTGCTCTTATCTCAAAACGTCCGTAAGTCCAGTCACCCTTGTCAGCGCTTACAAGCCGCGCCGACGTGTAGCTGCTATTGTTATATTGTTCGTTGCGGGCTTCGATTATCAGCACAGTATCTTTAACGCGGGCGTTATTAAGGTTTTTGAAGGTATAATATTCAAGCTCGTTATTCCCCCAGCCCGAGAGTCCGGTACCAACATCGTAACCCCATTTTGTCGAATCGGGCAGTCCGTTATAATTAAACTCATCCGACCAGACCTGAACCCAGCCCTTTGGCGTAATTGTATTAGAAGGAGTTGTAAACGACCATACATCCGACCAGTCAGAAGCTCCCGAATTACTAATCGCGCTTACGCGCCAATAATATGTACTTAAAAGGTTCAGTCCGCTTACTTGTTTACTCAGGTTATTTCCAACATTTTCGTTTACTACTAAACTTGTACTGGAAAAAGAATTATCCGTTGCTGCCTGCAATATATAACTCGCGGCGCCTGGAACTGTATTCCAGGTAAATAATGCAGGAGTAATGCTCTGAGTTGCCGCGCCATTGCCCGGCGAGGATAATCTCGGTGATTCCAGTAATACGCCACTGTTAACGCGTTCATCCTTAAGACACCTGACGTTGTAACCATTACTCTTAAAGTCAGGACCAACATAAACCAAAGCCGTCATTACGCAGGGTAATGCGGTCCACAACCGTGGCATCATTAGGTTTGACCTCGGTGGAACTCCAGTAAGTAGTATTGATGAGAAGATCATAGAATCCCATATTTGAATTGCGGTAGCCCGCGAGCAGAGCAGAAAAACCGGTCGCGTTTGTGCCTGCTGTTGTTCCGGTTGCCATTAACGCATTGCCGTTAGAGTTTACCGATGTTGCCAAGGCCTGTAATTCTGTATATGCCGGAATGTGCCAGCCTGCGGGACAAATGCCTTGTATATCTCCTGCTAATGCCGGGTTTGCCACCGTACTGTTCATCGCGCCGTTTTTATATCGCACCGCTTCCGCCCATTGGTAATAACCGCCATAGATTGCACAATATTCAGAATTATCGTACCAACAATACTTTTCTATCGCGCTGTTGTTAATCTGGCCGGAATTTCCACTCATCATCGCCCCTGCGTCAAGGTTCTCCTTTAACCAGCACTGGGAACCTATCTGGACTGTATGATATATTTTGCCGGCATAACGAACCGTAGTATCGGCGCAGGGTCCGCCATCGATTACTAAATCGTTTGCTATTATTTTTATCATGAAATCCGGGTTATAAGCGCCGGAGTATGTCAATTTTATTGTCTTGCCTAAGCCGATCGCTACATTAGCCCCGATATCGCCCGTTGCTGCATCAGGAGAATTATAATCATAATCCCATGGAACCCCGCCATCGGACGATACTTCCATACTTATGTTAACGGAACTTTGTTCTGTGTCCGTTACATCGTATGTAACAGTTACCGTTGTCCCTGTTATACTGAACACCACATTTGAAACTACCGGATTTGTGTTTGTCGTTGTTTGAGACCATAATTGAGAGGCAAATAGAAAAGACAGGATTACGCAGCACAGTTTAGTTCTTGTTTTCATTTCTTACTCCATTTTTGATAATTAATAATAATATTTACCAACAGCATTTTCTTTGTCGCCGTATAATTACCGAATGGCTTTTATGGGGAATCGCATCCCAACTCTTAATCATACTCTTTACTCATTTCCCCCCAAAGCGATTATGATTATGATTAAGAGTACGATTAAAAACTGGATTATAATTCCTGCGCAATAGTAATCAGCTTATAGTTACTCCGGCAAACTTAGTTACGTACTTCCCCATAAACTGAGCTATGTTCCTGTAAGCTTTCTCCAGTATTACTTCGTTGGGGAGGAATGCCACGCGGAAATGCTTTGTCCCCGGATACTGAC
>Ga0194060_10000913_pt1 | contig 21626 bp, 12 predicted proteins | sample SepL225m_MetaG_FD_163427 | JGI IMG/M metagenome (GOLD analysis project Ga0194060, IMG submission 163427) | Anoxic zone freshwater microbial communities from boreal shield lake in IISD Experimental Lakes Area, Ontario, Canada - Sep2016-L222-5m | ecosystem: Environmental > Aquatic > Freshwater >... | reverse complement strand
ACGAAACAAATTTCATCGCTGGCATATATTCCGTATTCGTTTGGTGTGGATATGGTGGAGAGTGTGATTGTGGATGGGAAGGTTTTGTAAGTTTTACTGTACAATATGATATCTAATAAGTTCCCATTCTGTATTGTCAATTCTACGTTTAAATTTTACTAACCCAACATTTTTTGCATAATATGCATCTAGCAAATAATCGAAGGTTTGAGTACCTACAGGATAATAAAGACGAAGAATGTTTTTGTAAATAATATTATCTAAAGTAAGGATTGAATCAACCATACTCATAGTTTCACCCTCTTGATTTTCATATTTACCTCCACGGTTATCAACTCTATAGACTGAAATTTGATTTGAAAGATAGAAATCTGATAATCCGAATAATTCAATAGCCTGTTGGTTTTTATTAGGAGACAAAAGAATACTAATGCTTGAGTAATATTTATCCCCATTTGCGGTTAAAGGATTTCTTATTAAATATGCAAAACTTTCATAGCACTTATTAAAACCAGTACCATACATTTTAGGGTCAACAGGCGTTGTGGCAATAGAACTTTTCCAAATCCACATACTATCAATATCATTAGTTTTAATATTTTTATAAATCCAATATGTGCCTACATTAAAATAGAATCTGTCCTTCATATCTTGAGGAAAAAGAACAGAATTTGAAGAAGTGCATTGCAGAACAGGCGTCACGGTATCGTTTTTTTTACATTGACATTGTTGTAAAAAAAGTATTGCTGTAAAAATAAACGTCCGTATAATGTTTTCAGTTTTCATAATGTTTAGCATTTAATAAATGCTAATCGCTATTTCAAACTTAACGATTAAGTTTTATAGAAAACAAAAAAAAGTCCTCCGATTGCTCGAAGGACTTTTTTGTTTTGAGACAAACTTTTTTACTGTTTGTTGAATATCACTTTTCGTGTGATGTAATCTTGTCCGGCTGTTACGGTAATAAAATAAATTCCCGTATTGTTTCCAGAGATGTCGACTTCAATAATTGCTTTGCCATTGCTTACATCGGCATCTTGCTCATGCACCAATTTTCCTAGCATATCAAAAACTTTAACGGCAGCTTTTGAAGCATTAATTTGTTGCAACGAAACATTTACAATTCCCGAAACAGTTGGGTTCGGATATATGCTTGTGAACAGTTGAAGTGATGTTTCTTCAATGCCTGTTTTAGCAAAATTAAATGCATCCGATATGGTTTTACATCCCGATCCATTTCCAACTTCAACAGTATAATTTCCACTCGATGGTGCAAATATTCTTTGTGTGTTTGCACTAATTGCCGAGCCATTTAATTTCCATGTGTAAGTTGTTCCTGTAACTGAACTGATCAAGGTGTCTTTTCCTGTAACCTGTGTTATTAGAGGTTTTGCAGGATATACATCAATTGTTACATTGTATGCAGATGTTGTATCTGTTAAGCATCCTGTTAATACCAGTGCACGGTAGCTTCGTGAAGTAATTGAAGTTACAGTAGTTGATGTATGATTATAAGTTGTTCCTCCGCTTCCGCTGATGATTGTCCATGCTCCTGAGTTATCTTTATAAATCCAACCTGTAACTGCTCCACCGTTTATTAAACCTGTCACATTTAAAGATATTGAATTACCCGAACAATAATTTGATGTTGCAGAAGATGGCGTAACCGAAGGTGCATTACCTGTGAGCAACTGATTTAATTGAACCTGAACAGCTGCAGTTGTATCATAGCTACAATTTACTGGGTTGTAAACAATCAATCTATAACTACGAGTACGGTTATAACTTACGTACGTATTGTTGTCGTAAATTGTTGTCGAAGTACTCGAATAGGTTGTCCATGAATTGATGATGCTATCGCGATATAACCATTTAATAACAGTTCCCGAAAATCCTGTTAAGCTAACCACAGCAGTATTTCCCGAGCATACACTTGGTGTACCTGTTGAAGGAATAAGCGTATTGTTATTTCCTGCACCAATTGTATTTATTGTAATGGTTACAATTGCCGAGCTATCAATATTACAACCGGCAGTGTTGCGTAAAATAGCACGATAGCTGCGTGAAAGTGTTGATGCAACAGTCGTATTATAATCGTAAACAGAAGCTGATGAAGTTATGCTCATTACATTCCAAACGCCACCGTTATCTCTGTATAACCAAGAGTTAATGGCATAATTAATTGGTGTGTTAATGAAAACATTCACTGCATTACCCGAACAGAATGTTGCTTGTGATGTTTGTGCTGCTGTTGCATTGTTACCGTTTGTAATCGGGTTGAGCGTTACATTTACAATGCCAGTAGTATCGGTACTGCAATTTGCACTGTTGTTTATCATTGCACGATAACTGCGAACAGTAGTTGATGAAACGGTCGTGTTATAATCGGTTAAATAATTTGAACCAGATGCGATTACATTCCATGCACCTGTTAAATTATCTCTGTAAAGCCATCTTAAAACAGATGTTCCTATATAACCGCTCACATTTAAGCTTGCTGGGTTACCCGAACATACATTTCCGTTTGAAGCAATTGGTGCAATGGTGTTTTGATTTCCAAAACCTATAGGATTAAGAGTAACATTTAATGCAGCTGATGTATCAAGATTACAAGCCGAACCTTTTGCAATGATTGCACGATAACTGCGAGTTGTTATTGAACTAACAGTTGTGTAATAATCAGTAACAGAAGTTGATGTTCCAACATTCCAATCTAACCATACACCGATGTTGTTATCTCTGTAAATCCACTTGCTTAATGAGTTTCCTGAACCAGGTGTTACACTCACTCCAACATACGATGCCGAACAATAACTTGTTGAAGTTGATGTTGGTGTAATGGTATTGTCGTTACCATTTGATCTTGGATTAATTGTAACCGTTACTGTTGCCGAAGTATCATTTGTGCAACTCAAACCTTTTGTAATAATTGCTCTATAACTTCTTACAGTTGTTGATGCAACTGTTGTGTTATAATCAGTAAGCGAAGTATAATTTCCCACATAAAAATCTGTCCATGCTCCTGCATTATTTTTATAGATCCATTTTAAAACAGAATTTCCACTTCCGGCTGTAACACTTAAACCAATTGTAGTTCCTGTACAAATAGAAGATGCTCCAGTGGTTGTTGGTATGATGGTATTATCATTACCCCAAACTCGCGGACTGATAACAGTTGTATCAACACTTGATGAATCGATACTGCAAGTTATTCCTTTTCGAATAAGTGCTCGGTAAACTCTATTTGTTGAGCTGCTCACCGATGTATAATTATCAGTTATAGATGTTGATGTTGAATACGAAAAGATGTTCCATGATCCTGTATAATTATCTCTGTACATCCAAGCCGAAATAGTATTACCTGATCCGGGAACAATAGAAATAGTAACGGATGAACCTGTACAAACAGATACTGTTGAAACAGGAACGATAGCGTTATCATTTCCATAAATAAGCGGACTCAATGTAATGCTCATTGCTGCACTTGTGTCAATTGTACAAACCGAACCTTTAATAATGAGTGCACGATAGGTACGTGTGGTTAATGAACTTACATAACTGTAATCGGTAAACGAAGTTGTTCCTCCAGTCATGTCTAACCATGCACCGGTATTGTTATCTCTGTAAATCCATTTGCTTACCGAGTTTCCTGTTCCAGGTACAACTGAAATAGATGTACTCGAACCGTAACAAACTGTTGAACTTCCCGATGATGGAATAATTGTATTGTCGTTTCCAAAAATTCTTGGATTAACAGAAACCGATAATGCGAGTGATGTATCAATTCTGCATGTTGCCGATTGGTAAATCAATGCGCGATATCCTTTAGTTGTTGATGAACTTACATAAGTGTTATAATCGGTAATACTTGATGATGTGTTGTAACCCCAATCCGACCATGCTCCGGCATTTGTGTTGTATGTCCAGCGAACTACAGAATTTCCACTGCCCGGAGTAACATTAATTGTTAAAGCTGTTCCCGAGCAAATGCTATTCGAAGGACTAGCAGTTGGTGTTGTGGTGCTAATGCTTCCTACAACAATCGGATTGATTGTAACATTTAGTGCAGCGGAAGTGTCATTAGTACATGTTGTATTATTGATGATGATTACTCGGTAACTTCTGTTAACAGTTGTACCAACATATGTATTGTAATCACTTATATTATTACTGTTGCCATTAACCAAATCAATCCATGTACCGATGTTGTTATCACGATACATCCATTTCAAAATGGTATTTCCAGAACCGGCAACAACTGAAATATTTGAAACAGCTGTTCCTGCGCAAACTGTTGTGCTTGCAGCGGTAGGCGTTAAACTATTGTTATTGCTAAATAACCTTGGTGAGATAGTAACAGTGAGTGCTCCAGAAGTATCATAACTGCAACTCTTCAAATAAATAACACGATAAGCTCTTGATGTAACAGATGAAACGGTAGTGTTCATATCATTTAATCCTGTTGCTGTTCCAATGTACATATCTAGCCAATTTCCTGTGTTGTTATCACGATACATCCATTTCTGCACGGTTGAACCACTTGGTGTTGTAATTGAAAGATATGGATTGCTTCCCGAACAAATTGATGTTGTTGTGGTAGTTGGAACAACAGCATTGTTATTTCCTCTAGTCATGTTTCTTAACAATACGCTGTCGATTACTGATGAATCAGACCTACACGAACCTGTATTTAACATGGCTCTGTAATATCTCCATGTTGTTGTTGCAACATATGTATTGGTATGTGTGATGCTTGATGATGCACTCGAAGGAATAACATTCCACGAACCGTTTCCATCTTTATAAATCCAAGAATCTACAGTTCCGCTCACATATAGTGAAACAGAGTTACCTGTACAAATTGTATCAACTATTCCAGAACTTCCTGCATAAGGAACAATTAAACTTGTTCCATTTGTTTTCAATTTAAAGAAAATTGTTTTTGCCTTGCTAGTATCATTGCTACAAGTTGTATTTTTAAGTTCAATAACACGATACGATCTGCTGTTTAATCCACCAACATTTGTATTGTTATCGGTGTATGGTGTGTAACCGCTAGAAGATGAAAAATCAAGCCATGGTCCGTTATTGTTATCACGATAAATCCATTTTATAATAGAAACTCCAGACCCAACAGTTGTATTTAATGTAACAGATGAAGCTGTACAAACTGTGTCGCTTGCAGTGGTTATAGTTATACTTGTATCGTTACCATTAATCATAGGATTGATACTAACAGTTACAGTGAGTGAACTATCATAATCGCAAGTTGAAGTGTCAGTTAAAATTGCACGGTACAAACGCGAAGTGCTTGTTTGAACAGATGTGTTAGTATGTGTTAATGATGTAACATTTACACTTGTGCTTAAAACATCATACCACGGTCCGGCTAGTCCACTGTTGCTATAAATCCATTTGTAAACAGTGTTTGCTCCAGGAGGTGTTATTGATAAAGAAGCATTGTTTCCCGAACAAATAGATGGTGTAGAAGTATTGGCAACTGTTGTTGAATTATTTACGCTCGAACTTCTTGCATTAAGTAATACGTTTAAAGTAGCAGTGGTATCTGCACTACATGTTGTGCTATTACTCATAATCACACGGTACGAACGTGCGGTAGTAATTCCAACATATGTGTTATAATCAGTTTGTGATGATGAAGTAGTTGTTCCTTCAAACTCTTTCCATACACCTGAATTATTTCTGAATATCCATTTTTGAACGGTGTAGTTTGATGGAATAGTTGTACTCATCGAAACAGGAATTCCATAACAGAAATTATTACGTGTTGTTGTTGGATTAACTGCTGTTAAATTTCCTCTCATCAATGCATTAAAGTTAACCGAAACTTGTGCAGATGTATCAATAGAGCAAGTTGTGTTATTCGTTAACAAAACTCTGTAACCTCTGATAACACTTAATGAAACAGCTGTTGAGTATTCGTAAACGGTTGAAGAGTTAGTTGCAAATCCAAAGTCACTCCAAGCTCCACCATTTTCACTTTGTATCCATTTTTTTACCGTATAACTTGTTCCGGTAGAGACCGAAAGAACAAGCGGATTTGAAGTTGATGCGCAAATATTTGTCGCTCCAGCTGTAGGAATAATAGAAGCATTTCCTGCACCAACTGGATTGATGGTTATGTTGTAAATGGCAGAGCTATCAATACTACATGTGTTTGATGAAAACAATGCACGATAAGATCGGATAGTTACAGCATTTACGTTTGTATACGTGTGTGAAATAGAAGAACTTGTTCCGCTAGGCACATCATACCAAATACCGTTGTTGTCTCTGTATATCCATTTTTTTATTCCACCTGAATAACCTGAAACGCTTACGATTGCTGTACTTCCCGAACATAAAATAGGAGTAGATGAAGTTGGAGTAACAGATAATTGATATCCATTTACTGGGCTATTAAATGTTACGTTTACTATTGAAGTTGTATCGTAATGGCAAGTTGATTGGTTGATAATTGCACGATAGTTTCTGTTGATTGTTGATGTAACAACTGTATTGTAATCATATAAAGTACTTGATGAAGTTGTTGCTGTAAAATCGAGCCAAGGTCCTATGTTATTATCTCGATAAATCCACTTTTGTATAGTTTGTGGTGAGCTGATCGAACAACTCAAAGTAGAAGTTCCTCCTGAGCAAATGCTTGCTGCAGATGTTGTAGGTGTTGGATTTGTAGCATTACCAAAAATGTAAGGATAGATATTTAATGTGGATGATTGTGTTGTGTCAACCAAACAAGCTCCTTGACGATAAATAACTGCTTTATACGAACGCGTTGTAGGAACAGAAACTCTTAAATTGTTTTCATATAAATAAGTACTGGTTGTATTATTATCATACCAGTTTCCTCCATTATCACTGTAAATCCATTTTTGAACAGTGCCGCTGTAATTAATATATAAATATGGGCTTGCACCATTACATACGGTTGAACCTCCTGATAATACTGGGACAATTGACGTTGTGGTTCCACCAGTTACCGGTGAAATAGTTGACGTAATTATTTGTGAAGTATCTGCAGAACAAGAATTGCTGTTATCAATTATTGAACGATATGCACGAACAGTACTAATTAAAACTCCAGTGTTTGTTTGTTGGTCGGTGTAGTTTGTGCTTGCACTTGAGTTTGGAACGTCTGTCCAATTTCCGATATTATTATCACGGAAGATCCATTTCTTCACACTTGCTCCACTAGGGATGGATATTTGCACATTTATTTGTGATGAGCCACTACAAATTGCCGGATTGGATGTTGTTGGTGAGATGCCTGAATTGCCAAGTGTTTTTGCATTTAAATTTACAGTAATTGTACCTGTAGTGTCGTAACGGCAATTTGTTGGATTTTGCAAGATTACTCGATAGTATCTGATTTTATTATATGTTACTGTTGTATTGTAGTCTGTTGCAGTTGTGCTTCCGCTTAAGTAATTCCAAGAGCCAATTGTTGTATCTCGGTATATCCAATTGGAAACACTGTAACCTGTTGGTAAAACCATATTAAGTGATACACTTGAACCCGAACATACATAAGGAAGTGCTGCAACTGGAGCTACTGTGTTAAGGTTTCCTCGTGTTAAGGGATTAATGTTTGTTGATACTTCATTTGATGTGTCAATGGTACAAGTTTCATTATTTCTAACCAAAGCACGGTAACTTCTAATCGTTGGAATGGTTATCGTACTTGTATAATAATCGTAAAAATAGGTACTTGTGTTATAAAGGAGTTCGCTCCAAGTACCTGTGTTATTATCTCTATAAATCCATTTGTAAATTCCTTGCTGCGAGTTGATTATTATACTTCCTGTTGGAGTATTTCCTGCACAAAAACCATTTGCTGTCACTGTAGGTTTTAGTCCGTTAGTACTACCAAATACAGGCATCTTAATAAATGTGCTAACTTCATTGGATGTATCAGCACTGCAATTTGCTGTTGATGTAACAATAGCACGATAAGTTCTTGTTGTGTTTGTTGCTACCGTTGTGTTGTTATCATAATAAGTTGTACCACTGCTGGCGTATATCCAATTTCCAGTATTATTATTTCGATATAACCATGCGCTTACACTTACACTTGTAGTATTCATGTAAACTTGAAGTTGTGCTCCACTGCAAATTGTTCCGTTACTTACCAAAGGCATAAAAGTTGTTGTGTTACCTTTTGTTTGAGGTTTAATATTTACAAAAACAGCAGCCGAAGTATCAATAGTGCATGTCGTAGCAGCATTGTTAATCACCGCACGTATTTCGCGTACAATATTTTGTGAAATTGTTGATGAAGTTGAAAATGATAATGAATTTGTTCCTGATGATTGTGTGATCCAGTTTCCGTTCGAACTATCTCTGTATATCCATGCTAAAACATTTGACGAACTATATCCGCTAAGAGCAACACTAATACTGCTTCCAGCACAAATGGTACTGCTTCCAGTATATTGTGGAACAATCGTGTTTAATACTCTTTTAGTTGAAGGTGTTAGTGAAACATAATATGCATCACTTGTATCAATGTTGCACGAATTATTGTTTTTTAAAATAACTCGGTAAGCACGAGAAGTAGCTGTTGATATATTTGTATTGTTATCGGTAACATTTGTTGAAGATCCTGATAAATAATTCCAGGTACCTGTATTGTTATCACGGTAAATCCAATTTTGAATAAAACTGGCAGACCAATCAACAGATAAACTAATGGCAGTTCCACCACAAGCTGCAGGAATATTACCATTTGGTTTCACAGCATTATTGTTTCCATATATTAATGGTGTAATAGTAACATTTAAAGGGGCACTCGAATCAATTTCGCACGTATTCGAAATTTTCACTAACGCTCTATAAGTTCTAGTTGTAAGCGAACTAACACTCGTATTATAATCAGAAGTAGTTTCTGTATTTGAAGAAAAATTCACCCAACTTCCAGTACTATTATTCTTATAAATCCAACTTTGAACAGTACCATTTACAGATAATAAATTTAGGTTTACAGTATTGCCCGAACATACGGTTGATGCAGATGCCGAAATAAGAATGGCATTATTTACACTATATGTTAATGGTGAAATAATAACATTTACTCCTTGTGTAGAATCGGTTGGGCAATTTGCAGTACCTACAACAGCACGATATGTTCGAGTAGTAACAACCGACACATTTGGGTAATCGGTAAGAGTTGGCGATGCCGTATTATTAACCAACCAAGAACCTGTACTGTTATCGCGATAAACCCATTTTTTTACAGGTAATCCTTGTGCACTAATTGTAACTGCATTGCCTGAGCACACAGTAGCATTATTAATAGTAGGTACAAATGTGTTGGCTGTACCACATTGAGCATTTGCACTTTGCCAAGTGGTTACAAATCCTAATAAAAACATTGTGGTAAAAATGAGGTGTTTAAGTAGTTGTTTTTTCATATTCTAGATTATTAATTAAAAGTGGTAATAATAATATGAGACCAAACATATCAATTATTTATTCAGTATTTTAAAGTTGTATGTCAGTGTGGTTTTTATAAAATAAAAAAGCTACAATCCTAAACGAACTGTAGCTTTCAAAATGTAGGAAATGTTTTTTTACTTATTCAATCGTCATATCTACCCTTCGGTTCTTAGCTTTTCCGGCTGCCGTATCGTTTGATACAACCGGTTTTGTATCTCCAAAACCTTTTGCGGTGATTCTTGAGTCTTCCACTCCTTTGCTAACCAAATAGGATTTCACGGCATCGGCACGATTAAGCGAAAGAATCATGTTTGCTTTTGGGTCGCCAACATTATCTGTGTGACCTTCAATTCTAAATGCAAATGACGAATTCTCAACAAGCATTTGTGCAAGCGCATCAAGTGCTGGGAAAGAAGTTGATTTGATAATAGCTTGCCCGGTTTCGAATTGTAAATTTTTGATACCATCGGTTAACACAGCAAGTTGTTGTTTGGTGGGTTGTAAAGGACAACCATTATTTGCAGCTTTACCGGGTACTGTAGGGCATTTATCCAAATAATCAGGAATGCCATCTTTATCACTATCCATCATTCTTCCCGAACCATCAACCGTTGCACCGGCAGGCGTGTTAGGTTCTTTATCAAACACATCCGAAACGCCATCACCATCACCATCATTTTTAAATGATTCGCGAACAGCAACAATAAGTGAATCACTTTTTCTTTTGTTTTCTGCCATTTGCTTATCCAAATCGATTTTCATTTTTTGAACCAATTCATGATTTTCAGTTTTTAGTTCTTTAATCTGATCTTGTGCTTCTTGTTTTGCTTTTAATAATTCTTCATATAATTTCTCAGTAGCTTCTGTCCATTCTAAATTTCTTGCTTTACTATTTTTACCAATGTTAAAAGTAATATACGCATGTGGCATGTTATAAAAGTCGTAAAACTTACCAGCCGAACTTGTTCCTGCAGGGGCACTTGGTGAAGCACCTCCATCAAAATCATTTACAAAAGTACTTCGTGTAGTATACTCAAGCCCTAAATCAATTAGTGGGCTAATGTAAAACCTGATTCCTCCCGACATAGGAATGATAATTGTTGCCGAAGAAGTAGTAGGGCTTACTATGTATGAACCAACTTGTGTATACCTGAGATAGCCGATTGAATATCCAAGTCCTAAGCCAACATAAAGCTGTGCAATGTTTCGGCCTGTTGATGGTTTTTTAAAATTAACAATATTTAAAAGTGCTTGAGCATTTCCTTCGAAGAAAGTGGTTTTAGATTTATAATAATCTTTCACAGAATTCATGATACCCGAATACCCTTGAACACGCAATGAAAAATTATTTGCTAACGAGTATTTTATACTGGCACCTCCAGCACCATTTAATGTGCCTATATCACCAGTACCTTGTAAAATAGCAGTTCCGCCATGAAGTGAAATGGCCCATCGTTTATCTTCAACTGATTGTGAATACAAGCCTGAGCTAAAAACCAAAAGCAATAAAAGAAGTAGTGGTCTTAGTATTTTCATAATATATTTTTTTACAAAATAAGTGCAAAATTTCTGTTGAGATTATTCTAGTTTCTAAACAATTTTGAATGAAGTCCTTTTTTATAGACCCTTATTTACTTTTAAATTGATAAGGAAAAACTATTCTATGGTCATGTCCACTCTTCTGTTTTTGGCCCTGCCAATTGCTGTATCATTTGACACAACCGGTTTGGTATCGCCATATCCAGTTGCAGTTATTCGATAGTTTTGAATTCCTTTTGAAATGATATATTCTTTAACTGCATTTGCTCTAAGGGTAGATAATTCGAGATTGCTCTGAGCATCACCAATATTATCAGTATGTCCCTCAATTTTAAAATTAAAAGATGGATTGTCTTTCAACATATCTATCAGATTATCGAGTGCGGGAAAAGAAGGGGATTTGATAATAGCTTTTCCTGTTTCGAATTGCAGTGTTCTTTTTACTTCATTAACTACTTCAAGTTGTTTGGAGTTAGGTTCAATTGGGCATCCATTATTTATTTCTCTTCCGGCAATCGTAGGACATTTATCTTTATAGTCAGGAATACCGTCTTTATCACTGTCCATTGTTCTGCCTGCACCATCAACAGTAGCCCCTGCCGGAGTGTTCGGTTCCTTATCAAATTCGTCCGAAACACCATCACCATCCGAATCGGTTTTGAAAGTTTGCTTTATCGTTTTTAATGCAGAATCGTTTCCTTTTTTATTTTCTAAAACTTGAAATGTTAATGCTTCAATTTGTTTTTTTAGCAAAGAATTTTCCTGCTTCAATTCATTATTTTGTTGAGAAACTTCAATTTTAGTTTTTACAAGTTCTTCGGTTAATATTTCGGTGGGTTCAATCCATTCAATGCATCTTGCAGTTTTATTTTTACCAAGATTAAATGCAACATAAGCGTGATAAACACTAAACCAATCGTTCGAACGATTTGAATAGCCAGAAGGAGAGAATCCTTCAAGGTAATCAGTAAATGCTTCGGTTATAAAATACTCAACTCCTATATCAATCAGTGGGTTGATGTAAACACGACATCCTCCACCAAGTGGAACAATAATAGAGTTTACTGAGCTAGGTGAAAACGTATTTGGAACAGAGTACTTGAGATTTGATTGAACAAAACCAACTCCGGCACCAACATAAATTTGTGCAATATTTTTGCCAGTACTTTTTCTTTTAAAATTTACAATATCAAGTAGTGCAGAAATGTTTCCTTCGTAAAAAGAAGATGTGGAACTGAACAAACCGGTCGAGACAGTCCCCAAATTATCAGAGCCCATTTTGCCAGCAAACCCCATAACCCTGATACCGAAATTATTTGCCAATGAATATTTTAGAGAAGCCCCAAATGAAGGGGTGTAACCTAAAGCTTCACCATCTCCTTGCATAAATGTAAAGCCGGTACCCAATCCAACAGTAATTCTTTTATCATTTTGTGCGAATGATTTATATGCAGAAAAATAAAAAATGGAAATAAATATAAATACCAGTTCTTTTCTCATTATGCAATGTTAACAAACTACGGTCAAATTATATATGCGATGATGTCGTTATTTATTTAAAGATTTTTTATAAAAAGAAAGACACCTTTTGCGGGCAAATTCATGTTCAATAATTGGAAACGGATATTCGAGCGTGCTAATTTCGGGAATCCACTTATTTATATATAGATTTTTTTTATCGAATTTTTGTGCTTGAAGTGTAGGATTAAATACCCGAAAATATGGAGCAGCATCAGTGCCGCAACCTGCTGCCCATTGCCATCCTCCATTGTTTGCACTTAAATCAAAATCGAGCAGTTTTTTTGCAAACCATGCTTCGCCCCATCGCCAGTCAATCAGCAAATGTTTGGTTAAAAAACCTGCGGTAATCATCCTCACTCGATTATGCATAAAACCTGTTTCATTTAATTCACGCATTCCAGCATCAACAATTGGGTAGCCGGTTTTCCCTTCACACCATTTTTCAAATTCGTTCTCATCGTTCAGCCACAATATTTTTTCATAATCTTTTTTAAATGGCTTTTCGGCAACATGTGGAAAGTGAAAAAGTATCATTTTATAAAACTCACGCCAAATCAGTTCATTTAAAAAAGTATCGCTAATGGTTAGTATTTTTTTTACGAGTTCACGTATGCTAATTGTACCAAATCGTAAATGAATACCTAAGTGTGAAGTGCCATTAATTCCAGGAAAATCACGTTGCGATAAATAATTTTTAATAATTGTTTCATCAGCTTTTGGTGATGGAAATTTGAAATTGGTTTTCTGAAAACCAATTTCTTCTAAACTGATAATTGGTTCTATAGAATTTGTCTGATAAAAACCTGATAAGTTTTGCTCAGATGGAAAAAATGTTAAACCTTGTTGCAAAAATTTTGTTCTCCATTTTTTTGAATAAGGTGTAAAAACGGTGTATGGTGTTCCATCATCTTTAAGTACATCATTTTTGGCGAAAATGCATTGATCTTTATAACTTTGAAATGCGATGCCATTAGCATGAGCAATATTTTTCACGTATTCGTCACGAGCAATGGCTGCTGGTTCGTAATCGTCATTAGCAAAAATATTTTTAACAGAATATCTTGAAATGATTTTTTTGAAAATCTCTGTAGGCCTGCCAAACTCAACGATTAAATCCGAGCCAATCTCGTTTAATTCTTTTTTAAGTGCTAAAACCGACTGATAAATAAACGCAACACGATTGTCGTTTTTGTCTTCAAGTTTTTCTAAAATTTCTGTATCGAAAATAAATAATGGAACCACTGGAAGGCCCGATTTTAATGCATGAAACAAAGCAGCATTGTCATTCAATCGCAAATCGCGCCTAAACCAAAAAACAGCTATTTCACTTTTGGTAATCATCAAATACTAACAATTTCATGTCAAAAAAGTTTTGTTTAAACAGTCGAATATTTTTATGATAGTTGCAGCTTTTAAAGACGAATTCTAATAAACCGTTTAACTTTATCAACAAAGCTATGCACAGGTTTTTGCAAAATCTTTTAACACTTTTAAAAACTTTTCATTTGTTGATTTGAATTATTATAAATTGCGGCTGTTTAACTTTTAAATTAGTACGAACACGATGGGAATGTTCAGTTTTTTAACACAGGAGTTGGCCATTGATTTGGGAACAGCCAATACGCTGATTATACATAAAGACCAGGTGGTTGTTGATGAGCCGTCAATTATTGCTATAAATCGCAGAACAGGAAATGTAATTGCAGTTGGTAGTCAGGCACAGCAAATGCACGGTAAGGCGCACGAAGATATTAAGACGATTCGACCTTTGAAAGATGGCGTTATTGCCGATTTTAATGCTGCCGAACACATGATACGCGGAATGATTCAGATGATTCCACAAGGAACCAAACTGATAAAACCGCAACAACGAATGGTTATTTGTATTCCATCGGGAATTACAGAAGTTGAAAAACGTGCAGTAAAAGATTCGGCTGAACGCGCTGGTGCCAAGGAAGTATACCTTATTCATGAACCGATGGCTGCGGCAATCGGAATTGGAATTGATGTGTTTGAGCCAATGGGTAATATGATTATTGATATTGGTGGCGGAACAACCGAAATTGCTGTTATTGCTCTAGCTGGTATTGTTTGCGATCAGTCGATACGCGTTGCTGGTGATGAGTTTACCGAAGATATTTTGGATTATATGCGCAGACAGCACAATCTTTTGGTTGGTGAGCGTACGGCAGAGAGAATAAAAATTGAAGTGGGTTCGGCATTAAGTGAACTCGATAATCCTCCTACTGATTATGCTGTTAATGGGCGAGATTTGATGACCGGTATTCCAAAACAAATTACCGTTTCGTATTCAGAAATTGCAGCAGCACTTGATAAATCAATTTCAAAAATTGAAGAAGCGGTTTTAAGAGCTTTGGAATTAACACCCCCTGAACTTTCGGCCGATATTTACTCAACAGGATTATATTTAACAGGAGGAGGGGCTTTGCTTAGAGGTTTGGATAAACGTATCTCTCAAAAAACAAAACTTCCCGTTCATGTTGCCGATGATCCACTTCGTGCTGTAGTTCGTGGAACAGGAATGGCTTTGAAAAATCTCAAGAACTTTAAATTCTTAATGACATAACCCTTTAATTAATAATTATTAATTACTAATTATTAATTTAATAACGCATGAGAAATCTATTATTCTTCATTTCAAAGTATTATGTGTTCTTCCTGTTCTTTGCACTTGAAATTTCTTCATTCGTTATTATTTATCGTTTCAATAATTATCAAAAAGCAAGTTTTGTAAATTACACAACCGGTGTTACCAGTTCATTTTATACCACAGTAAGCAATACGCAGCAGTATTTTAATTTGCGTCATGTAAATGACAGTTTGCAAATGGAAAATGCGCGATTGCATTCGCAATTAATTACTTCGTATTATCAAAATCAATTCACTCCTAAAATGGTGAATGATACAATTTACAAACAGCAATATGAATTTATTCCAGCATCAGTTGTAAATAATTCGGTAACCAAACGGAATAATTATATTACATTGAATCGTGGACGATTACACGGTATAGAACCGGAGATGGGTGTGATTTCAGAATCAGGTATCGTAGGAATTGTGATGAGTGTAAGTGAACATTATTGCACTGTGCTTTCGCTGTTAAATAATAATTGTAAGATAAGTGCCAAGATAAAAAAGAATGGAGCATTTGGTTCGTTGGTGTGGGATGGAAGTGATCCGCGTTATGCAAAATTACTCGATGTAAACAAACATGTACCGATTGCGTCAAATGATGAAATCATCACAAGCAATTACTCAACTATTTTTCCTGAAGGAATTCCAATTGGCCGAATTTTTTCGCATAGCCTTGATGCTGGCGATAATTTTCATACAATAAAAATTGAGTTGAACACTGATTTTGGAAATATATCATCGGTTTATATTATTCGTAACCTGATGAAAAATGAACAGAAAAATATTGAAAGCACAATTAAAAATTAGATAAGAATTTGATACTAGAAATATTCACATATTTGTTACGTTTTGCGCTGATTCTTTTGATACAATTACTCGTTGTAAATAATATTGAATTGAGCAGTTATGTAAATCCATATATTTATATTTCGTTTATTTTGTTGTTGCCGGTAACAGTAAAACCTTGGCATGTAGTAGCAATATCATTTCTTGTTGGTGCAGTGATGGATGCTTTTTCGAGCACTCCCGGATTACATATTGCTGCTGCAAATTTTATGGGTTTTATCCGTATTCATTATTTAAAAGCTACCACAACTAAAGAAGATATTGAAGGAAGAATTTCGCCAACACTTTCACAAAAAGGTGTTGTGTGGTTTGTGTTTTATTGTTTAATGATGACACTCATTCATCATACTATATTATTTTTCTTGGAGATATATGGATTCCAGGAATTTTTTGCAACGTTAACACGAATCGTTATGAGTTCATTGGTAACTGTGATGTTAATCCTTTTGGGTCAACTGGTATTTTTCCGTTCAAAACAGAAAAATGGATAGCAGTGTAAAACGGACAATTTTATTTTTAATTTTTTGTGTAATAGGCGCAGTGTTTATTGTTCGACTTGTTTTTTTACAACTGCTTGATGATTCATATTTACGCTCAGCACAAAATAACGTTTTGCAAGAGCAAACAATTTATCCTGCACGTGGATTAATTTATGATCGCAAAGGAGAGTTGTTGGTTTATAATGATGCGATTTATGATTTGACTGTTATTCCAGAACAGGTAAAAAATCTCGACACAACAGTTTTTTGCAAAGTGCTTGGTATCACAAAAAATGATTTCATTGCAAAATTTGAAAAACTAAAACGCGGAAAAGGATATGCTCCTTATCGTCCTTCGTTGTTTGAAAAGCAACTTACAATTCCTATGTATGCGGCATTTCAGGAAAAGCTTTTCGACTTTCCTGGTTTTTTTGTTGAAGTACGAACCGACAGAAAATACAAGCACAGCAATGCCGCACACATCATGGGTTATATTGGTGAAGTTACTGATCGTGATATTGAGCAGTCTGACGGATATTACCGAATGGGTGATTACATGGGAATAAGCGGTATCGAAAAAACTTACGAAAAAGATTTGCGTGGAGTAAATGGTGTTCGGTATATTTTGGTTGATTCGAAAAATCGCACGCAAGGAAGATATAAAGAAGGAACTTTTGATACAGCAGCAATAGCTGGTAAAAATATTGCACTCAGTATTGATCAAGTATTGCAGGATTTGGGTGAACAACTCATGCGAAATAAAACAGGTAGCATTGTAGCAATCGAGCCATCAACTGGCGAATTGCTTGCATTGGTTAGCAGCCCAACTTACGACCCCAATTTATTTATCGGACGCGATCGCGGAAATCATTATATGGAATTATTGCGCGATCCTACAAAGCCTTTATTCAATCGACCGCTTGCTGCACCATATCCTCCAGGTTCTATTTTTAAAGTTCTTGAATCATTAGTTGGGCAACAAGAAAAAGTGTTGACTCCAGCAACAAGTTATGCTTGTCATCATGGATATTTATTTGTTGGTTGCCATGCGCATAGTTCGCCAAATCAGCTTCGCGGAGCAATTGCCATTTCGTGTAATGGATATTTTTGCCAAGTGTACCGAAGTATTGTAAACAACCCAAGATATCATCGTGTAGAAGAAGCATACAATAGTTTTCATGATCACGTGGCAAGTTTTGGTTTAGGAAAAAGACTTGGCGTTGATTTGTTTGGTGAAGGTGCGGGATTTTTACCTCCGGCAACTTATTACGATAAAGTTTATGGAAGATATAGATGGCAAGCATTAACTACTTTGTCTCTTGGAATAGGTCAAGGAGAATTAGGTATCACACCATTACAAATGGCTAATGCAACTTCATCGGTAGCAAACAGAGGTTATTATATTACTCCACATATTGTTAAAGCAATTGCAGGTAAACCAAATCCAAATCCTGAATATAATGTGAAGCATTGGTGTACTGTTGATACATCATATTTCCCAATTGTAATTGAAGGTATGCAAGATGTTGTTGAGCGAGGAACAGCATATATAGCAAGAATTCCGGGAATAGAAATTTGCGGAAAAACCGGTACAGCGCAAAATCCACATGGAAAAGATCACTCTGTGTTTTTCGCATTTGCTCCTAAAGATCATCCGAAAATTGCCATTGCAGTTGTAGTGGAGAATGCTGGATTTGGAGCAACATGGGCTGCTCCTATTGCAAGTATTTTGCTCGAACAATATTTAACAGGAAAACATGATACACGTCCGGCATTAGTTGAACGAATGCTAAACGGAAATTTAACTCATAGAGATGATTCAATCCCAGCAACAAAATCTGAAACCTTTTAGTATCGACTGGCTCACGCTTGTTCTATACTACATTTTTGTGGTAGGAGGATTGTTTTGTATTTATGCATCTGTTTATAAAGAAGACCATCCTTTGATTTACGATGCCGGAATGAATTATGGTAAACAAGTGATATGGATTGGTATTTCATCATTTATAGGCCTGCTTATTTTGTTGGTTGATGAAAAATTTTTCTACGCATTTGCGTATGCCTTATACGGAATTGCCATTGCATTATTAATTGCCGTATTAATTATGGGTACGTCTTTCAGAGGGTCAAACTCATGGATTGAAATAGGAGGATTTAGATTGCAGCCTGCCGAATTTGCTAAGTTTGCAACGGCACTTGCTTTGGCAAAATATCTTGGTGGATTTCGAATTAAATTTACTGAGAGGAAAGTTCAATACATCAGTATTGGGATGATATTGTTACCAATGGCAATTATCTTATTTCAAAATGAAACAGGAACTGCATTGGTTTTTGGTTCGTTTATTTTCATGCTTTATCGCGAAGGTTTGCCTGGCTATTTTTTGTTCATTGGATTTATGATTGCATTAATGGGCGTTCTTGCACTGATTGTTCCTCCACTTTATCTCATTATTGCAATTGGTGTTATTGCTATTTTAATGTTGTTATTCATCAGACGTAATCGTCAAAATATACTGATTGTTTTTGGTGTTGCACTTGCATTTATTATTTATGTAGGTAGTGTAAATTATATGTTTGAGCATGTTATGCAGGCACACCAGAAATCGCGTATCAATGTGTTGCTGGGCAAGGAAGTTGATTTGAAGGGTGCCGGATATAATGTACAGCAATCAAAAATTGCAATTGGATCGGGTGGTTTAACTGGAAAAGGATTTTTACAAGGCACACAAAATAAATTTAGGTTTGTACCCGAGCAAAGTACCGATTTTATTTTTTGTACGGTGGGTGAAGAATTTGGTTTTGCTGGCTCGGTAGGATTTATCGTTATGTATCTTTTGTTGCTATGGCGAGTGTTATTTATTGCCGAGCGACAACGATATAAATTCAATCGTATTTATGGATATTGTGTTGCAGCCATTTTGTTTTTTCATTTCACTATTAACATCGGAATGACATTGGGTATACTTCCGGTAATTGGAATTCCACTTCCGTTTTTTAGTTACGGAGGTTCATCATTGTTAAGTTTTACCATTCTGCTTTTTATTTTGATAAGGCTTGATGCCAACAGAATAAATGAATTACAGGGATCGTTCGAGTAATTACTCTACCGGAAAAATAATTTCAGTTAACCATTTTGCAGTATCTTTTTCGATTCCCGGATCGGTAATATAAACTTCGCGTGGAGGTCCTGCTTGTTTTTTATTTTTCGATTCGATGAATTTTTTTGCAGCTTCATAAACCGCTGCAGTTTTATTATATGAACCATAATATTTTACAACTACAGCCTCGGTGGCATTTAATTTATTCAATAATATTTTATCTGTGCCTTTAGCTGTCGAATCTACAGGAATAGCGAATTCTACATCACATGTATCATTCATCATTTCGTGTATTACAATTAGCGGACTCGATGTAATTTTTATTTTATGCTTATCAATATACTGTCCGATTGTAGCATAACATTCTCCAATTCGTTTTCCAAAGACATTGTTCTTTACCTTTTCTCGAATACTAAGTACGTTCAAATTTCCGATGTTTTTTATTTCTACATCAAACCCTGCAACGGTTTCTTTTTGTGGAACATCTTCGGCAATTTGTTTCACTTTATTTAAACCTATTTCGAATTGCGAACCAAGATTTTTATCCATTGCCATATATAAATATTTCGACACTACATAAAAATACCACGAAATACCTTTGCCTTCCGAATCGAAACTCCAAGTTAGTTTTACACCTTCAGTAACCGAATCAATTTTAAAAGCGCCATTGGCAATTCCCATTGCACCAAAATCCATTTCACAATTCATAAATGTAAATGGTGCACTTTGAATGATGGTAATTTTGCCTTCACCAGTTTCTTTTCCTTTCCATGTATACCAAGCTCCTAAACCTTCAGTTTGCTCACTGTATATTATTTTATTTGTAGAGTCCATTAAAATAAATGGCGACCATTGTTCCCATTTTTTCAAATCATTTAAAAAAGAAAAAACAGTTTGACTTTTTGCTTTTATTTCTATTGAGCGTTCAACATGCACTTTTGATGAAAGAAAAAAGGAAACCACAACGATTAATATGATAAGTGATAGCAATCCGATACCTAATATTTTTACTATTTTCATGATTGTATTTATTATTTCGAAAAGTAAATATAATTGGAGTTTACAGTTTTACAAAATGCCTTAAAATACCCATTAAATATATTTAGACTATATTCGCGCCCCAATTATGAATGCACGGTATAAATTTTATTTAGTAACACTTTTGCTGGCAGGCATTGCAGGATTTTTTATTCGTGCAACACTTACCGAAGATGACAAGCAACAAAAGGAGTTTGAAAACTATTACAGAATTTATGCATTATCTATTCCTGATAATTTGAGCTTTGCCGGAGAAAAAGTTCCACTGTCCGATTTTGATGTGAAGGAAAGATACGATCGAGAATTACTTACAAATGTTTACTGGCAATCGCAAACATTATTGATGCTCAAAAGAACAAATCGATTTTTTCCAACTATTGAAATTATTTTAGCTGAGAATAAAATACCCGAAGATTATAAGTATTTGGCATTGGCAGAAAGCGGATTACAAAATGTTGTTTCGCCTGCAGGAGCAGCAGGTTTTTGGCAGATGCTTGATAAAACTGCGAAAAATTACGGACTCGAAATTACCGATGAGGTTGATGAAAGGTATCATTTAGAAAAATCGACTGAAGCAGCGTGTAAATATTTTAAAGAAGCATATGGTGTGTTTAACGATTGGGCTTTGGTTGCCGCATCATACAACATGGGAATTGATGGGGTGAAACGTCAATTGCAATCTCAGGGTGTAAATAATTATTACGATTTGTATTTAAATACCGAAACATCGCGATACGTTTTGCGTGCAATTGCTTTGAAAGAAGTAATGGGTCATCCAACTAAATTTGGGTTTAATTTTAACCGCAAACAATTGTATGATTTTATTCCAACAATAAAAGTGAAAGTAACTTCAACGATTCCCGATTTGGCAAAATATGCTTTAGATAATGGAGCGAATTATAAATTGTTGAAACTCTTAAACCCTTGGTTGCGTAAACCAACGCTCACAATTACTGATGGAAAAGTATATTACATACTTTTCCATCAGTAATTG
>Ga0194060_10000911_pt1 | contig 21663 bp, 19 predicted proteins | sample SepL225m_MetaG_FD_163427 | JGI IMG/M metagenome (GOLD analysis project Ga0194060, IMG submission 163427) | Anoxic zone freshwater microbial communities from boreal shield lake in IISD Experimental Lakes Area, Ontario, Canada - Sep2016-L222-5m | ecosystem: Environmental > Aquatic > Freshwater >... | reverse complement strand
CATAGGCCGTTGCCACCAGCACTGGCCACGGCCTATGCTTACGGCACGGACGAGGAAGCGCGCGAAGCACGACTCGGTCTGGAACGGGACCTGCGGTTTGGTTGGGATATGTGGGCTTGGGCGCGACTGCACGCGGGGAGCAGCAAGAACCATGTCTACTACTACGCGTTCAATCAGCATCCGCCGTTTCCTGCGGACTCCGTCTACGCGGGTTGGGGCGCCAGCCACTTCGCCGAGCTCTGGTATGTGTTCGATCACCTGGATCAAGAGTCATGGCGCTGGAGCGAAGCGGACCGACATTTGAGCCAAGTGATGTCAGATTACTGGGTCAACTTCGCGCGCACCGGGAATCCAAACGCCCCTGGGCTCCCAGCCTGGCCTGCATTCACGGGTACCGATGCGAACGTCATGCATTTGGGTGGCCAGACTGGTGTTGGCGGCGTAGCCAATCTGACACAGTTGCGGATTTTCGACGACGTGTATTCGGCAGTCCGAGGCAAACCGTTTGCAGCACGGTAAGTTTGGCCGCATGGTGTGCCGTGCTCGGGCGCTTGAGCGGCAAACGCTCGCCAATTATCTTGTAGTCGGCGTGGTGATCAAACTTTGCGTCGGGACTACTTCTGACAATGGGCATAACCCCGTCGCACTCGTGCAGTGCATTCGCCTCCGGCACCACGCACTGTCGCTTTACTGAGGGCCTTTGGCCTATCAGACCGAGGCAAACGCACTGACGGGTTCGGTCGCGTCCCTGTGCCTCTTCAGCACGGCCCGCAAAGCCTTGCCCAGACGCTCGGCGCCGACTGTGATGTCGTCCAGAGCGGGTGCCGCATAACATAGTCGAATATGGCTCGATGTCCCGCCGTCGGGGAGGAATGCATCCCCACCTCGAATCGACACGCCTTCTGTGGCAGCCGCAGCTTCCAGTTCATGCGCCAGGACGGGCCTGGGCAGCAGCGCCCATAGGTAAATCCCGCCTTTCGGAGCGACACAGCGAAGTTCAGGGCAATGGGACGCGAGTGCAGCCATCAGAGCGTCGCGTCGCTTCTGTAGCTGTTTTCGAAACTGCGGCAGATGGCGGGCATAGGCCCCGCTGCGCAGGAACAAGGCCAGCACGGCCTGCGTCAGCGCCGGCGTCGAGAGGTCAAGGCTTGCCTTCACCGGTCCCAGGAGGTCCATTGCGGCGCGGGGCGCGACGAGCCATCCCAGTCGCAGCGCAGCGCTGATGGTCTTTGAGGCGCTGCCCTGATGGATCACAATCCCGGCCGAGTCCAGGCTCTTCAGGGTCGGCAGCGGTTCACCGAAGGCCATGTCGCCATAGACATGACTCTCAATGATCGGCGTGCGAAAGCGAGTGCAGATTTCAATGACCCTGCGTCTGCGTTCCAAGCCCATCAGCCTACCAGTAGGACATTGAAAGGTCGGCATCAGGTAGACAAACTTGGGGCGCAACCGTGCCAAGGCATCCTCCAGCGCGTCGGGGTCGACTCCCTCGTGATCCATGGCGACGCCCACCACCTCAGCTCCCGCGGCACGGAAAGCACGGAAAGCACCATGCCAAGTGGGGCTTTCGCAGACGACAGTGTCGCCAGGAGAGATGAACGCGCGGGCCATCACCTGGAGCCCCTGCTGGGCGCCACTCGTGATGAGGATCTCGTCGGGCGTCGCTTTCACGCCGCTGGCGCGCAGGGTTTCGACCAGCGCCTCGCGCAGTGCCGGCAGGCCCAGGATCGGCGCTGCCTTTGTCAAGACATACGAGTCCTCTATGGCCTTTTCCGCACTCGCCACCAGTGCGGCGCTCGGGATAAGGCTGGCGTGCAGCCAGCCATTTCCAAAGGAGATGAGACCCGATGCGGCACTCAAGTGGCCCGATTGAATTGGCCTTGCGAATCGGGACGCCAGACGCGACCAGGCAATCGCGCCAGCCGGCGCTCGATCCGGGTCGTCAGAGATCACGACCGTTCCTCGACCGACGTGGCCGCGCACCATGCCAGTGGTCATCAACTCCTGATAGGCAGCGGTGACGGTTGTCCTGCTCACACCCAGTTGTTGCGCATAAAGTCGCTCGGAGGGGAGTTGGGTCCCGACGGGAATGTTGCCGGCACGGATCGCATCCGAGAGTGCAGAGGCCAACTGAAGGTAAATGGCTTGGGTGGCCGCCGGATCGGGCCGGAAGCCGAAATCAGCCAACGTTGCGGTTGATGCCATGTCGAAATCTCCAATCAAATGCCAATTCACAATTGGATATTATCACCAGGCATAAGCTTTCGTACATTCAGGGGCCTCAACGAAGATTTGGCCCCATCCGCTGCATCACATTGAAGGCGCCAGGCATCAAATTGCGTAACGAGAGAACAGGTAACAACATGAATGCAGAGCAGCGAATCAAAGACCTCGGCCTTGAGCTTTGTGTCGGCAGCGCACCGGCAGGAAACTATGCGGCGGCCGTCCAATCCGGCGACTTGATTTTTCTTTCTGGAAAAGGCCCACTCCCGATCGATGGGAAGTTGCCAAAGGGACAATTGGGGCGGGAATACTCCCCAGAAGACGGTTATGCGTTGGCGCGGTCCGCCTGCATCGACCTACTTGCCGTCATACGGGCCCACCTTGGTTCGCTCGACAGAGTTTCGCAAATCGTCGAACTCCATGGATCGCTCAGTACCACGCCGGAGTTCGAAGATCACGCAAGGGTTCTTGACGGTGCGTCAGACTTGCTGGTTGAGGTGTTTGGCGCGGCGGGTGTCCACGCCCGCTCGGTCATTGGAGTCAGTTCGCTTCGAAAAGGGCTGCCGCTTACGCTCAAAGCTACGGTCGAGGTGAAGCGCCCCTAGTTGCATCGGACATGCGTGGACGTTAGCAGTACGTCCGGAATCTCAGGAACCGACGCCAAGGAATTGGGCCGTAGGAAACGGCACGACCCTATCTCACAGCGCCGTGCCTGACGTCATCAGTCTTTTACCGCGGAGACAACGTCCCCGACAAGCCGATTCATCATATCGATGTCCCCGAGCGGCATATGGGAGTTTCCCAAGCGAACGATTACCAGGTGTTTCGACGGGATGACCACAACATACTGACCGAAGTTTCCCATCGCCATGAACGAGTCCGCAGGCATTCCAGCTCGAACACGCTTCTTTGCCCCCGCGCCGTCGCCGCGATTCGTCCAGAAGCCGGCGCCATAGCCAAACACCTCGCTGCCTGTGGTCTGGGTTGCCGAGTAGTCGACCCAGCCGTGCGGAAGAACGCGCACTCCACCGACGACGCCATCGTCAAGATACAGCATGCCAAGGCGCGCCCAGTCTCGGGCCGATGCCAACATGTGGCTGGAGCCTATCGCTGTACCCGCACCATCCATTTCCATGGTCACGTGCTCCATGCCGAGTCTGTCGAAGAGTTCCCGGTGCATGAACGCATAGACCGATGCGGCGTTGCCGCCAGCCTGGTCACGAACGATGCGCGAGAGCAGAAGGGTATTCGCGTCCGTGTAGTTCCACTTTCCCCCTGGAACTGCATTCAATGGTGCGCGTTCGGCGAAGGCCGCCATATCGGGCTCGACGAACAGCATTTGTCCCGAAGGGTCAAACATCGACAGTGCGCTCGACGTGAGCGACTGACCAATATCCAGTCCGCTGGTCATGCGCAAAAGCTTATCGACGGTGATGGCGTGTCTGGGGTCACTCGTTTCGGCCCATGCTGCTACTGGTGCTGCCTCATTCGTCTGCAGTCGGCCTTGCTGAACAAGGATGCCGATCAACGCGTTGGTTACGGACTTGGTCGCCGACCAGCCCGCAAGCGGTGTGTCGACACCATATCCGGGTGCATAGCGCTCAGCCAAGACATGACCGTCGTGCACGACGACGACCGCATTTGTCCAGCGATGTGGGGCGCTATCGGGCTCCTCAAAAGCGCGATCGAGTGCTTTGTTTAGAACGGGATCGACCGACTGGACGACTTCATGTTTCGCAATGGACGGAAGCAGACTGGCAACCATGCTGCCGGACGCAATATCCACTGACAACGGGGGCGATCCATGTACCAGCACACAGCCCAATGGTGGTCGATAGACCGCACGACTCTGTGCCATACCGGCGACGCTTGCAGTAACCTCCCCGCGCGCGCGGTCGACCTTGTGGTTGAAGAGAAAGCCTGCGGGCGACAACATCGGCTCGATGGCTTCTCCATAGAACTTTTGTGCATCCAGTCCCGACACAAAAACGGCTGAGCACAGTTGATGGCTGACCAAGCCGGTAGCGGTTTCGGCCGCACGACTTGGAGCCAAGTTTCCACACCCACCAAGCAATGGGCCCAGCGCGGCGAAGGCCAAAGCGACAGCGATTCTCTTTTGCATATGCTCTTTCCATTGGGGGGCTTTGGTTTGTCGGCCCCGGTTGACTCAATATCCGTGGTTGTTGCCCTGGTTCCCTTCCTGACTTCACAGCCAAGGGCGTGGCAAGCGGCGAACTGCGGTTGGCTTGTCCCTGCCACCTCGGTTCGTTCTCACGAAATCCCACCTTCTTCATTCCATTTGCGGGGACCTCTTGCCTGTCACCAGCATCGAAGCCACCGCGCACGGTATTTGCTGTCCACTGCCATGCACTGACAGATGGGTTCCTGACACGACTGATTTCGAATTTGTATGCATTTTTGATTCCGAGATGTGCATGTCAGGATCGTAGGTATTCACAGGACACGGCGGAAGCCGCACCAGTTGCAATTTGTCAGTGCATGAGACGCCATGTATCAATCCAATGGTGCTATGGCTGACGCATGTCGATGCCCGATCTCAATGGGCGATAGGAACGTTCGTTGGTGGCTTCGCAGGAGCGCTTGATCGTTCCCTCGCCGGAAAGCATCGTTTCAATGCTATGGCACCCGCGGATGGATGGTGATGCCGCGCATCGCTGGCTACGTGGCCTGGTCCTCGATGCATGCGAGGCCAGTGCCTGACGAATCAAGTCTCCCGAACTCGGTGTGCCATGGCATTGGCATTGCGCTGATCACTGTCGATCGTGCTCCATCCGCACCGCTGCGATCGCCCAGTGGTGGGCTCTGCCCTCTCCAGGACTCCATTTGGAGGCCAATTAAAGATTGGATATTAACAATAGCCAATTCTGCGCATACATTCTGGGTCCCAAGGCGAATTGGCCTTCTACTGGACCTTCTTCATGCGCATGCCGATATTTCAGATTGATGCCTTCACAAACCGCCTTTTCGCGGGAAACCCGGCCGCGGTGATGCCGCTTCATCGATTTTTGGACGATGCCACGCTGCAGGCCATTGCCGCGGAGAACAATCTGGCGGAAACCGCTTTTCTGGTTCCTGAGGGTCACGATTACCGCCTGCGCTGGTTCACGCCCACCGTTGAAGTGCCGCTGTGTGGGCATGCAACCCTGGCCAGCGCCGCGGTGGTGATGGAACGGCTGGAGCCCGGCCGCAGCAGCGTGGTATTCCATTCGGCCAGCGGCCCCCTGACCGTGAACCGTGCGGATACCGGCTACGTCATGGACTTTCCGGCACGACCGTCCGAGCCCGTTTCGACCCCTCCTGGGCTGGCGCAAGCGCTGGGCGTCGTTCCCATGGAGGTCTTCGCAGACAAGTTCAACTACCTGGTCTTGCTGGAGCACGCGCAGATCGTGCGCGAACTGTCTCCTGACATCACCGCACTCGCAGGTATGGACCGAACCGGGGTCATCGTGACCGCCGCGGGGGACGGCAACTACGATTTTGTAAGTCGCTATTTCGCGCCAGCCAAGGGCGTCCCTGAAGACCCCGTGACGGGTGGTGCGCACTGTGCACTGGTGCCGTACTGGGCCAAACTACTGGGCAAGACGGCATTTCGCGCTTTTCAGGCTTCGCGCCGTGGCGGAGAGATCATTTGCCGATTGGCCGGGGACCGCGTCGAGCTTGAAGGCGCCTGCGTGTTCTTTCTGGAAGGGTCGGTGGAGGTGATGGTGGATTCACGACAACGGGCAGTCGCCTGGAGCTCGTAAATGAAGGAATCCGCTGTTCCCAAGAAGGCGAAGACCGAACGCACGTTCGACGTGTTCTTCTACGGCCTCTACATGGACGCCGATCTACTCAAGTCCAAGGGCGTGGTGGCGCGCGATCCAAGGCCCGCACTGGTTCAAGACCATATCGTCAGACTCGGGGCAAAAGCCATGCTGCTGCGTTCGCACGGCCGACACGCAGCAGGCATGCTGTATCAGATGAACGATCGCGAAATCGACATCTTGTACGCCGACGCCCGGGGGTACCGCCGGCAAAGACTATCGGCAACCGTCGTGGGCGCCGAGGCAAAATTCAGGCCAACTGCGGTGATCAGCATGGTGCACATTGATCCGCCCATTCACTCGAGCCAGGATCAGGATCCCGACTATTGCGCTCGATGGAAAAACCTCGTCCAACGACTAGGCATTTCGGGTCTCGCGTCAACCGAGATCAACGGCAGTCCTGCGAATGCACATCCGACAGAATCAGGGAGAAGAGAATGAACGTCCTCAGGATCGCTGCATTTTCAGACGGAGAGTTTGGGGGGAATCCCGCAGGCGTGGTCATCGCCGATGAAATCCCCACAGTTGAGCAGATGCAGAAAGTTGCGGCGCACGTCGGATTCTCGGAGACCGCTTTTGCAGCCCAGGTTGGCAGTTGCTGGCGGGTGCGCTACTTCTCCCCGGCCTCCGAAGTTCCCTTTTGCGGACATGCGACCATCGCACTGGGTGCGGCGCTGGCCCTCAGACACGGCGACGGCGTTTTCGCCCTGATCCTCAACCAGGGCGAGATCACGGTCGAAGGCCGGCGCAGCGACAAAGTGATTGCGGCTGCGTTGCAGTCTCCACCCACGCGCAGTACGCCGGTTGCGCCCCCGCTCGTCTCACAGGCGCTTCGTCTATTCGGCTACACGCACGAGGATCTGGACCTGGCGATTGCGCCCGTGATCGCCCATGCAGGGGCTGATCACCTCGTGCTCATGCTCAACAGTCGGGGCGCCCTTGCGGCTATGAAGTACGACTTCGATGCTGGGCGCGCGCTGATGATCAGGGAGGGCTGGGTGACCGTCCTGCTGGGTTATGCGCAGACGTCGCGCCGCTTTCACACGCGCAACGCATTCGCGTACGGCGGTGTCTACGAGGATCCGGCAACCGGCGCGGCGACGGCAGCCCTGGCCGGCTACCTGCGCGAGATCGAGTGGCCCCATGAGGGCAGCATAGAGATAGTTCAGGGCGAAGACATGGGCGCGCGCTCTTTGCTGCGTGCCGAAATCATGCCGACGCTCGGCAGTTCGATCCGCGTCTCAGGCACCGCACGGGTTCTGTCATTTTGAACAGTCAGGCTTGAAGGGGACATGTCAATGCTGAAAATATTTGGAAACTCTTATTCCATCAACGTGCGCAAGCTGCTCTGGCTGTGTGCCGAGTTGGACCTGCCTTACGAACAGGAGCAGTGGGGCGCAGGCTTCCGGTCCACCAAAGCACCGGAATTCCTGGCGCTCAATCCCAATGCGCTGGTGCCAGTCATCACAGATGGCCCGCACGTGCTGTGGGAGTCGAACACCATCTGCCGATACCTCGCGAGCAAGAATGGCCGAAGCGACCTGTTGCCCGCGGACCCGATGGGCCGGGCTTGCGTCGAGCAGTGGATGGACTGGGGGGCCACGGAGCTCAACAACGCCTGGCGCTATGCCTTCATGGCGTTGGTTCGGAAAAGCCCAACACACAACGATGCGCAGGCTCTCGCGGCCAGCGCAGACGAATGGAATCGACTTATGCAGCTTCTCGACGCGCAACTGGAAAAGACAGGTGCATTCGCGGCGGGGCCAAGCTTTACGCTGGCCGATGTGGTGCTGGGTCTGGCCACGAATCGGTGGTGGATGACGCCCATAGCGCACCCGCGTCTGCCCGCTGTGCAGGACTATTACCAGCGCTTGAGTCAGCGGCCGGCATTCTTGCTGCATGGACGAAATGGAACACCGTGACCTGCCGCGACTTCGCTCAGAAGTTGCCATCATCTTAGGAATACATCAATGAAGTTCTTCGCTTACCCAGTTATCGCCGCCCTTGCCACCTGTTCCGTGGCGGTTCACGCTGACGAATTTTCCGTCTTCGGTCCGACCGTCAGACCGGGGGCAAGATTGGCAGAGACCCATGTCTTCAACGGTTCTGGCTGCAACGGGAGAAACAGGTCTCCCGCTCTGACTTGGAAAAATCCTCCCATGGAAACGAAGAGCTTCGCAGTAACCATGTATGACCCCGATGCCCCAACGGGATCAGGATGGTGGCATTGGGTGGTCTACAACATCCCCGCTTCCACCCATGGTCTGCTTGAAGGCGTCGGCAGCGCTGATGGTCGTCAACTGCCTCGCGGGGCGGTCCAAGGTCACACAGATTTCGGGATCGTTGGCTACGGTGGCGCATGCCCGCCCGCCGGAGACAAGCATCATCGCTACATCATCACGATTCACGCTCTCAAAGTTGAGCACCTTGATCTCCCACCCGACGCGTCAGCCGCAATGGTGGGCTTCATGCTGAACGCCAATCGACTTGGAATTGCAACACTGCAGGCCAGCTATTCCCGCTAGCCGAAAACCATAACACCCCACTCCTTGGAGAGAACCATGAACGACACAAGTCGCCCGCTCGCCATAGTTGCAATGCAAGCCGAACTGCGGAATAAACCATCCAACTATCCAGAACCCTTTGCATCGCGTATGTCAGGCAGGGAGAAGCGACCACTTGGGGATATCTTCGGATTGAACAATTTCGGGGTCAACCTGACTCGCCTTGCGCCGCACGCGGCATCCGCACTGCGCCACACGCATTCGAAGCAGGACGAATTCATTTACGTGCTGGAAGGACGCCCCACTCTGGTCACGGATGAGGGGGCCACCGAGTTGGCGCCCAGCATGTGCGCGGGGTTTCAGGCATCCAGTGGAAATGGGCACATGATCGTCAATCGAACGTCTGAAGACGCCGTGTACCTTGAGGTCGGAGACCGGTCGATGGGAGATACGGTGGTCTACCCGGACGACGATCTGGTTGCTGCCGCAAACACGGATGGTCGTCGGATTTTCACGCACAAGGATGGAACCCTGTATTGACCTGCTCGGCTTCGCGTGGGTGCACACAGGGATGATCCATTCCAGCACCACAAAGCCGACTTATTCAAGGAGCACATGATGACAAGAAGACAAGAATTTTTCGCTAGGGCACGTCGCGTGCTGTGTGCAGCTTCCTGTGGCCAACTTGCGCATTGGCGCCACTGGGTCAGCGCGACCATGTTCACGCTCGGATCGACCTTGCATGCCTACGCGCAGCCGGTTGCACCAACGCCGTGCGCGCCGCCGCCTGCGCTGGCCGACAGCTGGGTGCCGCAAAGTCCAAGCAGTGCCGGATTTGATGCTGACGCCTTGTGCGCCATGCTGACGTCGGTTCAGAGCGGACAGGCCAACATCCACGGTGTGTTGATCGCGCGCAATGGCAAGTTGGTGGCCGAGATGTACCGCTCAGGGACGGACCATCCGATCAACCACCTCTACGGCTTGTGGGGGCAAGACACGGCCTTTGATGCCGGCACGCAGCACGACATCCGCTCGATCAGCAAGTCTGTCGTCAGCCTGCTGTTTGGTGTGGCAAGGGGAAAGGGTCTGACCAGCCCGCTGAACACGCCGGCGATTGACATGTTTCCAGAACTCAAGGACCTGCGCACCCCAAAGCTGGAGACGATTCAGTTGAAGCACCTGCTGAGCATGAGTTCGGGCTTGGATTGGTCCGAAGGATCTCCGCCCGACAACGAAACCAGGCTCTTCTGGAACTCTCAACCGGAACGCTATGTGATGGAGCGCGACCTTGTGGCCGCCCCTGGACAGCGATTCAACTACAACAGCGGCGGAACCAGCCTGATTGCCCAAGCGTTGGTTCGAGCAGAAGGCGCGCCGCTCCAGGAACTGGCGCGTCAACAGTTGTTTGAACCGATGGGAATCAAGGATTGGGAATGGGTATCCGATCTCCATGGCCGTGCGCTCGCCTTTACCGGTCTGCGCTTGCGCCCTCGCGACCTGCTCAAGCTGGGACAACTGGTGCTGGACAAAGGTCAATGGCAGGGCCGGCAACTGGTGCCTGCGCAGTGGATAGAAGAATCTACGCAGATGCACATTTCAACCGGTTTCAAGAGCCCGGTCCTTCCCGACGAAGAAATTGGCTACGGCTACCAGTGGTGGACCGGCCATGTGCTGTGGCATGGACAACGACTGGCCTGGAGTGCGGGGTTTGGCAATGGCGGGCAGCGGCTGTTTGTCCTGCCGGACTTGAACCTGACCATGGCCATCGCTGCCGGTGGCTACAACTCGGGGAGCATCGATCCGCAAGTGCTGCGGCTGTTTGCCAGCGCGGTGGCCAGCGTGCAGCGCTGATGGCTCGCATGAATGAGCTCCTTTCGCCCAATCTGCTGCTCGCGTACTCGGCTTATTTTGTCGCGACCGCGAGTCCCGGTCCAAGCAACCTTGCCATCATGGCGATGGCCATGAATTCTGGCCGCAAGGCCGCGCTGTTGTTCGCGCTGGGTGTCGTGTCGGGCTCATTCCTTTGGGCGCTGCTCGCGGCCTTTGGCCTGTCGGCTGCCCTTGCCACGTACTCGCAGGCACTCATCGCCATCAAGATGTTCGGCGGCGCCTATCTGCTCTGGCTGGCCAGCAAGTCGGCGCGAGCGGCATTGACACCGGCTTCGCAGGCGCCGGTTGACGGCAATCGAGAGACCGCGTCAGCCTTGCGGGTCTATTGCCGTGGACTGGGTCTGCACATCACCAACCCCAAAGCCATTCTGGCCTGGGTGGCCATTGTCTCGCTGGCGTTACCAATGGGCGCGCCGACCTCCGCTGCGGCCTCGGTCGTTGCTGGTTGTCTGTGTCTCGGTGTGCTGGTGTTTGGCGGCTACGCGCTGGTTTTCTCAACGGCCACTGCAAGGCTGATTTACGGGTCGGTGCGGCGTTGGCTGGAAGGTGCGTTGGCCTTGGTGTTCGGTGTAGCCGGGATCAAGCTTTTGCTGTCACGGGCGTAGGCGGTATGCGCTTACTGCATCAACCCTATCTTTCAATTTCAACCAGCGATCCATAAGGGAAAGTCAATGATCAAGAATCTGCGCACCACGCTGAGGCATGTCACCGAGCCCGATTTACCGATTTTGGTCGATATCTCTGGGGATCCCGTTGCGCGTGGGGAGTTCAATCCGTCAAGGATATCCAGCCCCCACTCCATCCAAAAGCGCTTTCAAGACAACGGATTCGCTGCTGAAGAACACGAATTGTTTCTGGTCTGCAATGAACTCGGCGAGGTCATTGGGGACGTCGTTCATTTTCAGGCGAAACGCTACTCAACAGCCCGTGAAATCGGATGGTTAATTCACAAACCGGCAAACCGAAATCGCGGCTATGCCACCGAGGCCGTCACCGCACTCATCGACTACCTGTTCACGAGCCTGCCAATCAACCGCATCGAGTGCAGCACGTCGACCGAAAACCATGCCTCGATTCGTCTGGCCGAGAGATGTGGCCTGGTGCGAGAAGGTGTTCTGCGCGGACTCGTTTTCGTGGCCGGGGCCTATGTGGACGACGTTGTCCTCGCCATGGTGAGGTCAGACTGGGAGCAAAGGCAGCGCAAAACCGAAGCTTCGTCGACTACATGACCTATCCAACCGACAAAATGGATTCCATGCAGGGCCTCAGGCTCAGACCATGCTTTTGGCGAACGCCAAACTCAGCCCTGGCTTTTGCAGTAGTTCTTGCTTCCTTTTTTGCAGCGATGCGTGCCATTGCCATGCTGGGTCCGATAGTCTATCGCCCGTTTTTTCTACTGCATTGTGTGTTCATGGCTTGCGTCCCATGGGTCTTCCTGAGCAGGGCAGACAGGCAACAAGTGGGATTGAAGCGCTCGGCCTACCTCGGCGCCTACCCACAAGCCGCACTTGCTGGTGTGTTGGTCTCCTCGCTCTGTTTCCTTCTTGGGTATCTGCTCTTCGGAATGTCGAGCGACAACTGGTTCGTGAGCATAGGTAATAGTTTTCGCGCTCAGCCCACGGACGGCTTCAGCCTGCTTCAATTGCATTTGATGTTCACGATTCCCGGCTGCATCTTCAGTCCCATCGGAGAGGAAATTTTTTTCCGCGGCTTTTTTCAGCGTTCGCTGGAGACGCGCCTGAGCGAAAAAAATGGCGCGTTCGTGGAATCGGCCTGGTTTGCTGCAGTGCACCTGATTCACCACGGAATAGTTGCCACGGCAATTGGCTTTGCGTTTCGTCCACTCTCTGGAGCGCTCTGGTTCCTTTTGATGTTCGTACTGTCCTGCCTGTTCGCGTGGCTACGCAAGAGAAGCGACTCCATATTTCCGGCCATCGTGGCGCACTCAGCCTTCAATGCCACGATGAACAGCTTCATATTTGCCTACCTTTGGTATTGAATCCGGGAGTTCCCAGCCAGTTTTCGTCCATCAACCGGCGAACCCGGCTTGTGCCGTACATATTTCCAAGAGACATCCGCGAAGCCAACGGTGAGCCATATCTGCGTCCATTCGTGGATGCCACAACATCGAAACGGCAAGTTCCGGTGCAGTCACTGGTAGGCTGAAAGTGAACATTCCGCTGCGCAAGTTTCCCGTGTGTTTTTCCGGCACGGTTGCTATCAGGTCGGTTGACCGTGCAAAGGCCAGAGCGCCTGAGAATCCCCCTACAAAAGTGACGATCTCACGCTCCAGTCCAAGCGGCTTCAACGCTTCGTCCAGCGGGCCTCGATCCATGCTGCGGCGCGACACCAGCACATGCTGGCCAGACGCATAGCGGGCGGCTGTCATCTCGCCCCGGCTCAACGAATGTTCCTTTCGCACCACGCCCACGAAGCGGTCCTTGAACAACACCCGGGTCCGTACCTCCGGCCCCGTCTGTTCACCGACCACGCCTGTTTCCAAATCAACGATTCCATCGCGCAGTGGCCCGCTATCTTTGTCGAGCTTCTGCACGAAGCGAAGCCTGACCTTGGGCGCTTCCTCTCTTACCCGGGCAATCAGGATGGGTCCGAAATTTTCAGTGAATCCATCGCTGACCCGCAGCGTGAATGTCCTTGCCAGTTGCCCCAGGTCAAGCTTTTCAGCGGGTCGCAAGACAGCCTTTGCGTCCTGTACAAGCTGGCCCACGTGCTCACGGAGTTTGAGTGCGCGTGGCGTGGGAACAAGTCCACGCCCGGCTCTGACCAGGAGTGGGTCGCCCGTGGTATCACGCAGGCGGGCAAGGGACCTGCTCATCGCCGACGGACTCAGATGCAAGCGTTCGGCGGCGCGCGCCACGTTTCCCTCAGCCAGCAGCACATCCAGGGTAAGGAGTAAGTTCAGATCGGGTTTTGACATGGTGGAACGATAGCAACATCTTTGCCTCATGGCGCAGCGTCGGCTGCACTTACATAGTGCAGGCAAAGCGCATTGCGCCTTCACATTTCGATATCCAGACAGAAGGTCAGCAGGCTGTATCCTGATGTCACTGCCTCACGCTTTGACAAGTTCCTCCGGACTTGCGGAATCGCCGTGATGCGCTGCACAGATATCATGCAGGCAACCCCGAATCCAACGATGGGCGGCATCCCCATCCATACGTGGGTGCCAGAGCATGGAAATCGTGATCTCAGGTGTGTTGAACGGAAGCGGGAAGCTGAACATGCCAACCCGTAAATTCCGGGTGTGCCGTCCCGGAACACTGGCAATCATGTCGGAAGCCCTCGCCAGGCTCAGCGCTGTAGAAAAGCCAGCAACGATCGTGACAACCTTTCTCTCTAACGTGAATTCGCTCAGTGCTTCATCAATGGGACCTTTGTTCAGACCCAGTCGCGATACGTAAATGTGTTGGCCAGATGCATAGCGAGACGGCGTGATTGGGCCTTTACTCAGTGGGTGCCCGGTTCGAACGACACCGATATAGCGGTCTCTGAATAACGCCTGAACACGTAGCTCGGGAGCTGTGGTCCTTTCAACAATCCCGGTTTCCAGATCGACGGCTCCTTCGCGAAGTGGTGCACTGTCCTTATTCGGCTTTTGCACGAAAAACAGCCGCACGCCAGGCGCCTTCTCGGCCACGCGTGCGATCAACTCTGGCCCGAAATTTTCCACAAACCCTTCGCTGGACCGCAGCGTAAACGTCCGAACCAAGTCTTTGAAGTTGAGCTGCTCCTCGGGACGCAAAACCTCGGTTGCCTCCTGCACGATACGTCCAACCTGATCACGCAGCTTGAGGGCGCGCGGCGTGGGAACAAGCCCGCGTCCTGCACGCACCAACAACGGGTCACCCGTTGCATCACGCAATCGCGTCAGCGAACGGCTCATCGCCGAGGGACTCAAATGCAACCTGTTGGCCGCGCGCGACACATTGCCTTCTGCGAGCAGCACATCGAGGGTAATGAGCAAATTCAGATCAGGGAGTGACATGTTTGCACGATAGCACTGTTGCGCAGATATGGCGTCAGGTGCAGTACCTAAGTGCAAACAGAGCGCCTTCCGCCTTGCCATGCGGATCCCTACGATCCTGACATCTACATCTCAGGAGCGGCAATATGGAATCTACATCGCAGGCAACCACGTCAGGAAGCATCCAGCCAGGCAGTATCAAGCAGGAGCACCCACCCCTCACCGCAAGCGGCTCTGCTTCCCGCACCATGGAACGCGAGGACTGGAACAAGCGCTACTCCGCGGAAGCGCTCATCTGGACGGCCAAGGCGAACCGGTTCCTGATGGATGAGACTGCCAATCTCGCGCCTGGCAGTGCCCTGGATTTGGCCACAGGTGAAGGGCGCAACGCCGTGTGGCTGGCGGAGCAGGGCTGGATTGTTCGTGCCGTTGACTTTTCATCAGTGGCCATTGCTAAGGCAAGGCACTTGGCCTTGGTTCGCAACGTGCACGAGGCTATCGACTTCCGCGAAGCCGACCTACGCAACTACGATTTGGAGTCACATCGATTTGACCTCGTCGCTCTGATCTATTTGCAGATTCCACAGACTGAGCTATTGCCGATTTTGGCGCGGGCAGCTCGAGCGGTGGCGCCTGGTGGCACGTTCTTGTTAGTCGGCCACGACTCCGAGAATCTGTTGCACGGCTATGGTGGTCCTCAGCGGGCCGACATGCTGTACACGGCAGATGAGGTGGTCGCAGCTCTCGGCCACGAGCTTGTGATTGAAAAGGCAGGCCGCTTCAATCGTTTCGTCGAAACACCCGATGGCATCCGGGTCGCGCTGGATTGCCTGGTGCGTGGCAGGCGCCTGTAAGCCGCGCCATCTGTTCACCGTTGCGAACGGTCACCCCCCAAGGAGAAAGATTTTGAAAATAGATCGCAATAGCAGCGAAGGCGCTGCGTCTGGAAGTGCGCGGGCCACGCCTTCCTTTCGATGGGCCCTGATCAGCCTGTCCATGTCGATGTTGTTGTCCTCGCTGGGCACGAGCATCGCCAATGTGGCCCTGCCAACCCTGGCCCTGGCCTTCAAGGTGAGCTTTCAGGACGTGCAGTGGGTTGTCCTGGCCTATCTGCTGGCCATCACGACACTCATCGTCAGCGTCGGCAAACTCGGCGACACCTTCGGTCGCAGGCGTTTGCTGCTCGCAGGCATCGCGCTGTTCACCGTGGCATCCATTCTGTGTGGAGTTGCCCCCTCGCTTGCCTGGCTGATTGCGGCGCGTGCTTTGCAGGGACTGGGCGCTGCCATCATGATGGCACTCACCATGGCGATGGTGGGCGAGGCCGTCCCCAAGGACAAGACCGGCAGCGCCATGGGTCTGCTGGGGACCATGTCGGCCATTGGCACGGCCCTCGGGCCCACGCTGGGCGGACTGCTGATTGCCGCCCTCCATTGGCAAGCCATTTTTCTGGTCAACGTGCCGCTGGGCCTGGGGACCTTTGTCCTCGCATACCGCTATCTGCCGCAAGACCTCCAGTCGGCAGCAGCCGACAGGCCGCGCTTCGACAGTCTGGGCACCCTGTTGCTCGCTCTGAGCCTTGCAGCCTATGCGCTGGCCATGACCCTGGGCCGGGGCCATCTCGGACAACTCAACATTGAGCTCTTGCTCGCTGCGGTCGTAGGTGGCGGGCTGTTTCTCTTGGTGGAGACAAGGGCTGCATCGCCTTTGGTCCGCTTGTCCATGTTCCGCAGCCCGGTGCTGAGTGCCGGCTTTGTGATGAGCGCGTTGGTCACCACGGTCGTGATGGCCACGTTGGTGGTGGGCCCGTTCTATCTCTCCGGCGCGCTTGGGCTGGATGCGGCTCGTGTGGGACTGGTGATGTCCTCGGGTCCCATTGTGGCGGCCCTCACCGGCGCGCCGGCCGGCCGTCTGGTGGACCGGTTTGGCGCCTACCGTATGGGAACTGTCGGCCTGCTGGCCATGGCGCTGGGTGCCATTGTGTTGCCCCTGTTGCCAACCAGCCTGGGAATCCCGGGCTATGTCGTTCCCCTGTCCGTGATCACCGCAGGTTATGCGCTGTTCCAGGCCGCCAACAACACCGCCGTCATGACCGATATTCGCGCCGATCAACGCGGTGTCATCTCCGGCCTGCTGAGTCTGTCGCGCAATATAGGACTCATTACCGGTGCTTCCGCCATGGGGGCCGTGTTCGCCTTCGGATCCGCTGTCAGTGATGTCACTACCGCCCATGCACAAGCAGTGGCCTCCGGGATGCGGCTGACCTTCGCCGTGGCCGCCGCCTTGATTCTTCTCGCCCTCGCAGTATCGCTGGCCAGTCGGGCGCGCACAAAACCTCTCCTGCCCTCCAAAGAGACCCCATGAAAATCATTCCTCCTTACTCCCCCGTGCTGATTCTGGCGGTACTTGCCTGCGCAGCGCTGGTCTGCGCTTGCGCCAAGACCGCAGCAACCACGGCGGCGGCAGTGCCGCCCGTGCCTACCGTGACGGTGGCGCATCCCGAGAAGTCCTTGGTGCAAGACGCCATGGACTACACCGGTCGCATTGAGCCCGCCCACTCGGTTGAAGTGCGTTCGCGCGTCTCTGGCTACCTGGAGTCCATCAAGTTTCGCGATGGCCAGCAGGTCAAAGCCGGCGACCCACTGTTCATCATTGACCCGCGCCCATTCCTTGCCACACGGGACCGCGCCCAGGCCGCACTCGCCCAGGCCATGGCGCGCCAGAAGCTCGCAAGCGCGCAATTCGCCCGTCTTTCCCGCATCCATGAGGCGGGTGCCTCTAGTACCGAAGAACTCGATCGTGCGCGCGGCGAATTCGAGAGCGCCCAAGCCGCCGTCCTGGCGAGTGAGGCAGACATGCGCAGTTCGGAACTTGAGTTGTCATTCACTACGGTTCGAGCCGCACTATCCGGGAAGGTTTCAGACCACCGCCTGGACGTCGGCAACTACATTGCCGGCGGGACTGCTCAAGGTGGTGTGCTGACCACCATTGTGGCGCAAAGCCCGGTTCGCGCAGTCGTGGAGTTGTCGGAGGCTGATTTCCAACGCCTGCGGCAGCAGAAGAAGTTTCCTGAACGGGTTCAGTTGCGTGTAGATGGCGTGGCGGGCCTCCAGCCGGCCCCCCTGGATTTTGTTGACAACGAGATCAGCCCACGCTCAGGCACCGTGCGCCTGCACGCCACCATGAGCAATGCCGACCAGGCCGTAGTGCCCGGAAATTTCGCGCATATGCGTATACCTGTGGGTACGCCGCAAGAACGGCTGCTAGTCCCCGATGCCGTCGTGCAAAGCGACCAGACCAAAAAGATGGTGCTGGTAGTGGATGCCAACGGCAAGGTGATGGCCAAGCGTGTTGAAGTGGGCAATCTGGTCGACAACAAGCGCGTGGTGTTGGCGGGATTGGTTGCGGAAGACCGCGTCATCGTGTCGGGCGCGCAGCGCGTACGTCCCGGAGACAGTGTGCAAGTTGCCAAACCGGCCAATGGCGGATAAAGAAAGGACAAACGCATGCGCTTTTCACACTTCTTCGTAAGAAGACCCATTTTCGCGATTGTCCTGTCTATCCTATTGACTCTTGTAGGTGCGGTGGCAGCGCTCAAGCTGCCCATATCGGAATTCCCGGAAATCGTTCCCCCCACGGTCACAGTCAAAGCGAGCTATCCAGGAGCCTCGGCGCAGGAAATCGCCGAGACGGTTGCCGCCCCGATCGAGCAGGAGCTCAACGGCGTCGATGGCATGCTGTACCTCTCGTCCCAGTCGGTGGGCGATGGCAAGCTGGCTATCAATGTCGTCTTCAAACCGGGTACCAATGTCGATGAAGCCCAATCCCTAGTACAGAATCGGGTCTCCATTGCAGAGTCCCGCCTGCCCGAAGAGGTGCGTCGTCTGGGGGTTTCCATCAAGAAAGCCTCTCCCGACCAGCTGATGGTTGTAATGTTTGTGTCACCCAAAGGAACGCACGACCAGCAATACATTTCCAACTTTGTCAGCGGCAAGGTAAAGGATTCCCTGTCCCAGCTGGAGGGTGTGGGTGACATCTACACCCGTGGCGCCCGGGACTTCTCCATGCGCATATGGCTGGATCCAACCCGCGTTGCGTCGCTGGGGCTTACGGCACCCGAAGTGATTGCGGCTGTGCGCCGCGCCAATGTGCAGGTCGCAGCCGGTGTGCTGAACCAGCCTCCTGCGGGCAGTGATGGTGCCTACCAGGTTCAGGTCCAGGCACAAGGTCGATTGCACGACGTGGAAGAATTCAAGTCGATTGTGGTGGCCACGGCGGCCAACGGCGGCATTGTGCGCTTGCGGGATGTTGCCCGCGTGGAGATGGGGGCGCAGGACTACACAGAAAGCGGCTTTGTCGACGATCAGAACGCGGTCGCCTTCAGCATCAGCCAGAAGCCCGGATCGAACGCCCTGGCCACTGCTGACCAGATACTCGCCCAACTGGAAAAATTGAAGACCGAGTTCCCGCAGGATCTCGCCTTCCACGCCTACTACAACCCGACCGAATTCATCCGCGCCTCCATAGACAAAGTCAAAGACACGATATTGGAAGCCGCGGTTCTGGTGAGCTTTGCCGTGCTGCTCTTTCTCGGCTCCTGGCGTGCCGCAGTGATACCCATTCTGGCCATACCGGTGTCTCTGGTGGGCACCTTTGCGGTCATGGCCGGACTCGGCTATTCACTCAACACCCTCTCGCTCTTTGGCCTGGTGCTGGCGATCGGTATCGTGGTGGACGATGCCATTGTGGTCGTCGAGAACGTGGAGCGCCATATCGAGGAAGGGCTCAGCCCGGCCGAAGCCGCCTGCCGTGGCATGAGTGAGGTGGGATTCGCACTCATTGCCATTGCCCTGGTGCTGGTCGCGGTGTTCGTCCCCACCGCATTCATCGATGGCATCTCGGGCATGTTCTACCGGCAGTTTGCTGTCACCATTGCCGCCTCTACCGTGATCTCCGCCCTGGTTTCCCTGACACTGTCGCCGGCACTGGCAGCCATGCTGCTCAAACCCAAACAGACGATTCACCAGCAGGGCCTGGGTGGCAAATGGACAGGGGCCTTCAACCGGACGTTTGGCCGTCTGTCGGGCCGCTATGTTCAGCTGACGGGTTTCACCTTGTCACGCCGCTGGCTCATGCTGCCCTTGTACCTTGGCCTGGTCGGACTTACGGCCTGGCGGCTGGCCGTCACGCCCACCGGCTTTGTACCGCAGCTCGATCGTGGTTATGCCATCGTATCGATCCAGTTGCCACCAGGCTCAACGCTGGAGCGCACCACCGAAGTGGCGCATGAGGCCGCACAGCGCCTGCTCAAGCAAGCGGGCGTGGCACACACGGCAGCCTTTGCCGGGACCGACGGTGCCACCTTTACATCCTCACCCAATGCCGCGGTCATTTTTACGATATTCAAAGACTTCAAGGACCGCGCCAGGGACCAACTCGATGGCCCCGCGATGCTGGCAGCGATGCGCAAAACCCTGGCACCCATCAGCAACGCAAAGGTGATGGTGATACCGCCACCTGCGGTGCGCGGTATCGGTACCGGTGGCGGATTCAAGCTGCAAATTCGTGATATCCGTGGGCAGGGTCCGCAAGCACTGCAAGCGGTTGCCCGTGACATCGCAGACAAGGCATCCAGGTTGCCATCGGTTGCAGGAGCGTTTACTCCTTTCAATGCCATGACGCCGCAAATCAAGGTGGACGTGGACCGCAGCAAGTCCGCATTGCTGGGTGTCAGCCCGGACAGGGTGAGTGAAGCGCTGCAAAGCTATATGGGCTCGGTGTTCGTCAACGACATGAACCTGATGGGCCGGGTATGGCGTGTCACCGCCCAGGCCGATGCACCCTTTCGCCGCAACCAGGACGACCTGGCGGGCTTGCAGATCCGCTCCAGCAACGGCGCCATGGTTCCCCTGGGCAGTCTGGCAAGCTTTCAGCAAACCACCGCCCCCTACCGGGTACCACGCTACAACCTCTACCCCACGGCAGAGGTTCAGGGCAGCACCAAGCCCGGTTTTTCAACTGGCGAGACCATCGCTGCCATGGAGTCCATGATGGAGGCGCAGATGCCCGCTGGCTTCGACTATGAATGGACCGAGCTTGCGCTGCAGGAGAAGCAGGCGGGCAGCAGCACCTGGGTTGCATTGACGCTTGCCGTGCTGTTCGTCTATTTGCTGCTTGCCGCGCTGTTCGAAAGCTGGTGGTTGCCTCTGTCCGTGGTGCTGATTGTTCCGATGTGCATCCTGGCCGCACTGGCGGGCGTCACCTGGCGCGGACTCGACAACAATGTGCTGACACAGATTGGCATCGTGGTACTCATCGGACTTGCCGCGAAGAATGCCATCCTGATTGTCGAGTTTGCCCGCCAGGCGCATGCCGAGGGTGCAACGCCGCGTGAAGCTGCCATCGCCGCTGCGCGCTCCCGACTGCGGCCCATACTGATGACGTCTTTGGCCTTCCTGATGGGCTCCCTGCCGCTGGTCTTTTCCACCGGACCAGGGGCTGAAATGCGCCAGTCCGTCGGTACTGCCGTCTTCTCCGGAATGATTGGCGTCACGCTCTTCGGCCTCCTCTTCACCCCGCTGTTCTTCACCCTGCTCACGCGAGAGAGCAGCCTCGCAGCGGGAGAGACATCGCCACAGACTGCTGGAGCACAAGCATGAAAACACCGGCAATGCCTTCCCTTGCAATGCGCGGGTCCGTTCTGTTGACCGCGGTCCTTCTTGGCGCGTGTTCCAGCACAGCTCCTTACCGGGCGCCCGTTTTGCAGGCCGATCATCTGACGACCTTGCCTTCGGCGCGTGCGGTAGAAGCGCTGGCGTCCGACACGCCCCTGGCGCTGTGGTGGACCCAGCTGGGCGATGAACAGCTGGATGCCTTGGTGCAACTGGCCTGGAGCAGCAACCATGAACTGCGGGCCAGTGTGGCCCGGCTTGCAGCTTCGCGCGAACAGCTGCAGGCCGCGCAGGGCGCACGCTGGCCTGGCGTCACGCTGGGTGCTGAGGCCAGCCGTGTGAGACTCGCAGCGGTTGAAAGTCGCGGCGGCGTGGCCAGCAGGGTGGACCCTGTGCAATGGCAAGCTTCGATGGCGTGGGAGCTGGACCTCTTCGGGCGAGTCAGCCACAGCATAGAAGCCGCTCAATTCTCCGCAGAAGAGCGTGCAGCTCTGGGTGAGGACGTACGACGCGTGATATTGGCCCAAGTGGTTGAGTCCTATCTGGAGCTGCGCGGCGCCCAGATG
>Ga0194060_10000910_pt1 | contig 21670 bp, 19 predicted proteins | sample SepL225m_MetaG_FD_163427 | JGI IMG/M metagenome (GOLD analysis project Ga0194060, IMG submission 163427) | Anoxic zone freshwater microbial communities from boreal shield lake in IISD Experimental Lakes Area, Ontario, Canada - Sep2016-L222-5m | ecosystem: Environmental > Aquatic > Freshwater >... | reverse complement strand
GCAGCGATTTCATCGTCGGCTTTCCGGGCGAGACAGAAGACGATTTCAACAAGATGATGAAGCTGATTGACGATGTTGGCTTTGACAACTCATTCAGCTTTATTTTCAGCCCCCGCCCCGGAACGCCTGCCGCCAATCTGACCGACAACACACCCTATCAGGTGAAACTGCAACGGTTGCAGCATTTGCAGGGCGTCATCAATGACAACATCAAGCGAATCAGCGAAAGTCGCTTGGGTACGGTGCAGCGAATTCTGGTGGAAGGTCACGCCAAGCGTGATGCCAATGAGTTGATGGGACGCACCGAGTGCAATCGGGTGGTCAATTTCTGCGGTAGCGCAGAGTTGATCGGGCAACTGGTTGACGTGAGGATTACCGAGACCCGCTCGTTTACCTTGCGCGGGGAGTTGGAACTGGATCCCGGATCGAGTCCGGGATGACAGTGAAGTAGGCCATTGCCTCCCCGGTTGTCGTTGCCTCCCCGGTTGTCGTTGCGGGCTTGACCCGCAATCCAGGATTCTAAAAAAGGGTACCGTCTTTAAAACATGCCTTTCATGCCGCCCATGCGCTTCATCATTTTCATCATCCCTGAGCCTTTCATTTTTTTCATCATGTCCTGCATTTGCTCAAACTCCTTGAGCATGCGGTTGACTTCCTGAACCTGCACGCCGGCGCCGGTGGCGATGCGGCGTTTGCGGGTGGCTTTGATGAGTTCGGGTTTGCGCCGCTCCAGTGGCGTCATGCTGTGGATGATGCCCTGCTTGCGTTGAATGTCCTTCTCGGCCCGACCCATGTCCATCTGGCCGGCCTTGGCAGCAATCGACGCCGGCATCTTGTCCATCAGGCTGGCGAGGCCTCCCATTTGCTTCATTTGCTGGATCTGGGCCAGAAAGTCGTTCAGGTCAAAGCCGGCGCCGCTCTTTACTTTGGCCGCCAGTTTTTGTGCCGCTGCTACGTCGACCCCGGCGGTAACCTGCTCCACCAGTGCCAGAATGTCGCCCATTCCCAGAATGCGTCCAGCATGCCGCTCTGCGTCAAATACCTCCAGACCATCGATCTTTTCGCTCACACCGGCAAACTTGATCGGCGCGCCGGTGATTTGACGCACCGACAGGGCAGCACCACCGCGCGAATCACCGTCTAGTTTGGTCAGGATGATGCCAGTCAGGGGAAGCGATTCCTTGAACGCTTTGGCAGTATTGACCGCATCCTGACCCTGCATCGCATCGACCACAAACAGGGTTTCCACAGGTTTGAGTGCGGCGTGCAGCTCACTGATTTCACGCATCAGCGCTTCATCAATGGCCAGACGACCCGCAGTGTCGACCAGCAGGACGTCAAAGAAATGTTTGCGTGCGTAGTCCAGCGCGGCAAGGGCAATGGCGACAGGTTTTTGATCCACTGTGCTCTCGAACCATTCGGCACCGGCCTGCGCCGTCACCATCCTTAGCTGTTCAATCGCAGCTGGGCGGTAGACGTCACCTGAAACGGTCAGGACCTTCTTGCGGCGCTTCTCGATCAGGTACTTGGCCAGCTTCGCAGTGGTGGTGGTCTTGCCGGCGCCTTGCAGACCGGCCAGCAGGATGACTGCCGGTGGTTGCGTTGCCAGGTTGATGTCGGCCACGCCCGCGCCCATGGTCGCTGCCAGTTCCTTGCTGACAATGCCAACCAGTGCCTGCCCCGGTGAGAGTGAGCCCAGCACGTCCTGGCCGAGCGCTTTTTCTTTGACACGGGCGATGAAGTCGCGCACCACCGGCAGGGCGACGTCGGCTTCGAGCAAGGCCATGCGAACCTCACGCAACATGTCGGTGACGTTGCTTTCGGTGATGCGTGCCTGACCACGAATTTCTTTAACCAGACGTGAGAGTTTGTCGCTGAGGGCGGAGGCCATAGGGATATTCCTGAAAACGCTAAACTGTAGGCATGATTTTAGCCAGTGCTTCTCTGCTCGTTTTGACCTTGGCGGTGGCCACTGCGCTGGCGTACTGCGTGTCAGCGATGGGGGCGGTTCGCTTAGGGCCGCAGTTGGCACGAGCGGCGGTCTGGCTGGCTTGGTTGCTGCACGGGGTTTTACTGACCATCACCCTGTTCGGTCAGGAACCGCGTTTTGGTTTTGCCCCGGCCTTGTCGGTTACGGCCTGGCTGATTGCTTCGGTTTATGCGGTCGAGAGTCATGTGTATCCGCTGTTGCAGACGCGCTGGACTTTGTCTGTGCTTGGCGCCATTGCCGTCTTGCTGGCGGTTTTGTTTCCGGGCAATCCCTTGCACCCGACAGCCTCGCCCTGGCTGCCATTGCACTGGGCGCTGGGGATTGCATCCTACGGTTTATTCGGGGCCGCTGTGGTTCATGCCTGGTTCATGACGCGCGCCGAAGAGCGTTTTCGGCTGGCGGCCGATCCGCACAGTGGCATGCCGCTGCTGACCATGGAGCGCCTGACGTTCAGGTTTGTGAAGGCGGGTTTTCTGCTTCTGTCTGCGACTTTGCTGGTGGCGACCGTGTTCAGTGGCCAACTTTACGGGGCCGGTGCGCACTTGAAGCTTGATCACAAAACGGCGTTTTCTGTGTTGTCGTGGCTGACCTTCGCCGTGCTGCTGATTGGACGCGCTCGTTTCGGCTGGAGAGGCAAACGCGCGGTGCGTGTTTTGTACATGGGTTCGGCCCTGCTTTTGCTGGCCTACGTTGGATCGCGTTTTGTGATGGAGATTATTTTGGGGCGTACGCCATGAGGCTGCTCCTGGTCTTGTTGCTTGTGTTGATTGGCATTTGGCTTTGGCGCTCGAACCGCGAGGCAAAGGCCGCGCAGAAGCAAGAAAAGCCACTGTCGGCACGGCCGCCACTGGATATGGTTGGTTGTACCTTTTGCTCGGTTCATGTCGCTGTGGTCGACGCCGTGCAGGGAAGAAAGGGTCCCTATTGTTGCGCTGATCATCGTCAGCGGGCGGAACCTTGAATGCAGCGCCAGCCAGACGCTAAATCATGGTTTGATCCGTTCTTGCTGGAACCTGGCATTGAAGCGGTAGAGCGACCCCAGGAGTTTGAGCGGCTTTGGCGGGGCTTCATGACTGCTCGGGTCATGCTGGGCCTGGTTCTGTTGCTGATGCAAAGCGTGGTCTACGGACTTGGATCGGAGAGGGACATCACCCTGGTTCTGTTCTGCGCCGCCTATTGTGTTGTTGCTCTGGGTGTCAGGTTCAAAGCAGGCGTGCGGCCCCTAAGCAAGACATTTGACGTTCGGTGGATCATCATCATCGGCGTCGATATTCTGGCAGTTGCGGCCTTGCAAGTGACGCATGGCGGCAGTGTCAATTACACACCCTTGTTTGCGCTGCCTATTCTGATGGTCTCAGTGCTGGGGTCCTTGTTGCTGTCGACGGCCTGCGCGGCGGCCGTGACGCTCATGCTATTGTTCTATGCGGCATGGGTATCGGCACAGATTCCAGCGGATGCGGCTGCCCACTTCTTGCAGGCGGCGTTGACTGGCGCTGGTTGTTTTGCCATCGCGTTTTTGGCAAGTCAGATTGCGACCCGATTGACCAATGAGGAGCAGCGGGCGCAGCGAAATCAGTTGGCGGTGCGTTTGCAGCAGCAGGTCAATGAGTTGGTGATTCAATCTTTGACCGACGGTATCCTGGTGTTGGATCGGCGCTGCACGGTCCGGGCTGCCAACCCGGCAGCGCGTCAGATGCTGGGCGCAAAAAGCGCCCTTGGTGTGGATTCTTTCAGCCTGGCAGCGCTGTCTGGATGGAAAGGACTGGTGGACCTGATCGAACTCAGCTTCACTGAAAACAGGGACCGGCAAGGCGATGTCATCATTCATCATGCCGGCCAGGGACCTTTGCGCGTTCGGGTACATACGCAGCTGACGGCCACGTCAGGTGAAAACGGTCAGAATTTGTGCGTCATGTTTCTTCAGGATCAGCACGAGATGGAAGCCCGGATGCGAACGGAAAAGCTGGCCAGTATGGGGCGCATGTCGGCTGCTGTTGCCCACGAAATTCGAAATCCGTTGGCCGCGATCGTGCAGGCCAACGCCCTGCTTGAAGAAGACATTGCAAATCCGCGGCACAAGCAGCTTACGCAGATGGTGCAGCAAAATGCCGCCCGACTGGAAAAAATAGTGGAAGAAGTGCTTGAGGTTTCCCGAGTTCAGCGGCGTGACCGTGCGAAGGCGGCGAATTTACTGGTGTTGAATGATGCGGTCGCACGAATTTGCGGTGACTGGCAGGAACAAAATAAGCCGGAACAGTTATTACGTTTTGACTTGACAGGAGAAGATCTCAAGGTAAGGTTTGAATCCGAGCATCTACGCCGGATACTGGTCAATCTGCTGGACAATGCGCAACGCTATTGCGGGTTTCAAGCCGGTGCCATTGAGGTGTCCACCGGTATTTCGATGTCTGGGCAGTCGTTTATGCGGGTCTGGAATGGTGGAGTGCCCATGGATCAGTCAGTGCAGAGGCATTTGTTTGAGCCGTTCTTTTCGTCCGAGAGTCGGTCCAGCGGCTTGGGGCTGTATATTTGTCGTGAATTGTGCGAAGAACAGGGAGCATCCATTGCCTATGGTCGATCACCACGCACGCTGGCGGATGCTGTAATCGATGGAAACGAATTTGTGATCTGCTTCCAGCCCGAGCGACGGGTTAACGAGCATCGTGAAAACCCCTGAACCTATGGCTGCAAATAGTGCGACAAACGATGTCCAGATACTGGTAGTCGATGATGAGCCGGACTTGCGGACGCTCTACGAGTTGACGCTGGTGCGTGATGGTTTCTCGATATCTACTGCCGCCTGCCTGGCTGAGGCGTTTTCGTGTTTGAACGAGCGTCGTTTTGACGTCGTCATCACCGACATGCGCCTGCCCGATGGGCTCGGCGTGGAACTGATTCGTCATCTCAAGGCACAACAACGCAAGGAGCGATGTGTTGTCATTACGGCCTACGGGTCGGCAGAAAATGCGGTCGAATCTCTCAAGGCGGGGGCCTTCGACTATCTGACCAAGCCAGTCGATCTGAAACAGTTCAGAGGGGTCATTGCTTCAGCGGTTCAGGATGCGAGGACACGCGTCAGCATGGGGTCACTTGCTGCATCGAAGTCGGGCAGTGCTGCGCAGGAAACCCTTGCGCGACTGGTCGGAGAGTCAGTCAGTATGCGGCTGGTCAAAGAGCGGATCATCAAGGTGGCGCGGAGCATGGCGCCCATTTTGGTTACTGGCGAATCCGGCACCGGAAAAGAAATGGTGGCCAAGGCGCTGCATGCCAACAGTCATCGCACCGGTGGCGCCTGGGTTGCCGTGAATTGCAGTGCGATCCCGGAAAATTTGCTTGAGACCGAGTTTTTTGGTGCCAGGAAAGGTGCTTATACCGGCTCCAATCAGGATCGCGACGGATTCTTTCAGGCGGCTCGCGGTGGCACTTTGTTCCTCGATGAAATTGGCGACCTGCCACTGGCCATGCAGTCCAAACTTTTGCGTGCCATTCAGGAGCGTTGCATTCGCCCTATTGGCTCCCCTCAGGAGGAGGCGGTGGACGTGCGCATTATCAGTGCGACCCACAAAGATTTGGCAGCCGAAGTGCAGGCAGGGCGCTTTCGGCAGGATCTCTATTACCGGCTGAATGTAATCCAGATCCATATTCCTCCATTGCGTGAGCGGCGAGAAGACTTACCGGCCTTGTGCGCCGCCCTGCTGGGCCGGATTGCATCGGAGTCGGATATCGCCGTGCCTGCGTTGCCAGCGGCAGTGCTGGAGCAACTGGCGCTCGATTCGCTGCTTGGTAACGTGCGGGAACTGGAAAATTTGTTGCATCGGGCGGTGGCGCTGAGAGAAGAGGACGAACTGCAGTTTGAGCCCTCTGCATCCCAGCCGCTGCCCCGCCAGGCGGCGCCAGCGAGCGACGGGGAAGTAACTACGCTGGAAGGCAGATCGTCAGTCTTGCCGAGCGACTTGCAAGCCTACCTGGACGGTGCAGAGCGAACGATCCTGATTCAGGCCTTGCGTGAAACCGGATTCAATCGCACGGCCGCCGCCGCTCGTCTGGGATTGAGTCTGCGTCAGATGCGTTATCGAATTGCCAGATTGCGCATTGATGCCCAAAATTTCGGTGGAAATTTCGATGAGTCGGACTGACTGCATTGAGAAATCGGCGCTCTGGAACGGTGGTTGGTACAAGTATGCCATGACAATGGCGTCGCCGAACTTTGGGCCTCGTCCGGCGCAGACAGCGGTGGATCTTGTTGTGTTGCATTCCATCAGCCTGCCACCAGGCGAGTATGGTGGTGACGCGGTGGGACATTTTTTTTGTAACCAGTTGGACCTGGACCAGCACCCATATTTCAAAAGTCTCGCCGGGCTGCACGTTTCTTCTCATTTCTATATTCGTCGCCATGGCGAATTGTTACAGTTTGTGAGTGCAGACGAGCGGGCTTGGCATGCCGGTGCGTCGAGCTATGGCGAAAGCAATAATTGCAATGACAACTCGATCGGTATAGAGCTTGAGGGCATCGAAGGCGGCCTCTTTGAACACGATCAGTATGAAACGCTGGTGGCTTTGTGCTCGGCCATTTTGCAGCGCTATCCAATCACTGCGATCGCCGGGCACGAACACATCGCACCCGTTCGAAAGACCGATCCAGGCCCCGGCTTTGACTGGTTCTTGCTGCAACAAGGACTGGGACTGGCTTCCCGATTTTTTCCTGAGCGAGAGATGTCACGAGTCGATGCACGAGCTTGATTGTGGAGGCGCTGCAGCCAAACCATGAGTTTGGCCCTGGACACTACCGGTAGCGGCTTGTAATGTCCGCGGACACCATATATAGTGTGTTTCTCTTTTACAATGACCTTGTTTTTTTGATGCTAGGGGATTGGCGATGTTGCTGCACAACACTTCGAGCTCCGATGGTGCCGTGATGTGAACGAATACTTTTCATTTCATTTCACTGCTCTGATAATCGACCGACTGGAAATATTTATGTTGAACTGGAACAAAGAAATAAGGACGTGCACGCGAGTAATTTTTTCTCGCGATGCGGTCACGTCGGTTTCAGTTGCATATGACTTCAAGAATTACACAAATCGTTGTGCGCCTGAGAGATTCAGCGACGGTTTGTGCACCCGAGTTCATGGTGCTGGGATGAATCCCAACATCATGAATCGCTTCATGCTCTCCAACTCGCATGAAGTGCTCTTTGTAAATTGATCAAGGAGAAAATAATGGCAACTGCAAAAAAACCGGCCGCAAAGAAGGCCGCTCCCGCTAAGAAAGTAGCGGCGAAGAAAGCTGCGCCGGCAAAGAAAGCGGCACCAGCGAAAAAAGTAGCGGCGAAGAAAGCTGCGCCGGCAAAGAAAGCGGCACCAGCGAAGAAAGCTGCTGCAAAAACAGCCGCTGCTAAAAAGCCAGCCGCCAAGAAGGCAGCTCCGGCGAAAAAAGTAGCGGCCAAGAAGGTAGCTGCAAAAAAGGCGCCTGCCAAGAAGGCTGCGGTAGCGAAGAAACCTGCTGCCAAGAAGCCAGCCGCCAAGAAAGCAGCCAAGAAGCCGGCTGCGAAGAAAGCCGCGAAGGCACCCGCTGCCAAGGCAGCGCCTGCCCCGGCCGCCCCTGCTGCTCAGACGACCTTGAGCCCGCAGGCCGCATGGCCGTTTCCGACGGCCGGCAAGCCCTGAACCTTAACCCGGTTCGGCTTGAAGCCCGGTGCTTAACAGCACCGGGCTTTTTTGTGATGTTTACAACCCGAGTGACTTTAGGTCCACGGTGTAGTTTTGCGGACCGCGTTGCGCTATCTTGAGTGAACCCAAATGGTTGCCGAGGGTGGCGCAGCGTAGCAGCGACCATCCCCGCTCAAGCCCAAATAGCATCGCGCCTCGAAAGGCATCGCCGCAGCCGGTTGGATCGACCACTGCATCTGCCTTGATTGGCTCAATGTGTGTCTTGGCGCCTGCCAGCCATACTTCACATCCGTCCGCTCCCAGCGTAATGATCAGTCCCTGAACACGGCATGAGATTTCAGCACTGCTCCATCCCGTCCGGTCACTCAGCATCTTGCCTTCATAGTCATTCACAGTGACCCAACTGGCCTGTTCCAGCAGCGCGCGGAGTTCACTTCTATCGAATCGGGGAAGTTGTTGGCCGGGGTCAAACACAAATGGAATCCTGGCTGCGGCGAATTGTTCGGCGTGCTGCCACATGGCATCGCGGCCATCTGGCGCAATGATGCCGATCTTGATGTCGTCGCGTGCCGCAATGTGGTTTAGGTGAGCCTGCTCCATGGCGCCGGGATGAAAACCGTTGATCTGGTTATTGTCACGGTCCGTAATGATCATTGCCTGGGCGGTGTATGTGCCATCAATGGTACGCACGAATTCCGTTGAAATTCCCAGATTCTGGAGCCTGTCGATATAACTTGCGCCGTCGTTGCCAAGGGTCGCCATGGGCAGCGCAGTTCCCCCAAGCTGTCGTAAAGCGTAGGCGATGTTGCCAGCGCATCCGCCAAAATCGCGGCGCAGGGCGGGCACCAGAAAAGACACGTTCAGAATATGGAGTTGATCCGGCAGGATTTGCTCGGCAAATCGGCCCTCGAAGTTCATGATGGTGTCAAAAGCCAGTGAGCCGCAGATGATGGATGCCATGATTTTGGGAATAAGTTCAGGGATAAAAAGCGTAAATTCGGTAGCCCACAGTCTGCTGCGTTGTGTCTGCGAGGTCGGCTGTGACGACCAGTGAAGCAGACCATTCCGCAGCGGCGGACAGGGTGTCCGACTTGAGATCAAGCTCTGTCGGAAGGAAGACACGACGCAGGACCGGTTGATCGGTGGTGTCGGTCAGCGTCAACTCGATGGCTGGTGCGGCAACCGCAACGGCCGCAGTGTTTTTGATGGTGAAATTCAGGCGGTAAGAATTTCCGGCAATCCTGCTGAAGGAAGCGCGTTCAATGGCGATTGCGTCTTTCTGCCGCAGCGCCGTTACTTGGCACTTCAAGGGTAAACAAAGAGCCACCAACCACGGCCTGAGTGCCGGTTGCAGAGCGACGATGCGGTCGCGTTCATGGAACACAATTTGTCCGACCAGCCCGACAAGCAGTGCCAAACTCAATGAAATCAGAACGATGCGCCGCAGCGGATACTTCGGGCGCGCAGTAGCAGAATCGATGTTCGGAAAAGCGGCGATATCGGGTTCTGGGATCGGCGTGGCAATCGAATTTGCCGTTTCGACCAACAAGTAAAGTGATGCGTCGAAGATTGCCTGACATGACCCGCAGCGAGCCCAGCCGTCTGAAATGCGAAGTTGGTCCGGCACCACCTTGAACAGGGTTTGACAGACCGGACAACGTGTGATCAGACTCATGAAAGATAAGTTGCGGTGCCGCCCTTGCTGTGATCAGCGTTGCGCGGTCATGCGTATCCAGCCGTCTTCCTGGCTTGTGATTTCGAGTTGGCAATAAGGCGCATAAGCGATTTTGATTTCGTCGGCCTGGCGTGCGAGAATTCCGGCCAGGACGAGCCAGCCACCGGGTGCCACATGAGACCATAACAGTGGTGCCAAGACCTTCAAAGGGAGCGCCAGAATATTCGCTAACACCGTCTGATAGACACCTGTTGCCATGTCTGGCGTACCAGCGTGCAGGCTCACCAGATTGGCTTTGGCGTTCAGAGCGGTTGACTGCACTGCCGTCTGGTCAATGTCAACTGCGTCGATGTCGGTGGCGCCAAATTTTGCGGTACCGATGGCCAGGATCCCGGAGCCACAACCGTAATCAAGGACGCGTCCGAGTGTCTGCTGCTGTGCAATCCAGCGCAAACACATTCGGGTGGTTGGGTGGGTGCCGGTCCCGAAAGCGAGTCCGGGGTCGAGCTTGATGACGATTCGTGCCTGCGCGGGAGGCTCATGCCAGCTTGGCACAATCCAGAACTCAGACGTGATTTCGACCGGCGCAAATTGTGACTGTGTCAGCCGCACCCAATCCTGTTCGGGCACTTCCCGGATTTCCAGAACACAGCACAAAGCGAAGAATTCCTGCTGCTGGAGGATCGCCAGTGCATCTTTGGCGAGCGCTTGCGAGTTGTAAAGGGCGCAAACCATCGAACGTTGCCAACCTTCCTGGGGGGCAGGCATACCAGGCTCACCAAACAAGGCTTCTTCAGCATCGGTGTGGGCGTCCGCATCCTCGACGCTGACACTCAGGGCGTCCAGCGCATCAAGGGCATCGCTTAAAGGCCCAAGCTGATTCTGTGGACATCGAAGGACGAGTTCAAACATGCAAGGTTCAATTCAGCGCTGATGATGGCTGAGCCATTCTTCGAGGTAGTGAATGTTGGTACCGCCCGACACAAATTTCGCGTCCAGCATCAATTCGCGGTGCAGCGCAATGTTGGTACTGATGCCCTCCACAACGGTTTCGCCCAGCGCCGTGACCATGCGAGCCAAAGCCTGTTCACGGTTGTCTCCATGCACAATGATCTTGCCAATCATCGAGTCGTAGTTGGGAGGGACGAAATAGTTGGTATAAATGTGGGAATCGACTCGCACCCCAGGGCCACCGGGGGCATGCCACATGCTGATTCGCCCCGGCGATGGAGTGCACTTGTAGGGGTCTTCGGCGTTGATCCGGCATTCAATCGCATGGCCGCGTATCTGAATCTGGCGTTGCGCAAAAGGTAGTTTTTCGCCGGCAGCAACCATGATCTGGGTTTTCACAATATCGACACCAGTTGTCATTTCGGTAACCGGATGTTCTACTTGCACGCGGGTATTCATTTCAATGAAGTAGAACTCGCCGTTTTCATAAAGAAATTCGAAGGTTCCGGCGCCTTGGTAGCCTATCTTCTTGCAAGCAGTAACGCAGCGCTCGCCCAGGCGTTCAATCAGTTTTCGTGCGATGCCGGGTGCCGGTGCTTCTTCGATGATCTTTTGGTGTCTGCGTTGCATGGAGCAATCACGTTCACCGAGATAGACCGCATTCTTGAATTTGTCTGCCAGGACCTGAATTTCGATGTGCCGGGGATTCTGCAGAAATTTTTCCAGATAAACGGCCGGATTACCGAATGCGGCGCCAGCCTCGGCCCGTGTCATGCTCACCGCGTTAACCAGAGCAGCTTCTGTGTGCACGACCCGCATCCCGCGACCACCACCACCACCGGCGGCCTTGATGATGACCGGGTATCCCACTGCTTTGGCGATGCGGCGAATCTGTGCCGGGTCGTCAGGCAACTCGCCTTCAGAGCCGGGGACGCAGGGGACGCCAGCCTTGATCATGGCTTGCTTGGCAGACACTTTGTCGCCCATCAGCCGAATGGACTCCGGCGTGGGCCCAATAAACTGAAAGCCGCTTCTTTCCACTCGCTCCGCAAAGTCGGCGTTCTCGCTCAGAAAGCCGTAGCCTGGATGAATCGCCTCGGCGTCCGTTACTTCGGCTGCAGAAATGATGGCTGGCATGTTCAGATAGCTCAGCGCCGACTGGGCTGGGCCGATGCAAACCGCTTCCTCGGCCAATTTGACATACTTGGCTTCCCGGTCCGCTTCGGAGTAAACCATGACTGCGCGGACGCCGAGCTCGCGACAGGCACGTTGGATTCTGAGGGCGATCTCGCCCCGGTTAGCAACCAGGATTTTTTTGAACATAGACTGCAGCGCTTACTTTACTCAATGGTGAATAAAGGCTGCCCATATTCAACAGCTTGCCCGTTCTCACAGTGAATCTGGCTGACGACCCCGGATTTGTCGGACTCGATTTCGTTCAGGATCTTCATTGCTTCAATAATGCAGATGGTCTCCCCAGCCTTGATGGGGTCGCCGATTTCAACAAAAGACTTGGCGCCGGGCGAGGCCGATCGGTAGAAAGTACCGACCATGGGCGACTTGACGTTGTGGCTGACAATGGGGGGAGACAGCGCTGCCGCAGACTCAGGTGAAGTGCCTGTGGCAGGCATTGGGGTGCCCGTAGGCGTCGCCATCGCAGTCAGGACCGGGTGTTGGGGCGTAAGCGCATTGTTTCCCTTGACGATACGGACCTTGCCTTCTGCTTCGGTAATTTCCAGTTCCGAAACATTGGAGTCTGATACCAGGTCAATCAGTGTCTTCAATTTTCTTAGATCCATGAGGTCTCCAGCAAAGTTCTGCCAACAATCGCCTAATTTACATCAAACTTAGTAAAAAATCAGCTATTTGTAATTATTTTACCGAAAACATGGTCATGATCAATGTGCAAGGGTGGTTCGTTTCGAGATGGATTCCTACGCTGGCGCAAGCCATGTGTGCAACTCGTCAGGTGTTACCTTGCCCATTTTACGATGAATGATTTGGGCGTTCTGGTCGATCACCGCCGTGAACGGTAAGCCGCCAATCAAATTGCCTAATGATTTGCTCAGTTCTACCCCGGAAATTCCTGTCACTGCAACAGGAAAACTAACCGGTGAATGTGCCAGAAAACGTTTCACTGGATCAAGTTCATCAACTGCCAATCCAAGAACTTGCCATCCGTTGGCCACATTTTCTCTATAAAAGGTGCTTAATAGTGGAAGTTCTTCAATGCAAGGAGGGCACCAGCTGGCCCAGAAGTTCAGCAGCAATGGCTTGCCCTGCATGCTGAGCATGGAAAAAGTTGAACCTCCGGGCGTGGCAAATTCCAGTTGCCAAAAGGCCGAACCCAGGGCCAGTGCGGCAGGATAATTTGAATAATTTCGCCATGCCAATCCAATGCCACCCAGCGTGGCGGCACCGGCCACTGCGCCGACAAGCCAGCGGCGCCGATTTTGATGGGGATCTGAATTCTTCATTCCTTCTGATCATGCAACAAATGCCGAACTGCCGCCAGATCACCGCGCGGACGGCGCCCTTTGGCGTCTGGTCGCAGTGCGCCTCGCAGATCGTCGTAGTCCGAAATCAGTAAATGTACGCCAATGTCCTCATTGAGATCATGGCAGAAAGCATGCACGCTCAAGGCTTCCACCGTTTCACCATGCAAGCCAGTGACGCTGCGGGCCAGATAGTCAACGCCCTGATCAATCAGTAGTATCTCAGCCGATTTGCTGTCATCACAAAACAGCTGGATGTAGATATCCGACAGGCGCGTGGCGTGGCCGTGCCAGACAGCACCGCTCAGGTGCGGAGAAAAAGACGCCAGGCGTTCCATCCAAAGCAAAGCCAGGCGCCGCAGAGCAATCAGCTCTCCGGGCTGCGTATGGGCGCAGAAAAGCGCGATGTGCTCCAGCACGGCATCCTCGATCTGATCATTGTCTGGCAATGCGCAGCGCGCCGGCAGTCCCAGCTGTCGGATGGCACGGCGCTTGGCCGCGCCGTAGTTCAGCCCTTCCTCCACCACGAGGCGTGCTGCAACGGCCGATATTTCCGACTTCAAGGCGTCCATGAGTGTGGATTTTGCCCTGATTGGGTCAGCCTAGAATCTGCTCATGCATATTCATATTCTTGGCATTTGCGGCACCTTTATGGGCGGCCTGGCCGCACTGGCGCGCGAAGCAGGCCACAAGGTGACGGGCTGTGACACAGCTGTTTACCCGCCCATGAGTGAGCAGTTGCGCTCTCTGGGTATCGAGTTGATTGAAGGTTTTGGCGCTGACCAACTGGCCTTGCAGCCGGATATTTTTGTCGTGGGCAATGTCGTCAGCCGGGCACACTTGGCCGATGGCAGAGCGAAGTTCCCGCTGATGGAGGCCATTTTGGACGCGGGACTGCCGTATACCAGCGGCCCACAATGGTTGGCTGAGCATGTTTTGCAAGGGCGCCATGTGATTGCCGTTGCCGGCACCCATGGCAAGACCACGACCACCGCCATGATCGCCTGGATTCTCGAATGTAACGGTCTGCAGCCCGGTTTTCTGGTTGGTGGCGTGCCTCTGAACTTTGGCGTTTCGGCTAGGTTGGGTGGCAAGAGCAAGCAATTTTCCGACGGGCCGCTCCTAGGAAACGAAGTTCGGAGCGAGCCAAAATTAGCTCTGCCGGGGGGCAGCGCAGTTCGCGAAGCGACAAGCGTGGGGGCATGTTTCGTTATTGAAGCGGACGAATACGACACTGCCTTTTTTGACAAACGCAGCAAGTTTGTGCATTACCGTCCACGTACAGTGGTGCTTAACAACCTTGAGTTTGATCACGCCGATATTTTTGACAACCTGGAGGCGATTGAGCGTCAGTTCCACCATCTGGTGCGCACAGTGCCAGCGAGCGGGCGCGTGCTGGTCAACGGTCTGGAAGAAAGTCTCTCGCGCGTGCTGCACATGGGTTGCTGGAGCGAAGTGCGCAGCTTTGGCGCCGCCGTCAGCGATTTCAGCGCAGTGGGTGGACCGGATGCGTTTGACGTGCTCTATCAAGGGCACGCAGTTACACAGATGAAGTGGGCACTAACTGGTGTGCATAATCAAATGAATGCGCTCGCTGCCATTGCCGCTGCTGAGCATGTTGGCGTCTCGCCGGTTGCGGCAGCTAAAGCCTTGCAGACCTTTGAAAATGTGAAGCGCCGCATGGAGCTGCGCGGCACGGTGGGTTACCAGGGTGGCAGCATTGCGGTCTTTGATGACTTTGCTCATCATCCCACTGCGATTCGAACCACCATCGATGGCCTGCGGCGCAAAGTGGGGCCGGGTGCGCGGATCCTGGCGGTCTTTGAGCCGCGTTCCAACACCATGAAGCTCGGCACCATGAAAGCGCAACTTCCCTGGAGTCTCGAGGGCGCTGACCTGGCGTTTTGCCATGGTGGCGCATTGGTGTGGGATGCACGCGAAGCCCTCGCCGGTATGGGTGCCAAAGTTGAGGTGGCCGACAGCATTGATGCACTGGTCGGGCAAGTGCTGAGGCAAGCCCGTGCCGGGGACCAGATCCTGTGCATGAGCAATGGTGGCTTTGGTGGCATTCACCTCAAGTTGTTACAGGCGCTGGAGCGCGCCTAGCGTGCACGGCGGAGCTTGACTGCCTGCGACAAGGATTCCAGCGCGCTGCAGGAGTCATCCCAGCCCAGACAGGCGTCGGTGATGCTCTTGCCGTATTCCAGGCTCGAAGAATCGTCCTTGCCAGCAGTGAACTTCTGGGAACCGGCGCGCAGGTGGCTTTCGATCATCACTCCAAACACGCTTTTGGAGCCGGCTACGATCTGCGCTGCAACGTCGCGCGCAACATCGAGTTGCCTCTCGTGACGCTTGCTGCTGTTGGCATGGCTGCAGTCCACCATCAGGGTCGCTGGCAGCTTGGCAAGCGACAGATCCTTGCAGGCGGCAGCGACGCTGGCCGCATCGTAGTTGGGTGTCTTGCCGCCACGCAGGATGACGTGGCAATCGTGGTTGCCGCTGGTCTGCACGATGGCGACCTGACCGTTCTTGTGAACCGACAGAAAGTGGTGACCCCCGGCAGCCGCCTGAATCGCGTCGGTGGCGATTTTGATGTTGCCATCAGTGCCGTTCTTGAAGCCAATCGGCGCCGACAGACCTGATGCCAGTTCCCGGTGTACCTGACTCTCGGTGGTGCGCGCACCGATGGCACCCCATGAAATCAAGTCACCCAAGTACTGGGGCGAGATCACGTCGAGGAACTCACTGCCGGCAGGCAGACCCAAACGGTTGATTTCAATCAGCAACTGGCGCGCCATGCGCAAGCCTTCGTCGATGCGAAAGGACTCATCCAGATACGGATCGTTGATCAATCCTTTCCATCCCACCGTGGTGCGCGGCTTCTCAAAATACACGCGCATCACGACTTCCAGCGTGTCAGCGTACTTTTCACGCTGCATTTTCAACTGCTGTGCATAGTCCAGCGCCGCAGCCGGGTCATGGATGGAGCATGGGCCGATGACGACAAGTATGCGGTCGTCATGGCCGGTCATGATTTTGTGGATGCGTCGGCGCGTGGTGCTGATCAGGGACTCGGCGGCGGTGCCACGAATCGGGAAGAAGCGAATCAAATGTTCAGGAGGCGGCAGCACGGTAATGTCCTTGATGCGTTCGTCGTCGGTCTGACCGGTGCGGTCAGTGATGGGCGCAATCGCTTTTGCATACCAGGAATCAGATGGGCTGGTCGTTGCTTTGGATTTCATCTTCGGCTTCCTTAATTTGTTGCGGACAGAGTCGGCTCGCCTCGCGTAGCTGCGGTCTGTCCCACAATGTTTCACATGATAAAAAAAACCGCCGGGGTTGCCGGCGGTTTTTGTAAGATCAGGACGCTTCTTTTAGCTACGTTCAGAACTCTCTACCGCCGCAGGCGCTTGAGAACCAAAAATAGCTAAAGTAGAAACTGGTCGACTTCATGAGGCTGACTGTAGCACATGGGCGGCTGTCATCCCGGACCCCGTCAATGTCATCCCTGGCTCGCGGTTGGTCATCCCGGACCTCGATCCGGGATCCAGTGCTTGTCCGACTTAAACAATGCTACAAGCTCAGGCCGTCCCACCGACCGTCAGGCCGTCGATGCGCAGGGTCGGCTGGCCGACGCCTACCGGAACGCTTTGGCCTTCCTTGCCGCAAGTGCCGACTCCGCTGTCGAGCTTCATGTCGTTGCCGATCATGCTGACCCGCTTGAGGCACTCGGGGCCGCTGCCGACCAGCGTTGCCCCTTTGACAGGGTACAAAATCTTTCCGTTCTCTACCCAATAGGCCTCGCTCGCCGAAAAAACAAATTTTCCTGAGGTAATGTCAACCTGTCCGCCACCGAAGTTGCTGGCGTAAAGCCCCTTCTTGATGCTGGCAATGATTTCTTTGGGGTCCTTGTCGCCGCCGAGCATATAGGTATTGGTCATGCGCGGCATCGGTACCGAGGCATAGCTCTCGCGCCGGGCGTTGCCTGTCACTGGCACACCCATCAGGCGCGCGTTCATGGTGTCCTGCATATAGGCTTTGAGAATGCCATCTTCGATCAGCACATTGCGTTGGCTGAGGTTGCCTTCATCATCCACATTGAGAGAGCCACGGCGATCCGACAGCGTTCCGTCGTCCAGCACGGTCACGCCCTTGGCGGCGACACGTTGACCGATGCGGCCACTGAAGGCGCTCGAACCTTTGCGGTTGAAATCGCCTTCCAAACCGTGTCCGATCGCTTCGTGCAGCAAAATGCCAGGCCAGCCTGCGCCCAGCACCACCGTCATTTCTCCGGCCGGGGCGGCGCGCGCCTCCAGATTGGTCAGCGCTGCGTGCACCGCCTCGTCCACATACTGTGTGATCCGTGCCGTGTCGAAATAGGCCAGGCCGAAGCGGCCACCGCCGCCGGCAGAGCCTACTTCGCGCCGGCTCTTGCCAGCTACCACCTGTTCAGCGATGACTGTGACCGACAGCCGTACCAGCGGTCGCACATCGGCCGCCACTGTGCCGTCAGAGCGCGCTATCAGCACCACGTCGTATTCGCTGGCCAGACCCGCCATCACCTGCGCCACACGGGGGTCCTTGGCGCGCGCCAGACGCTCCACGGTTCCGAGCAAGGCCACCTTGGTGGTGCTGTCCATCGTGGCAATCGGATCCAGACCCGGATAGAGGGAGCGCCCGGTCGCCAGCTTCTTCACGCGGGAGCGCACGCGCACAGTTTGCGCCGCATTTGAAATGGTTCGTACGGTGCGGGCAGCGTCCAGCAGCGAAGCTGCTGAAATATCATCCGAGTAGGCGAATGCGGTTTTTTCTCCGCTGACAGCGCGCACACCGACGCCCTGGTCAATGCTGAAGGAGCCGGTCTTGACGATCCCTTCTTCCAGACTCCAGCCCTCGGAGCGCGTGTATTCGAAATACAGGTCGGCCTCGTCGACCTGATGCGACTTGATTTGGTTCAAGGCCCGGGTCAGGTCGGATTCGTCCAGGCCAAAGGGGTCGAGCAGCAGGGACTTGGCAATTGCCAGGCGTTCAAGAGTGGGTTCGCGAGAGATCATGGTTCATATTATCAGTTGAGGACAGTTGGCGGATATCCGACATCCCGATTCGTGTTGGGGACAGGGCTGGTTCGCTTCGCGTAACTGCGGACTGTCCCACAAGGTATCAGGATTGCACCAGCCGCTTGGACTTGGCAATAGACATCAAGATGCCGAGCCCCATGCCCAGCGTGGCCATGGCGGTACCGCCGTAGCTGACAAAGGGCAGTGGCACCCCAACCACCGGCAAGATGCCACTGACCATACCCATGTTGACAAAGGCGTAAGTGAAAAAAATCAATGTAATGCTGCCTGCCAGCAGTCTTGAAAACAGGGTTGGGGCTTCCAGTGCAATGTTCAGACCGCGCAGGATAAGGAAGACAAAGCCTGTAATCAGCAGCAGATTGCCAAAAAGACCGAACTCTTCAGAAAAAGCGGCAAAGATGAAATCGGTCGTGTGCTCGGGGATGAATTCCAGATGAGTCTGGGTTCCCTGCATGAAACCCTTGCCCCAAAAGCCACCCGAGCCAATCGCGATCATTCCCTGAATGATGTGAAAGCCCTTGCCCAGTGGGTCCCGTGTCGGATCGAGCAGGGTGCAGATGCGCTGCTGCTGGTAGTCGTGCAAGACTGGCCAGCGCACGCCCTCCGCGCAGAGTTGGGGCTCAAGACCGACCAGCAAACCCACCCCCAGCACGCCCAGCAGCAAGGGTGGCAGGATGAGTTTCCAGGACAGGCCGGCGAAGAAAATAATCGACAACCCGGCTGACAGCACCAGAATTGCCGTGCCCAGATCAGGCTGACGCACGATCAGTGCGATCGGCACGACCAGCAACAGCGCGGCCACGGCAAAATCAAGTGGACGCAATTGGCCCTCACGCTTCTGGAACCACCAGGCCAGCATCAGCGGTACTGCAATCTTGAGAATTTCACTTGGCTGGATGGTGACGCCGACATTGAGCCAGCGTCGCGCGCCCTTTTTGGTGACGCCGAAAACCGCCACCGCGATCAGCAGCGCGACACCAAGCAGGTAGAGTGGTACAGCCAGCGACATCAAACGTTGTGGTGGAATCTGCGCCACAACAAACAGGATGAAGCCGGCCAGCAGCATGTTGCGTCCGTGGTCTTCAAAGCGCGTTCCCTGATCAAAGCCGGATGAATACATGGTCAGCATACCGGCGCAGGCGAGCAGGAATACGGCAAAGGCCAAGGGCCCGTCAAAACCGCGAAACCAGGGCGTTATGCGCTGCCAAACCGAGAGATTCTTGAAAACCACTGCCATGGCGCAATTATCCCTTGCCTGGAGTTACCATGAGCCTTCATGTCTGCTCAGCGCCAGATCACCCACCTGCTTTATCTGCATGGCTTTCGCTCGTCGCCCAAGTCAAACAAGGCGCGCCGAATGACTGCACTGCTGGCCAGCCAGTATCCGGCTGTGATCTGGTGGTGTCCGCAACTGCCCGCTTCGCCGCGCCAGGCGATGCACGAGGTGATGCAGGGAATTGCCGGCTGGCCGCAGCACAGCATGGCGGTCGTAGGATCTTCGCTTGGTGGTTTTTACGCAAGTTGGGTGGCACAGCAGACGCACTGCATGGCCGTGTTGCTCAACCCGGCAGTCGACCCGGCGCGTGATCTGGCGCAGTACATTGGTGAGCACAGCCTCTGGCATGACCCTGCCGAGCATTTCTTCTTCCGCGAAGAATTTGTCCAGGAGTTGCGCGACCTGATGCTGCCGGAGTCAAGCTACCCGGAGCGTACTCTGGCCATCATTGCCAAAGGTGATGAGTTGCTCGACTGGCGCGAGATGCAGGCGCACTACGCTCGTGGCCCGATTCGGCTGGTTGAAGGCAGCGACCACGCACTGAGCGACTTTGAGGCGCACTTGCCAGCGCTGCTGGAGTTTTTTGGCCTGCACTGAGGCGCCGCAGGCACTTCCTTTTTGCTGGGACAATGTCCCTCATGTATTTATTGTTTGAAGAAGCCGGGAAATTCATGGCCGGACGCGCCTTGTCCGAGTCCGACTCCTCGGCGCAGGTTGAGCTCGACAGCGGCAAGCGCCTCAAGGTCAAGGCTGCCAGTATTCTGCTGCGCTTCGAGGCGCCGGCACCGGCCCAGTTGCTGGCTGGCGCGCAGCTTGTCAGTCAGGATATTGAGTTGGAATTGGCCTGGGAGTTCTCGCCGGAAGAGGAATTCGGATTTGCCGATCTGGCGCGCGAATATTTCAGCAGCAAGGCGAGCCAGCCAGCCACTCTCGAGCAACAGGCAGCCACCTTGCTGCGCCTGTTTGAGGCACCCCATTACTTTCGCCGCGCCGGCAAGGGGCGTTTTCGCAAGGCGCCGGCCGACATCCTGGCGCAGGCTTTGGCGGCGATTGAAAAGAAGAAACAGATCGCTCTGCAGGTTGGGCAGTGGGTTGAGGATTTGAGTCAGGGGCGTTGCCCCCAGGCAGTGCGCGATCAACTGTACAAAATACTTTTCAAGCCCGACAAGAATGCACCTGAGTACAAGGCGGTGGTGGAGGCCTCACGGGCAACCCATCTGGGACCCCTGGAACTGCTGATCAGGGCCGGTGCGATTGACTCACCCTACCAGTTTCACTGGAAGCGTTTCCTGCTGGAGAACTTTCCCAAGGGAACCGGTTTTTCCAGGCTGGAAGCGCCACCGATTCGCGAGGACTTGCCGCTGTCAACGGTCCATGCGTTTTCTATTGATGACTCCGCCACCACTGAGATCGACGACGCGCTGTCGGTGCAGGGACTGGGTTCAGGTCGGGTTCAAATGGGTATTCATATCGCGGCACCAGGTTTAGCCATCCTGCCCGGCAGCGTGATCGACGCAGCGGCGCGCCAGCGTCTGTCCACCGTTTACATGCCGGGTTACAAGATCACCATGCTGCCCGAGGATGTGGTGCAAGGTTACACCTTGCAGGAGGGCTGCGATTGTCCTGCTATTTCACTCTATGTTGAACTGGATGAAACGACGCTGGACATCTTGAGCAGTCGAACGCAGATAGAGCGCGTTCACATCGACGCCAATCTGCGTCATGACCAACTCGACGCCATCGTCACCGCGCAGTGGTTGCAGGACCCTGCCTGGATGCACCCGACAGAGCCAGAGGCTTTGCAGCAGCAACGCGCCGAGTTGTCCTTCCTGTTTCGATTGGCCCAGCATTTGAAGGTCAGGCGCGAACTCGCGCGTGGTAAGCCGGAGACCTTCAACCGACCGGACTACAACTTCAAGCTGATTGAAAACCAGGGCGCCGAGCCGCAGGGCACCGAGACAGTGCAGATCAGCGTTCGTCAGCGCGGCGCGCCGCTCGATCTGATCGTCTCGGAAGCCATGATTCTGGCCAACAGCACCTGGGGTAACTGGCTGGCCGAACATGGCGTGCCGGCCATTTACCGCAGCCAGGCATCGCTGCTGCCGGGCGTCAAGGTTCGCATGGGCACCAAGGCGCTGCCGCATGCGGGCATCGGTGTGAGGAGCTATGCCTGGAGCAGTTCGCCGCTACGCCGCTATACCGATCTGGTGAACCAGTGGCAAATCATTGCCTGCGCGCGCCATGGCAAGACGGCCGCCCTGGCGGCTCCGTTCAAATCCAAAGACGCGGATCTGTTTTCGATCATTTCAAGTTTCGACGCCGCCTATTCAGCCTACAACGGATACCAGAGCGCGATGGAGCGATTCTGGACACTCAAGTACCTTCAGCAAAATGCTGTTACCGAAATCAATGCCACGGTGTTCAAGGAGAACATGGTGCGTGCGGATGAACTGCCCTTGGTGCTGCCGGTGATTGGCGCACAGGGTCTGCCGCGAGGCGCGCGCTTGCGCGTCAGGCTTGGCCAGATTGATGAAGT
>Ga0194060_10000908_pt1 | contig 21692 bp, 17 predicted proteins | sample SepL225m_MetaG_FD_163427 | JGI IMG/M metagenome (GOLD analysis project Ga0194060, IMG submission 163427) | Anoxic zone freshwater microbial communities from boreal shield lake in IISD Experimental Lakes Area, Ontario, Canada - Sep2016-L222-5m | ecosystem: Environmental > Aquatic > Freshwater >... | reverse complement strand
AACTAACCCATTCGCACAGTTACCACTTGATACGGCAGAATTACCTTATGACCACTTTGAATCCAGAGATCGAAATACTTCTGAAGGATTCTTCGGCGCTAATGCCTGCGATAGTTCAAGATTACACAAGCGGTGAGGTTTTGATGTTGGCCTACATGAATACAGAGTCTTTGGCGCTAACTTTATCTAGCGGCAAAGCTACATTTTGGAGCCGCAGTAGGAACCAGCTGTGGGTTAAGGGGGCAACATCGGGCCATTTCCAAGAGGTTCACTCCATATCTTTGGATTGCGATGGTGATGCACTCTTGTTAAAGGTCACTCAAACAGGTGTTGCCTGCCACACTGGGAATGCAACCTGTTTTCATCTGCCAATCAAACTCACAACTCAAGAATGAGCCAGAACGTGGCTACATTAATAAGCGGAGTAGTTGTTCTCCTTTCGATATTTCTTATCGGTCGAAAACTGCGGATCTCCCCACGGTATGAACGGCGTCCGCGAGAGTTAAATTTATGGAGCTCACTTGATAAGGGCATCGATCCAAGCGATGTTGATTAAGGGCCGAGCCGATAGGATATGGATATGAACGCCTTCAATAGGAGATATCAAAACCGCATAACTTTCCTCGCACGTATGCTCCTTGGCGGAGTACTCCTTGTGGCCGGCGCCCTGAAAGCCTTTTCACCGGCCAAAGCCGCTAGCGCAGTTGCAGCTTATAAGATTCTTCCAACCGAGCTGGCGCACATTGTTGGTTACGCACTTCCGTGGTTAGAGATTGCTATCGGCGCATTACTCATAGTTGGTATCTCAATTCGCTTTGCCGCAATTGTCGGCGGTGCGGTAATGATTCTTTTTATTGCCGCAATTATTAGCGTCTGGTCCCGTGGCCTTCTCATCGATTGTGGTTGCTTTGGGGGAGGCGGGGCCATTGATCCATCCAAGGCGGCAGCTGTGCACCGTACCTATGCCCTTGAGATATCTCGCGATTTGGGCTTGGCATTAACGGCTCTTTATCTATACTTTTTCCCTTATGGATTATTCTCAGTTGAGAAGTCGGCTACAACAAACGAGGAGAGCTAGATGTCAAAGCAAGTAAAGGCCAAGAGCGGTGGAGATCATTTCACCCGTTGGTTAGTAATCGGAATGGTTGCCCTAGTTGTAATTACCGGAGTTGTTTTCTCAATCATGAGTTCGACCAATAAAGCTAACGAGTCTTTTACAGCTCTTAAAAATTACCCATTAGGTGCGCAGGTTGCTGGAACTATTGATCCCGCACAGGGTTCCGGGTTGGTTTTAAATCCGGGAGCTAACGTTAAAATCGATCTCTGGGAAGACCCACAGTGTCCGATTTGTAGAACATTTGAAGAGTCAAATGGTGCCTACATCGATGAGTTAGTTCGCACTAAGAAGGCAACTCTGGTCTATCACGTCCTATCTTTCTTAGGAGATGAGTCGATACGTGCAGCAAATGCAGCGATGTGCGCTGCCGATGAGGGGCACTACCTTGATTTTCATAAAGCGCTTTATATAGTTCAACCAGCTTTGGAGAACTCTGGATTTTTCACTGGGCCAAATTTACTGAAAATAGGTGGCTATCTTGGTCTCAAAAGTAAGAGTTTTACCGATTGCGTCACAAAGGGTTCAAAGGCCGATGTAGTTAAAGCGCAAGAGGATGCGATGCCGACGTATAAAGTAACTGGCACTCCCACAATATTTATTAACAATAAATTATGGGTTCGCAAATCAAGTAATTTTGATCCTGTGGAGTTTCGCCTGGCTGTAGAGGCTGGCTAAGAATTGTTACGTTCGATTCCATCACCATCTTTTTCGGTGGTGGAAATCGGACCGCTCACAATTCATATGTATGCCTTATGCATTATTACAGGCATAGCAATAGCAATTTGGCTGGGGGATAAGCGCTTCAGAGCTGTTGCAAATGATGGAAAATCAGTGGTTGCAGAGGTGGCAATTACCGCCGTTCCCGTAGGAATTATTGGTGGGCGCATCTATCACGTTCTCACATCACCCGATGCCTACTTTGGAAGCAATGGCCACCCTTGGAACGCGTTTAAAATCTGGGAGGGGGGCCTTGGTATTTGGGGGGCGATCGCTCTAGGAACAGTGGCTTCCTGGCTCAGATATCGCAGCATTTCCAATCGCGTTGCACTTCCATCATTTGCTTTTTTTATGGATGCTCTGGCACCTGGAGTGCTACTGGCTCAAGCGATCGGACGATTTGGGAATTGGTTCAATATCGAACTTTTCGGCCGACCCCTTAATGCGCCGTGGGCTTTATCGGTTCCGCTATTTAATCGCCCTAATGGATTTAGCCAATACGCAACTTTTCATCCGGTCTTTTTGTACGAGGCTCTTTGGAGTAGCGCACTTGCTATAGCGCTAATTCTCATTGGTAGAAGGTTGAAACCAGGACAGGTTTTTGCGCTCTATATTTTTGGATACTGCCTTGGACGTACCGGCATTGAGAGCATACGTATAGATGAGGCACATCACATACTGGGCCTACGGCTCAATATTTGGGTCGGAACGATTATTGGTTTAGGCGCACTGACACGTTTTCTGCAACTAAATAAAGATGATAAGCCAAATCTCGGATAGGCTCCTGTTATGGCTCTAGAAGATGTTCATGCCCGTAATATGCAGCACCGAACCCACCGAGCAGGGTGGTTGCGCGCGGCGGTACTAGGTGCAAATGATGGATTAGTTTCAACTGCCTCGCTGATGATTGGTGTAGTTGCAGCTGGCAAGAATGATTTTCTAGTTACGGCAGGTCTTGCTGGAATTACAGCTGGTGCGATGTCAATGGCAGTTGGAGAGTACGTCTCTGTCCGCTCCCAAAACGATGTCGAAGAGTCTGATCGAGTATTAGAGATTGAACATTTAGCAACAGATCCTGAAGGCGAGCTCTTAGAACTCCAACACATATACATCAATCGTGGGTTAACTCCAGAGTTGGCCCTTGAAGTTGCAACAGCGATGCATGAGAAGGATCCACTAGCGGCACATCTGCGCGATGAACTCGGGCAACATCCACATACAAAGGCCCGCCCAGTTCAAGCCGCTCTTGCCTCGGCAACTTCATTCACCTTAGGGGGGCTGATTCCATTTGCGGGCGCCTTCGCTCCAACTTTAGGAGCAAAGGCGTGGAGCATCGTGGCCTTTACCGTTGTTGGTCTTGTTCTCACCGGCATCGTAAGCGCGCGTACAGCAGGGGCCAAAGTAGTTGGGACAACTTTGCGAGTCATTATTGGTGGCTGCCTCGGAATGCTGATTACGGCTGGAATTGGCCAGATTGCGCAAGTTGCCGGCATATAGGCTTTAACCAAAACCGCTTTTCTTGCTACTCTTTACGCCGTTGCTAGTTCAAAGGGCCAAGGTTGTCCCGCACATTTCATCGACAATCGGAGCCCAAGAATTATGGTTTTGTCTTCCAACTTTCCGCAGGCACAAGGGCTCTACAACGCTGCCAATGAACATGATGCATGTGGAGTTGCGATGGTTGCAACTCTTAACAAGAAGGCAACACATGAGATCGTTGAGAAAGCGCTAACTGCGCTGCGCAATCTCGAACATCGAGGTGCCTCAGGCGCCGAACCTGATAGCGGAGATGGTGCTGGAATTTTGATTCGTATCCCGGATCAATTTTTTCAGGATGTTACAGAGTTCAATTTACCTGTTGCAGGTTCCTACGCAACGGGCATCGCCTTTATTGAAAAAGGTGCGGATGTACACTCCAAGATTGCCGAGATTGCAGCAGAAGAAGGGCTACAGATTCTTGGCTGGCGCGAACTACCAATAAATTCTCAATCACTTGGTAAGACTGCGCTTTCAGTTATGCCAGATTTTCAACAGCTATTTATCGCTGGTTTAAATAATGAAAGCGACTTAGTGCTTGAGCGTATGGTCTTTTGTTTGCGCAAGCGTTTAGAACATTCATTGCCGCTCTATTTCCCCTCTCTATCTAGCCAAACTATTGTGTATAAAGGAATGCTCACGACTGGTCAGCTAGAGGAGTTTTTCCCAGATTTAAGCGATGAGCGAGTTGTATCTCCATTGGCCGTAGTCCACTCCCGCTTTTCGACAAATACTTTTCCTTCTTGGCCACTTGCACACCCCTACCGTTATATCGCCCACAACGGAGAAATCAATACTGTAAAGGGAAATCGCAACTGGATGCGCGCACGCGAATCACTGCTTGAGAGTGATTTGATTCCTGGAGATCTAAAACGTCTATTTCCGATTGTTGAAATCTCCGGAAGCGACTCAGCATCCTTTGATGAAGTTCTCGAACTGCTCTACCTCGGTGGACGTTCACTTCCTCACGCCGTATTGATGATGATTCCCGAGGCGTGGGAAAACCATGCATCAATGTCAGATTTACGTCGCGATTTCTACGCTTTCCATGCCTCGCTAATGGAGCCATGGGATGGACCAGCCTGTGTGACTTTCACCGACGGTCACCAAGTAGGTGCGGTGCTAGATCGCAATGGTCTTCGTCCTTCGCGATTCTGGGTAACTAAAGATGGCCTAGTCGTCTTGGCCTCGGAAGTTGGGGTTCTAGAGATTGCACCAGATCAGATTGTTCGTAAGGGACGTTTACAGCCGGGAAAAATGTTCTTGGTAGATACACAGGCCGGACGAATCATTGAAGATGAAGAGATTAAGGATTCACTTGCCAATGCAGCACCCTACGGTGACTGGCTCCACGCTGGAATGATCAAACTAAGTGAACTGCCTGCGCGCGAACATATTGTCTATCCACACTCCTCGGTAGTACGACGCCAACGCGCCTTCGGCTATACCGAGGAAGAGCTGCGCATACTAATTACTCCAATGGCCAGAAATGGCATGGAGGCGCTTGGTTCGATGGGTACTGATACTCCAATCGCAGCCCTTTCAAGTAAACCACGTCTTATCTTTGACTACTTCTCACAACTATTTGCTCAGGTAACAAATCCACCTTTAGATGCAATACGTGAAGAGTTGGTAACGAGTTTAGGTACTGCAATGGGCCCAGAGCATAATCTTTTAGACCCAGGCCCTTCTTCATGTCGGCAGATCTCATTGGCATTTCCAGTAATTGATAATGATGAACTTGCAAAGATTATTCACGTAAATGCAGATGGCGATCATCCAGGATTAAGTGCTCATGTTGTGCGCGGTCTTTTCTTTGTTGGCGATGGTGGTGACTCACTGCGCGCGCGTTTGGATGAGATTAAGGTTGAAGTTTCGCAGGCGATTAACAATGGCGCTCGTATCATCGTTCTATCAGATCGTGATGCAGATACAGAAGAGGCTGCGATTCCTTCGCTATTGCTTACATCAGCCGTACATCACCATTTAATACGTGAGAAAACCCGTACCAAAGTTGGTTTGGTGGTTGAGGCTGGTGATGTGCGTGAAGTTCACCATGTTGCCCTACTAATCGGATATGGCGCCGCTGCAGTCAACCCATATCTTGCGATGGAGAGCGCCGAAGATTTAGTTCTGCAGGGAGTTATTACCGGGATAACTCCGGAAAAGGCCGTGCGCAACTTAATTAAATCCCTTGGCAAAGGTGTACTTAAAGTCATGTCGAAGATGGGTATTAGTACAATCGCCTCATATACGGGCGCACAAGTTTTTGAAGCAATTGGTTTAAGTGCAGAGGTTGTAGATGAATTCTTCGTTGGGACGACCTCACGTTTAGGCGGGGTATCACTAGATGTGATTGCGCAAGAGTGCATCGCTCGTCACCACGTCGCATATCCACCAGGGGGAGAGGTTCCAGGAACTAAGCGCCTACCAATCGGCGGCGACTATCAATGGCGCCGCGAAGGCGAGCCGCATCTATTTGATCCCGAAACCGTCTTTGCTCTTCAACACTCCACCAGAACTAAGCGTTACGATATTTTCAAGCGCTATACAGACAGAGTAAATGATCAGAGCACACGTCTGATGACTTTGCGAGGTCTATTTGAGTTTAAAAGCCAGGCGGCCATCTCTATCGATGAAGTCGAATCTGCTACCTCCATCATTGCGCGCTTTTCCACTGGGGCCATGTCCTACGGCTCGGTTTCACAAGAGGTGCACGAAACATTAGCGATAGCTATGAATCGACTCGGTGCTAAATCAAATACTGGTGAAGGTGGAGAGGACTCTTCACGCTATATAGAGATGGAGAACGGTGATTCAAAGCGCTCGGCAATTAAGCAAGTTGCCTCTGGGCGTTTCGGTGTTACCAGTGAATACTTAGTTAGCGCCGATGATATTCAAATTAAAATTGCCCAGGGTGCAAAGCCTGGTGAGGGTGGTCAGCTGCCGGGTAACAAGGTCTATCCATGGATTGCAAAGGTCCGCTACTCAACTCCTGGCGTCGGATTAATCTCTCCTCCGCCACACCATGATATTTACTCAATTGAGGATTTAGCGCAGCTAATCCATGATTTAAAGAATGCCAATAGGAATGCTCGCGTACACGTAAAGCTCGTAGCGCAGGTTGGAGTCGGAACGGTTGCAGCAGGAGTCAGCAAAGCTCACGCCGATGTTGTTTTAATTTCCGGGCACGACGGTGGAACTGGTGCATCTCCGCTTACCTCATTAAAACATGCAGGAGCGCCCTGGGAGTTGGGATTAGCAGAGACACAACAGACGCTATTGCTAAATAATCTTCGCGATCGAATTGTTGTACAGACCGATGGTCAATTAAAAACTGGTAGAGATGTAGTTATCGCCGCACTCCTTGGTGCCGAAGAGTTTGGTTTTGCAACTGCGCCATTGGTAGTTTCAGGCTGTGTGATGATGCGAGTCTGTCATTTGGATACCTGTCCAGTTGGGGTTGCAACGCAGAATCCAGAGCTACGGGCACGTTTTAGTGGCAAACCAGAGTTTGTTGAAACCTTCTTCGAATACATCGCCCAAGAGGTCCGTGAGATTTTAGCAAGCCTAGGCTTTAGAACATTGCTAGAGGCGATTGGCCATGTTGAGTATTTAGAAACTAGACGAGCGATCGATCACTGGAAAGCAAGTGGTTTAGATCTATCGCCACTCTTGGTTCGCCCTGAGGGATCTGGTGCATTACATAACACTGCCGCCCAAGATCACGGATTAGATGCCGCCCTTGATAATCAACTTATCGCCTCATCACAACCGGCATTAACAAAACAAGAGTTAGTACGCATTGATCTTCCTGTTCGAAATGTAAATCGCACAGTTGGAACGATGCTTGGTGCCGAAATAACACGTGCTTTTGGCGGTAACGGATTACCTGATGGAACGATTGATATAACTTTGCGAGGCTCTGCAGGCCAATCACTTGGTGCATTCATTCCCTCAGGTCTAACGCTGAGATTGATCGGCGATTCTAATGACTACGTAGGAAAGGGAATCTCTGGTGGGCGTGTGATTCTTAGACCTGATGAAACATCGACATTTAAATCTCACGAAAATGTAATCGCTGGAAATGTCATCGGATATGGCGCAACATCTGGTGAGATACTAATTCGCGGAGTAGTTGGAGAGCGATTCTGCGTACGAAACTCTGGAGCAACGGCGGTCGTTGAGGGAATTGGGGATCACGGCTGCGAATATATGACGGGCGGAACGGTAGTTGTCCTTGGTCAAACTGGACGAAACTTCGCCGCAGGCATGTCAGGTGGTCGGGCATTTGTATTAGATGTTGATGCCGCTAGCGTAAATACGGATATGGTCGACATTCTTGCCGTACCTAGTGATCAACGTGATGCATTGAAGGCAATCATCTCTAATTTCGCCTCCCATACTGATTCGATTGTTGCCACGGCGCTCCTAGATAATTGGGATGAATCGATTAAACGTATTTCACTGGTCATGCCACGTGACTACGCACGAGTTCTGGAAGCGATGGCCCGTGCCGATCGTGAAGGCTTACCAGTTGATGCTCTAGTGATGGAGGTGGCAGCACATGGCTGATCCAAAGGGATTTATTACGACACCCCGCCAAACACCGGTGCGTCGTCCAGTAGATGTACGAATTCAAGATTGGCGTGAAGTGTATGAGCCGCAGAGCTTTGAGCATTTACAGAAGCAGGCTGGCCGTTGCATGGATTGTGGAATTCCCTTCTGCCACTCCGGCTGTCCTTTGGGAAACTTAATTCCGGAATGGAATGGATTAATCTGGAGCGGAGATACGCATGAGGCCATTGATCGTCTACATGCAACAAATAACTTCCCTGAATTCACCGGACGTCTATGTCCTGCACCCTGCGAAACTGCCTGTGTTGTTGGAATCAATCGCGAGGCCGTCACAATCAAGCAAGTTGAACTTCGCACAGTTGAAGAGGCATTTGCAACTGGGGATGTAAAGCCATTAATACCCGATCGTTTAACTGGTAAGACTGTTGCCGTTATCGGCTCTGGCCCTGCCGGATTAGCGGCTGCTCAACAGTTAACCCGTGCCGGACATACCGTTGCAGTCTATGAACGGGCACCTAAAATTGGTGGCTTACTTCGATATGGAATTCCAGAGTTTAAAATGGAGAAACATATTTTAGATCGTCGTCTTGAGCAGATGGAGAAAGAGGGAACTCGTTTTCGCCCAGGCATAGATGTCGGGGGAGAGCTCACAGGTTCATCGCTTAGAAAAAAATATGATGCAATCGTTGTGGCTGTGGGAGCAACGCAATGGCGCGACCTAGATGTTCCAGGACGTAATTTGAATGGTGTTTATCAGGCGATGGAGTTTCTACCATGGGGCAATAAGCAGGCTCTTGGGGAAGTTGAAAGCCCAGATATAAACGTTGCGGGTAAGCACGTTGTAATTTTAGGAGGAGGAGATACCGGGGCCGATTGTTTAGGAACATCTATTAGACAAGGTGCCGCCAGTGTTACCCAGTTAGAGATCATGCCGATTCCAAGTGATGAGCGACCTGCCAATCAACCGTGGCCGACATATCCGATGATTTTTCGCGTCTCTAGTGCGCATGAAGAGTTGGATAATCGAATCTTCTCGGTGAGCACACAAGAGTTTCTTGGCGATGGTAATGGCAATCTATGTGCGATGAAGATCGTTGAAACTAAACTCAAAGATGGAAAATTTGAAATGGTACAGGGGAGTGAACGCGAGATTCCAGCAGATTTTGTCTTCCTTGCAATGGGTTTTACTGGTCCAGAGCAATCTCCACTGCTGACTCAATTAGAGGTAGAAGTCGATGAGCGCGGCAATATCAAGCGAGATGCAAACTTTGCTGCCAATGAAGATGGCGTTTTCGTTGCAGGCGATGCTGGCCGTGGACAGTCATTAATCGTCTGGGCAATCGCTGAGGGAAGAAGCGCCGCTTCAGCCGTTGATAGGTATTTAACTGGGGATACACAACTTCCTTCGCCTATCGAACCTACTACTCGACAGCTAATGGTTTAAGGTTGCATCATGCGTAGAGCGAAAATAGTGTGCACAATGGGTCCAGCTGTTGAATCACCGGAGAAAGTTAAAGAGTTAATCGATGCCGGTATGAACATGGCTCGGCTCAATCTCTCTCACGGCTCATACGAGGAGCATCAACGTCGCTTCGACCAAGTTCGTGCTGCGGCGAAAAACGCTGGTCGTCCAGTCTCGATTCTTGTAGATCTTCAAGGCCCAAAGATTCGATTGGCCCGCTTTATTGCAGGTCCACATGAGTTGGCACGTGGTGACATATTTACAATAACTACCGATGAGGTTGAGGGCACAAAAGAGCGAGTGGGCACGACGTATAAGGGCCTTCCCGGGGATTGCAAAGTCGGTGATCATATTTTAATCGATGATGGAAAAGTCACTGTCCAGGTAGTTGAAGTAAAGGGCAATGACGTTGTTACTAAGGTGATTGAGCCTGGAGCTGTTAGCAATAACAAAGGTATCAACCTACCCGGTGTTGCAGTTTCAGTACCTGCAATGTCAGAGAAGGATATTGAGGATTTGAGATGGGGATTACGCGCAGGTGCAGATTTCATTGCACTCTCATTTGTCCGCAACGCTGCCGATATTAAAGATGTTCATAAGATTATGGATGAGGAGGGCATACGCCTTCCAGTTATCGCCAAGATCGAAAAGCCACAGGCAGTTGCAAACATAACTGAAATTGTTGATGCCTTCGATGGCATCATGGTCGCGCGAGGAGATTTGGGAGTCGAACTTCCAATAGAAGATGTTCCTCTTGTACAAAAGCTTTGCGTAGAACTTGCGCGCGATATGGCCAAGCCAGTAATTGTTGCAACGCAGATGCTCGACTCGATGATTATTAATTCACGTCCAACTCGCGCTGAGGCCACAGATTGTGCAAATGCAGTCTTAGATGGTGCAGATGCGTTAATGCTCTCAGGAGAGACAAGCATTGGAGAGTTTCCAATAGAGGCGGTGCAGACAATGGCCCGCATTATTCAAAAGACTGAAGAAGGTGGACTCGATCGAATCCGCCCAATAAAAACGGCGCCACGTACAAAGGGTGGAGCAATTACCAAGGCGGCTACTGAAGTTGGTGCAATCGTTGATGCAAAGTATTTAGTCGCCTTTACTCAAAGTGGAGATTCCGCACGTCGCATGTCCAGACTTCGCTCGCCAATTCCAATCCTTGCCATGACTCCTGAAGTCGGAACTTATAATCGCTTAGCTCTTTCGTGGGGAGTTGAATCGATGTTGACTCCAGTCGTTGGCGCAACCGATGAGATGGTAAAGCTCGTCGATGCCGCTCTTATCGACTCGGGGCGCGCCGTAATTGGCGATAACGTAATAATTGTGGCCGGTTCACCACCAGGAATTCCAGGATCTACCAATGCGATGCGAGTTCACCGCGTGGGAGATGCTGTTGGTGGCGCCGCTCCCGCCTACCGCTAAGATTGATCAGTAGCGCCTCGGTACTCCAACGGTAGAGAGGGCAGTCTCAAACACTGCATAGTGTCGGTTCGAATCCGACTCGGGGCACATGTCATTACCCATTCGTATTCTCGTAGCCGAAGATGAGGCTTTGATCCGTATGGATCTTGTAGAGATGTTGCAAGGTGCTGGATATGAGGTTGTAGCCGAGGCCACGAATGGCCAAGAGGCCGTTGAGTTAGCCCAACTACATAAGCCCGATTTAGCTATCTTGGATGTGAAGATGCCGGTGATGGATGGAATTACCGCCGCTGAAAAGATAATTGATCTAGCACCCGTTCTGATGCTTACTGCTTTTTCTCAAAAGGAGCTCATTGATCGCGCCCGCGATGCAGGGGTAATGGCATATGTAGTCAAGCCATTTACAATCGGCGATTTAATTCCCGCTATCGAGATTGCAATTAGTAGGCATCTGCAAATGAGATCACTCTCTGAGGAGGTGGCCGATTTACATGGTCGTCTTGAAACTCGAAAACTGATCGATAGAGCTAAAGGGATTTTAATGAAGGCGTTGAATCTCTCCGAGCCCGAGGCCTTTTCCTGGATTCAACGGGCAGCTATGGATCGGCGCATGAGCATGAAGGCCGTGGCTGAGGCCGTCATTAACCCAGATGCAGTACCGGAGAGTTAAGCGGGGCATTCCCAGTATTTGACCTGTTTTATAACGAACCGTCACATATGTGGAGCAAACCCGCCTTGTTATTAGGGTTACTGAGCCATTACTCTATCCGTCTCCCTGTCCCGGGACACACAGAACAGGAAAGGCACAACATGAAGAAGAGTTTTAATGTAGCCGCAGCAATTGCTGCAGCTGGCGCACTTATTCTAGGTGTAACTGCTGCAACTACAGCTTCAGCTGCAGTTAAAGAAGTTACGATCGCCTACCAAGGTCCACTTACTGGAGATGCTGCACAGACTGGTATTGATGAACTCAATGCAGTTAAGTATGCAATCAAGAAGTACAACGCAACAAACCCAGCCGTTAAGGTTAACCTAGTTGCTATCGATGATCAGGGTGCAGGAGCAGTTGCTTTGACTGTTGCTCCAGGTGCTGCTGCAAACAAGAAGATTATTGCAATCGTTGGACCAGCATTCTCAGGTGCAACAATCGCGTCCCTTCCTTATTACAAGGCTGGCCGTTTGCCAATGATCTCTCCATCAGCAACTAACGTGACTTTGACAAATCCAAAGTCAGTTAACTATGGCTACCCAGTATTCCACCGTGTTCCATCGACGGATGCATACCAGGGTCCAGCTCTAGCTGTTTGGGCTGTACAGAACCAGAAGTCACCTAAGGTTTACATTGTCGATGACAAGTCTCCTTACGGTACTGGTCTTGCAGCATTCACTAAGAAGGGTCTAGCTGCAGGAACATGGGCTGGATCAGATTCAACTCCAGATGACACTAAAGATTTCTCAGCTACGATCATCAAGATCAAAGCTTCAGGAACTAACGTTGTTATCTACACTGGTTACTACAGCCAGGCAGCAATCTTGATCAAGCAGCTTCGTACAGCTGGTTACACCGGCGATTATGCAGCTGGCGATGGCGTACTTAGCCAGTCATTTATTGACAACGCTGGTAAGGATGCAGAAGGCGCACTTATGGTTGCACCTACAATTCCTCTAGCAGTTGGTAACCCAGAAATGGAAGCCGATTACGTCAAGTTGATGGGCGAGGCATCTGGTGAGTACTCAGGCGAGACAATTACAATCGCCAACGTATTCCTAGAGGGCATCAAGGCAGGTAAGTTGACTCGTTCAGCAATGTTGAACTGGATCAATGGATACCATGGAACAACATTTGCTGGCACAAAGCTCTCATTCGACCGCAATGGTGACAACAATGGTGCAGCTGCCATTGGTGGATTCATTGTCAAGAGTGGCAAGAATGTGGCTGTAAAAGCTGTTAAGTGGTAAATCTCTAAACCAAATATAGAAGTACAAATGACCCGGCAGATTCTCTGCCGGGTCATTTTTCTAACGCTTTTGTGTAGATTTCGTGTAATCTGGCACCTTGTTTGGTAAGCCAGGCTTTCCTTGAGAGGGAGTATTAACGGCATGTTTGACATTTTAAGAACGCAGTTTTGGTCACTTACTCTATCTGGCATCGCCTTGGGCTTTATCTACGTATTGATCTCTATGGGCTACACGATGGTTTACGGTGTTTTGCGCATGATCAACTTCGCTAACTCTGAAATCTTTATGGTGGGAGCCTTTGCCAGTCTTCTCGTTGGAAGAGATGTTTTCCATTACACAATGGATACGATTCCGCCTACTGGTGCGAAATTAGCGTTGGTCCTTACTTGCTCACTAATAGCCTCGATGCTGACCTCTTCGCTCGTTGCATTTTTAGTTGAGTTAATCGCCTATAGAAATCTTCGTAATCGCACATCTAATCGAATTGCACCGTTGATCACGGCTATCGGAATGTCGATTGTTATTTCAGAGACGGTTCGCATAATAACTAAAGCTAGGGCTATCTTCGCGCCGAGAATTTTAGAGAAGCAGACTCTTTTTGTTTTTCATGGGGCCGATATTCGACTTGATAGCATGATCACTATTTTCGCAGGTTTAATTCTCTTTATTGCACTAGAGCGTTTTATTAAACTTTCAAGGCTCGGAAAAGGCATTCGAGCCGTTTCGATGGATGAGGACTCGGCCAAGCTCATGGGTGTTAACCTCAATCGCGTTATCTCCCTAACCTTTATTATCGGTGGCTTAATGACGGGCGCGGCTGGCTTCTTCTATGTCAATGTCTATGAAAACGTTAAATACAACATGGGCTTTAGTCTGGGTCTGGCGGCTTTCACAGCTGCAGTTATCGGAGGAATCGGAAATATTCGAGGCGCCTTCTTTGGAGGTATATCTTTGGGCCTTCTTGAGATTTATGCCTCAGCCGTTGTCGGCACCCAGTGGAAGCCAGTCACAGTTTTCGTCGTCTTGATTCTTATTTTGCTTTTGAAACCAAATGGTCTCTTTGGCGAAGCTGTTCAGAAAACGAGGGTCTAATGATAAATCTACGAGATAAAGGCGCGGAGTTCTGGGATCGTTCAAATCGTCCCGTTCGTGTTCTGACAGTCTTTGTAATGCTTGCGGCAATCGCAGCACTTCCTTATGCATCGAACTCATTTCTTCAGACACCTATCGCCGCCTTTGATGCCGTATTGGTATACCCGATGGGCATCTTCATCTTGATGGCGATGGGTCTAAATGTTGTTGTGGGCAAGAGTGGACTTTTGGATTTGGGGTATGTGGCCTTCTTCGCAGTAGGTGCTTACACAATGGCCCTACTCGGAACACATACGGGACTAAATACTTGGGAGATCATGCCCTTTGGTATCGGTTTTGCAATGTTGGCCGGTCTGATTCTGGCAATACCAACTTTGCGTTTACGTGGTGACTACCTAGCCATTGTTACTTTAGGTTTTGGTGAGATTGTGAGAATTATCGCGGTTAATACTGAGAAGATCGGTGGAGCATTAGGAATCGCAGGAATTCCCTTTCCTCCAGGGCTTGGATTTGAATATCAACTTTTAGATCAAAAATATTTCTACTGGACTGTGTTGGTTCTTATCCTCATCGTTATTTGGATTGTTCGTCGCTTGTCGGCTCGTCGCCCAGGTCGCGCTTGGGAGGCAATTCGCCAAGATGAAGATGCCGCCGAACTCATGGGGGTTTCGACGTATAAATACAAGATTTGGGCCTTTGTTTTCGGTGCTGCAATCGGCGGGGGAGCGGGCGTGTTTTATGCCTCTCGCTCAATGGTTATCGCACCAGATAACTTCACATTGAACACTTCGATTCTTATCCTGGCCTGCGTTGTATTTGGCGGAATGGGAAATATCTGGGGCGTAATTGTTGGAGCTGCGATTTTGGGATATCTACCCGACAGATTTAGATTCCTCTCCGATGCGCGCCTGCTTCTATTTGGAGTAGTACTCGTAGTCTTTATGAATCTTCGCCCAGAGGGAATTCTTCCGCGAAAGAAGCGTGAGAAAAAGTTTACGAGCTTGCAAACAGAGGAGGGCGCTAAATGAGTAAGCCACTCTTGGAGTTAAAAGATCTCACGATAAAGTTTGGTGGCGTAACAGCCCTCGATGGCGTCAATATTTCTCTTAATAAAGGAGAGATTTTGGCTTTAATCGGCCCTAATGGTGCCGGAAAGACTACTGTCTTCAATTTGATCACAGGGGTTTATAAGCCAACGTCGGGCGAGGTTGTTTTTAATGGCAGCCGAATCTCTGGACGCAAACGCCACGCGATTACCAAGCTTGGAATCGCCCGCACCTTCCAGAACATTCGACTTTTCGGCGATATGACCACTTTAGAGAATGTTATTACTGGAACCGACGTTCAAAATAAGGTTGGCTTCATTGGCTCAATGTTTGGTACTCCTCGCTCACGGCGCGAAGAGAAGGCCAGTGCAGTTAAAGCTCATGAGATTCTTAAGTTCATTGGAATCGATGAGTATGCCGATCGCTTAGCCAAGAATCTTCCCTATGGAGTACAGCGACGCCTGGAAATCGCACGCGCCCTAGGAACTCAACCTCAAGTTCTTTTGCTAGATGAGCCCGCAGCGGGTTTTAATCCAGCCGAGAAGGTTGAACTTGCGGCAACAATTATTAAGATTCGCGATGCGGGTTATACGGTTTTGCTTATTGAGCATGACATGTCGTTGATTATGGGGATCTCAGACCGTGTTGCAGTTCTAGACTTCGGAGTAAAGATCGCCGATGACCTACCTTCCGTTGTTCAAAAAGATCCACGTGTAATTGAAGCCTATTTAGGAGTACCCGCAGATGCGTCTTGAAATTAAGGATCTACATGTTCATTACGGAAAGATTGAGGCCATAAAGGGCATATCGGTCGTCGTTAACCAAGGCGAGATCGTCACGTTAATTGGTGCTAATGGAGCTGGTAAAACTACGACCCTTAAAACAATTTCAGGGCTGCGCAAAGTTACAAGCGGTGCGATTATTTTTGATGGTCAAGATATCTCTAAAGTACCTGCCCATGAACGAGTAGATCTGGGTATATCCCAAGCACCTGAAGGTCGAGGAATCTTTCCTGGAATGACAGTTCTAGAGAATCTTGAAATGGGTAAGTTTCACCGTAAAAATCGACGACATGAGATGGATGAGGATCTGGACAAGATTTATGCCCTCTTTCCACGGTTAAAGGAGAGAACTTCGCAGTCGGGTGGCACATTATCTGGTGGCGAGCAGCAGATGTTGGCGATTGGACGCGCACTAATGGCACGTCCGAAAGTCTTGTTGCTCGATGAGCCTTCTATGGGACTTGCACCTCAAATGATCGCAAATATTTTTAGGATTATTACCGAGATAAATAAGACTGGCGTGACAATTCTTCTTGTTGAACAAAATGCCCAGCAGGCCCTTCAACGTGCCGATCGAGCATATATTCTGGAAACAGGAAACATTGTTAAAGAGGCTAAAGCATCTGATCTACTCAATGACCCGGCCGTGCGCGAGGCGTATCTAGGAACTGGAGCTCATAGCTAATTTGGGCGTTCGGCCAAAATTAGACAGGTAATTCGCGCGGTACAGATCCTTTCATTCTTATCATTGGTGATTGAAATATCGTACGAGCACATCGTTTTGCCAAGTGATAGTGCCGTGGCTACTGCCGTTACTAATCCACTGGTGGCCGACTTATGATGCGTGGCGTTGATATCGACCCCAACGATCATTCGTGTAGGACCGGCGTGCAATGCAGTACCAACAGATCCTAAAGTCTCAGCTAGTACAACACTGGCACCACCATGGAGCAGCCCAATTGGCTGAGTGTTTCCTTCAACCGGCATCGTTGCGACCAGGCGTTCGGGAGAGGCTTCGATGATTTCGATTCCCATTTTGCTGCCAAGTGCGCCGCCGCCACGCTCTCGAATAATCTCTAAGAATTTTTCATTGCTCATAAGGCCAGAGTCTAACCAGCAAACTAAGATGAACCAATGAGCAAACGCCTACTACTTATCGATGGGCACTCCATGGCTTACAGGGCCTTTTTTGCCCTGCCGGCCGAAAACTTCACCACTGCAAATGGACAACACACGAATGCTATTTATGGATTTGCAACAATGCTTTTGTCCTTACTCACTAGCCAGAAGCCCACACACGTAGCCGTCGCATTTGATGTATCTAGAAAGACTTTTCGCTCGGAGATTTTCCCCGAGTACAAAGCTAATCGAGCTAAGACTCCCGATGAATTTCGATCACAAATGGCCTACCTGCATGAGTTAGTAACGGCCTTTGGGATTGCTAGTTTTGAAATTGAGGGATATGAGGCCGACGATATCTTGGCAACTATTGCTAAACGGGCCGAGCGCGAAGGCGCGCAAGTGCTCATTTGTACTGGCGATCGAGATTCATTTCAGTTAGTTAACGAGTTGACGACCGTTCTTTATCCAAAACGGGGTGTAAGCGATCTGGTTCAAATGACCCCTGATGCCGTTGCAGACAAATATGGAATGTCACCGGCACAGTATCCAGACTTCGCAGCTTTGCGCGGGGACCCAAGTGATAATTTGCCCTCGGTTCCAGGCGTTGGTGAAAAGACTGCAGCTAAGTGGATCGTTGAGTACGGATCACTGAAAGAGTTGATTTCCAATGCTGACAAGCTGCCTGGCAAAGCCGGCCAATCCTTACGAGACTCAATCGATAATGTAATCCGCAATAGCGAGTTGACTGCATTAGTTTGCGACGTTCCAATTAACTTTGAAATTGATGAATTACAGTGGATTGGTGTCGATGAAACGAAGACAAATCCGCTTTTCGATCTGCTTGAGTTCAAAACTTTGAAAGATCGAATGAAACCGATAATTATTCGAACCTCAAGTGAAAAAACCGTAGATAGCGAGTTTGTTCTATTTGTCGACGAAATGAGTGAGGGAGTCCTCACTCCTAAGCAGGCCGATTCAAAAATCGCTGCCCATACAGGTCCCATTGCACTCACCTACAAGCTTGTTGATGAGAAGCTCCATCGTTATGCGATCGCGCTTTCAACCGAGGACGTCTTTTTGGTTCATGCCAGCACAATGGGTGAATGGGCGGCAGATGAAAACGTTAAGAAAATTATTCATGATTCCAAATCCTTGGCACGTGGTACTGAGTTATCTGGTGTGGAGTTTGATTCTGCAATAGCTGCCTACTTAGTCAACCCAGGAGTACGAGCTCAGGAGTTTAGCGATTTGCAAGAGCGGTGGGGAGATGGCTCTGTGATTAATGCTTCAACCCCTGAACAAGAGTTATTGACCTCGGCCAGAGCGCTATTTTTCCTGCGTGACTCGCTATCACGCGAGTTGAAAGAGAGAGGGCTATTAGATCTCTTTGTTTCTATGGAGCTTCCAATCTGCGAACTTTTAGCGCGTATGGAGCGTATTGGTGTTGCCGTTGACCGAGGAGAGTTGGAGAACCTACATGCATTTTTTGAGGCAGAGGTATCGCGCGAAACTAAAGCCGCACATGAGAGCGCAGGCCACGAGTTCAATGTAGCCTCACCGAAGCAACTGCAAGTCGTGCTCTTTGATGAGCTAAAACTGCCTAAAACAAAGAAGATTAAGACAGGGTATACAACCGATGCCGAAAGTCTGGACTGGCTGCATGAGAAAACGGGCCACCCTTTGTTAAGACATCTGCTGCGCATTCGAGAAACTAAAAAACTCTCGACAACCATCGATGGGTTAATATCGGAGATAGCCAAAGATGGTCGGATTCATACCCATTTTGGACAGACGGTAACATCTACGGGACGTCTTTCATCGATCGCGCCGAATCTTCAAAATATTCCCGTTCGTACAGAAGAGGGCCGCAGAATTCGAAATGCATTTATTCCAGGCAAGGGTTATGCCGCCCTTTTAACGGCCGATTACAGTCAAATTGAAATGCGCATCATGGCTCATCTCTCTAATGACGAAAAACTACTAGCGGCCTTTGAATCAGGTGAAGATCTGCATGCCACCATCGCCGCGGTAATTTTTGGAGTCAAAGCACAGGATGTGGATTCAGAGATGCGAAGACAGATTAAGGCTATGTCATATGGGCTAGCTTATGGTTTGTCATCATTTGGACTATCGGCGCAGTTAGATATTAGCCCGGCTCAGGCTCAGGGATTAATGGATACCTACTTCCAACGCTTTGGTGGGATTAGAGATTACTTAAAGACGGTAGTTGAGGATGCTCGTAAAGTGGGATACACGCAGACAATCATGGGTCGCCGCCGCTATCTTCCAGATTTGATGAGTGATAATCGTCAGCGCCGTGAAGTGGCAGAGCGGATGGCATTGAACGCACCGATTCAAGGCTCGGCCGCCGACATCATCAAGTTGGCTATGTTGAAAGTTCAGGGCGCTATCGAGAGCCAGAAACTACAATCTCGATTGCTACTTCAGATTCATGATGAGTTAATTATTGAAGTTGTTAAAGGCGAAGAGGAAGAGATAACTGAACTTGTCACTCGAGAGATGGGAGCGGCATATCCCCTCAAAGCACCGCTTAATGTCAGTGCAGGTTTAGGCCTGACCTGGCACGAGGCTGCGCATTAAGTTGTAGTAGGAGAGTTGCTTTCCATGGCTTTTACATCCTCTTCATCGGTAGGAATGCGATTAGCAGCCTTTAACCGCTCTCGCCCAACTCTTAATACAATATTTCCTAATCCAATTGAAACGGCAGTTAGGGCCAGACAGAACTGAGGAGAGATTCTTTCAGAAAGAACGCCACCAACTGCAGCTCCCAGTGACATGACACTTCCTTCGACAGTCCAGAGCCATGCCATGTAAGAAACCGCTGAACCTTTAGGTCGCACAGCCTCCATTACCTCCCAATAGAACACTTGAATCGCGCCTCCTACGAAACCTAAAAGCGCTCCAGCGATAGCCATAGACCAGCCAGGATATGTAAAAGCCATAGGAATGGCGACTAAGAACCAAATGAAATAAGTTGTACGCATCGCCGAAAGCGATGAGGTGCGTTTAGATATTAACCCCGCCACTAGGCCGCCGATAATGCTAGATATTCCCATTGCGGCGAAGACCCAGGCGGTGCGATGAGGGAGTTTTTCTATTGTTGCAAAAGACGGAACTGCAACATCAAAAAGCCCCCAGCCAAATCCTATGAATGATCCTTCTAACATCATCAATCGCAGTGCTGGATTTCGCCAAAGCGATTGCGCCCCACTCTCTTTCTTCTCTGGCTTCCAATCTTTAGATACTTTGGCGATCGCTAAAGCGCCTCCACCAACGCTCATGAAAAGTGCGGCAGTGATCAGTGCACTTGCAGGATGTGAAGATAGGGAGAGTGATGTAGCGATCACTGGCCCGATTACTCCAGCAGTATTCATAACAGATGTATCGACTGCGTAGGCCGTACGTAAAAAATCTCCGCTGACGATTGTTTTCCATAGCGGACGGACCGATAGATTAATTGGTGGTGCACTTAGTCCCATAACTGTGGCCATTATGAGAATGAAAGTTGCCGAGTGTGAGATATTTACGAGAATCATCATCGCCGCATAGCCAGGAACGAGGATGCGTAGTGGCCACTTCTGGCCGTACTTATCTATGAGTGAACCACGGATTCCTGCTGTGAATGAACCCGCTAATGAGTTAACACCGATAACTAATCCAGCTAGCGCGATAGAACCAGTCTCTTGCTGAGCTTTAAAGAATAAGGACAGCCCCACCATCCCATAGGCAACACGGGCGGGAAAGGCTGCCAAAACCAGCACCCAAACGTTGGGGAGTGCAAATAACTCTCGATAGCGATTCATGATGGTTATGAGTCTAATGATTGAGCCTAGTTTTATCTGCGGATTTGCCCTAATAGAGCTTGGAACCCTACCCTTGGCCTCCAGCCACGAAAGTGGAAACTACTACTCATCTATCCCTACGGAGCTCACTTGTCTACAACAACACCAGTAATTGCAGTAAATGACATTGGATCAGCGGCTGATTTCTTAGCTGCAATCGAAGGAACAATCAGAAATTTTAATGACGGAGATCTCGTCATCGGAACAATCGTTCAAGTTGGTCGCGAAGAAGTACTCGTTGACATCGGATATAAAACTGAGGGTGTTATTCCCTCTCGCGAACTTTCAATTCGCCACGATGTAGACCCAAATGAGATTGTGAAAGTAGGCGAAAGCATTGAAGCTCTCGTTTTGCAAAAGGAAGATAAGGAAGGACGCCTAATTCTCTCCAAGAAGCGCGCACAGTATGAACGCGCTTGGGGCGATATCGAAGGCAAGAAAGAGCGCGATGAAGTTGTCATCGGAACTGTTATTGAAGTTGTTAAGGGTGGACTCATCGTCGACATCGGGCTTCGCGGCTTCTTGCCAGCATCCCTTGTTGAAATGCGTCGCGTTCGCGACTTAACGCCATACATTGGCAAGCAGGTTGAAGCCCGCATCATCGAGCTAGATAAGAATCGCAACAATGTTGTTCTTTCGCGTCGTGCATTCCTTGAGCAGACTCAATCTGAATCACGCACTACTTTCCTCAACCAACTTCAAAAGGGTCAAGTTCGCACAGGTGTTGTTTCATCTATCGTGAACTTCGGAGCTTTCGTAGATCTTGGTGGAGTTGACGGCCTAGTTCACGTCTCTGAACTTTCATGGAAGCACATCGATCACCCAGGTGAAGTTGTTGAAGTTGGCGACGAAGTTACCGTTGAAGTTCTCGAAGTTGATTTTGAGCGCGAGCGTGTATCACTATCTCTTAAGGCCACACAGGAAGATCCTTGGCAGGCCTTTGCTCGCACACATACAATCAATCAGGTTGTTACAGGTGTTGTGACA
>Ga0194060_10000905_pt1 | contig 21709 bp, 20 predicted proteins | sample SepL225m_MetaG_FD_163427 | JGI IMG/M metagenome (GOLD analysis project Ga0194060, IMG submission 163427) | Anoxic zone freshwater microbial communities from boreal shield lake in IISD Experimental Lakes Area, Ontario, Canada - Sep2016-L222-5m | ecosystem: Environmental > Aquatic > Freshwater >... | reverse complement strand
CGTAGATAAAGTTTAATCTCAAAACAAAGATGCGAAATCAATTATGGGGAGGCTTTCATGTCTGATATAAAAACAATGTACAAGACCATCATGGCGGATAATTTCCCTTTGGAAATGACCATCAGTTTTGGTGAACAAAAGCTGGTGTATCGAAAACGATCATGGAAACTTACGGATGAAGGCACGGAAGAACTGATTGAAAAAGGCCTGCGGTACGGTGAAAATCCGGACCAGCAGGCAGCAATGTACCAGCTGGTGAGTGGGAATTTGGCGCTTGCCGGAGTGAAGTTTATTGAACCGGGCAACGGACTGGTCAGCAGCATCACGGAAGAACAGATGGTCCAGGCAGGCAAGCATCCGGGCAAAACGAATTTTACGGACCTGGACAATGCGCTCAATATCCTCAAGTACCTCATGGACCGCCCTGCGGCAGCGATTATGAAACATAATAACCCCTGCGGTGTAGCCTATGGAAAACGGCGTTCGAGGCTTATGAAAGAGCGAACATGGCAGACCGCATTGCCGCTTTCGGCGGCTGTCTTGTGGTGAATCGTCCTCTGGATAAACTGACCGCAGAGCTTGCCAATGCCAACTATCTGGAGGTTGTCGCTGCGCCGGATTTTGAAGAGGGCGCTGTCGCGATCCTTTCCAGGCGCAAGAACCTTCGCATCATCAGGCTTGAGAAGATTGGCGATCTGGCAAAGTATCGCGGCCTGAGCTTTGTCGAGTTCAAGGCTCTCACCGATGGCGGGCTTATTGTCCAGCAGTCTCAGAAGAATGCGATACGCACAAAGGCGGATTTTCTGGAAGGCAAAACTATTTTCAAAGGTAAGGAATACAAGATAGAACGAATGCCGACGGATAGTGAATATGACGACATGCTGTTCGGATGGAACGTAGAGCAGGGGATCACGTCCAATTCGGTCATCTATGTTAAGGACGGGGTTACGGTCGGCATCGGAACCGGAGAGCAGGATAGGGTCGGCGTTGCCGAGATAGCGATCTTCAAAGCCTACACGAAATATGCCGATGCCTTGTGCTTCAAACAGTTTGGCATGCCCTATAAAACTATCGAACTTGAGGCAAACCAGGGTAAACGGGACAAGGGCGCTCTTCAGGAGGTTGACAAACAGACAAAGAAAGACAAAGGCGGATTGATCGGGTCTACCATGGTCTCTGATGCTTTCTTCCCGTTTCGTGATGGCGTGGATGTAGGGCTGAAAGAGGGGATAGCCGCGATCGTTCAACCCGGAGGTTCGGACAGGGATTTTGATTCTATTACGGCATGCAATGAAGCAAACCCGAAAGTAACGATGGTTTTCACCGGGCAGCGGGTCTTCAAGCATTAAGCTGACGGTAGACATTGGTCCTTTATATGAAGAAAAAAACCGCCATGGCTTAGAGGCCCTGGCGGTTTTCAATTTTCAAATCAGTATGTTCAGGCCATCATGCCGTTTACCGTGACGCCATTTTTGAAGTGGCATCCTTGACATGCGCAGCCATATCCTCAAAAGCATAGAGCAGGCAGAGGTAGGTCGATGAGGATTTCGGGATGCACTCTCCTGAGGCAAGCCGGTCCTCATGGGCGGTGGCGTATTCGCTGGTCATGCGCTCGATGGTGTTGCTGTCGGCAATGATCGTTTCCACCGTTGCTTTGGCGCCGGTAACTGCCGCCTCTCCAGCCTTCTTCAAAACATCCTTCGACCTTGTAAAGAGCTTGCCGGTTTCCATGATCGCGCGGTCGCTGAACAACTGCCCTTCCTTGATGCGGGTCCGGCTGTTGTCAATGATCCGCCTGATGGCTGTGGCGATCTTCTCTATCTGTGCGGGCGCTCCAAGGATGGCCCGAGCCTCATTGTTCGATGCAGCCAGTTTGGCGAGTGTTGCGGTCAGCGCGTCTTCTCTCACATGGATCTCATTCGCGATCTCTTCCGCATGGTCCAATGACGACAGCTTGTTCTTTGTAAAGCCGTCCTCGGTAAGCTCCAGCATTTCCTGAGCCTTATGCATGATCAGGAAAATTTCTTTTTTAACTTCTTTGATCGTATGTTCCGGCATGATTTGCGAACTCCTTTCAGTTGCCAGTGTACATTATTGCTTTGCAGATGGTTCGTAAAAGCAACGGAACTATAACAGAAAACAGGTGTTCTGACATGTTAAATTTTCTAATATCAATATTTTAAGGACTAATAGAAAAACGAAAATTGTGATTCTCGTCGAGGTATGGGCCCGTTTCAGCGCAGCCTTCAAAACCTGATGTAATTGTACCATATCAATGCGTTTGAGACGTTGTTTTTCTGGTTTTTTCTTGACTTACTTCGGAGCCGCTGGTATAACCTTAGGCATCGTTAACCCCTTGTTCGCGGAGTGGAAATGCCATTTTTTGCCGGTGAAATCTTTGTCAGCGAGGTCCAACAGAAGCCGGTCCTCGATCAGACAGGTGAAGAGATCGGCAGGCTTCAGGACATCATTATCGGTATGGCTGACCCCTTTCCAACAGTTACGGCGCTCATCGTCACTTCCGGAAAGGATACCTATATACTGCCCTGGGATATGATCAATCTTTTTAACCGGCGCGTAATTTCGGTTAATGCTTACAGCAAGAACATTGTTCCCTCCGCTGCTTCCCCTGCCGATATCCTCATGTGCCGCGACCTCCTTGACAAACAGATCGTTGACATCAATGGCGCCAAACTTGTGCGCGTGAATGATCTTGAACTTGGCGATGTAAAGGGCAGACTCTGCCTCGTTGCAGCAGACATCGGGCTACGCGGCCTTCTGCGAAGGCTAGGCGTGGAAAAGCGCGGTGAGATGCTCTTTTCCATGTTCAAATACAAACTACAGCACAAGCTTATTGCCTGGCACTATGTACAGACCATTGAGCCGAAGGTGTCGCGGCTTACCTTGACCGTTTCAGGGCAGAAGGTTTCGAGCATGCACCCGGCGGACCTTGCGGAAATTATCAGCGATGTTTCTCAGAAAGAGCGCACAGCCATCTTTGGCAGTCTCGATGTCGATACGGCCGCAGAGGCTTTGCACGAGCTTGAACCGCATGTCCAGGCGGATATTATCGACGACATGTCCAATGAGCGGGCGTCTGACATCCTTGAGCGCATGCCGCCTGACGAGGCAGCGGACGTTCTCGGTGACCTGCCCGAAGCCAAGGCGCAGGAACTTATCAACCTGATGGAAAAGGAAGAGGCCGAGGATGTCCAGGAGCTTCTCGAACATGAGGATGACACCGCAGGCGGACTGATGACCACCGAATACCTCGCGTTTCCGGAAGATATGACCGTTGAAGAGGCGATCAGAGACCTTCGTCTGGCAGCGCCCGATGTCGAATCGATCTACTACCTCTATATTGTTGATGCTGAGGAGCGGCTGGTGGGTGTGATATCGCTTAAGAACCTCATTCTTGCCAGGCCCCATGATAAAATGCACGAGATCATGAAGGCTCCTGTCAAGACCCTTCCGCCTGACGCAAAACAGGCGGATGTGGCAGAGCTTATTTCCAAATACAATTTTCTTGCCGCTCCTGTTGTGGACGAGAACATGATCATGCGCGGAATCGTGACCGTTGACGATGTTCTGGATTTTCTCCTGCCAACAGCATCACGCAAGAAACGCAGAAAACGGTAATCCTGCCTTCCGGGCAACAACTCGTAATACTGAATGCTGGTGAATCTACAAAATGGTTAACAAGAAAAAAATCCTGGTATTTTTATCCGTCCTTGGGCCGGGTATCATAACTGCGAACGTTGACAATGATGCCGGCGGCATCGCGACCTATTCAGTGGCGGGCGCTCATTTTGGCTATTCTTTGCTCTGGACGCTGATTCCCATCACGATTGCGCTGATCGTTGTTCAGGAAATGTGCGCCCGCATGGGCGTCGTGACCGGCAAAACGCTTGCCGACCTGATCAGAGAAAAATTCGGGGTCAAAGCCACATTCTTCCTTATGCTGAGCCTGCTGCTTGCTGACATGGGAAATACCGTGGCCGAGTTCGCGGGATGGGCCTCGGCCATGGAGATCTTCGGCGTGAACAAATATCTTTCAGTACCGCTCGGCGCTTTTGCGGTCTGGCTGCTCGTTGTAAAGGGCACGTATCGTTTTGTGGAGAGGATCTTTCTTATCGCATGCACGGTTTTCCTGACATACATTATCTCGGCATATCTTGTCCATCCTCCGTGGGGAGAGATCATGGTCGCTACGGTAAAGCCGTCTTTCGATTTTAAGGCATCATATCTTATGATGCTGATCGGTATTGTCGGCACGACCATCGCACCCTGGATGCAGTTCTATCTTCAATCTGCGGTGGTTGAAAAGAACATTAAAGTAGAAAATTACGGCGCTTCCCGCATGGACGTGATCGTTGGTTGTGTCATGACCGACGTGATCGCTTTTTTCATCATTGTAGCCTGCGCCGCGACCATGTATGGCGGAGGCATCAGGATAACCGATGCCAGTGATGCGGCAATAGCGCTTGCTCCGCTTGCGGGAAAGAACGCATCGATCCTGTTCGCGATCGGGCTGGCGAATGCGTCACTGTTCGCCGCGTCCATTCTGCCGCTGGCGACTGCCTATTATGTGTGTGAAGGAATGGGGTGGGAGTCGGGGATTGACAAGAATTTCAAAACAGCGCCGCAGTTCATGTGGCTTTATACGGGATTGATCGTTGTCGGAGCGTTGATCATTCTCATACCGAATGCGCCGCTTATTCCGATCATGCTTATCTCCCAGGTCGTGAACGGGGTCATGCTGCCATTCGTGCTGATTTACATCCTGCTCCTGATCAATGACAAGGACCTTATGGGCGATTACACGAATTCAAAAACCTTTAATGTTATTGCCTGGGCAACGGTCCTGATCATGGTAGCATTGACGCTGGTGCTGGTGGTAACAAGCTTTTTTTAGGATCTGTGCTTATCAGGTTCATACGGTATCGGGTCCTTGATTTCCGCCCCGGCAAAACCCTTAAGGCGAAGTACACAGCTCTCGCACCTTCCGCAGGCTTTCTCACTATTCTGGTAGCAACTCCAGGTAAGGTTCAGCGGCGCGCCAAGTTCGTTGCCTTTTATCACGATCTGTGATTTGTTCAGGTGGATGAGCGGCGTTTCAATGGTGATCCTGGTCTCCGGTCTGGTACCCATCATGATGACCTGGTTAAAAGCGCGATAGAAAACTTCGCGGCAGTCAGGATATCCTGAACTATCCTCTTCAACTGCGCCAATGAAGATCTTTGTGGCGCTGATCACTTCCGCCCAGGAGGTGGCGATCGAGAGCAGGTGCGCGTTTCTAAAGGGGACGTAGGTGGTGGGAATGCTTGTAGTTCGGCGTGAATCAGATGTCGGGATCGGGATGTTTGTATCGGTCAGGCTTGAGCAGCCGATGACCTTGAGGTGTTCGATGCTTACAACGAGGCGCTTCTCCGTTCGATAAAAATCTGCTATTTCGTTAAAAGCGCTTAACTCGCGGGCTTCGGTGCGCTGACCGTAATTAACATGCAGAAACGCAAGACGATATTTCTCGCTCGCAATTGCTGCGGTGACGCAGCTATCCATTCCGCCGCTCACCAGGATGATCGCAAGTTCATTTTTCATGGCGGCAGTGTACCAGTATCGAGATGGAAATTCCAGACTATTTGCGGGCAGCAGGGCAAATAATCCTCGATGGCGACAGCTGTTGAAGCCATCGAGGTATGGCGGGATAAAACTTCAGTGCGCCCCGTGGATCAGCATGGGGAGACAGCGGGTGCAGACGATCTTTTCTTTACCTTCCGAATAGCAGGGGAGATATACCCTGGATGCATCGTCTGCTCCGCAGACATAACATTTAATTTCTTTGTCAGCCATTTTAACCCTCCAGTGCGTTGATTTCGTCGACGATCTTGTTTGGTTCGAGATTATGCATCATGGCCCCGAATGAGATCGACTCCACATTGATCCCGGCACAGGTGAAACAGCCGTTGCCGAAATATTTCTGGATCACCTCTTTTGCTTCCGGGCTCATGCGAATAACCTCACCGATGTTCGTGTCCTTGGTTACTATCTTTTTTTCTGTTGTCATGGCATCCTCCTTGTTTGATTGTTGATGATACTATATCAGAAAAGCAGAGAGGTGTTTATGATTCGCATCATATGGCGAATATTAATACGGCGCAATAGTTTTCTAATATGTTTACATCCTGTCATGCTTTTGTTACTATACGCGACTTATCCTGCCGAAAAAAGGAACATCAATGACAATAGATCATATCGCTCTCATTTCAAAAGAACTTTCAATAACGCTGCAACAAACAACAGCCTGCGCCGCGCTGCTTGATGAAGGGGCGACGGTGCCGTTTATCTCACGGTACCGGAAAGAGGCTACGGGTTCACTTGATGAGGTTGCCGTTGCCGCTATTCGCGACCGGCTTGCCCAGCTTCGGGAGCTGGACAAGCGGCGGGATGCTGTCTTGAAATCGCTTGAAGAGACGGGAAAGCTTACGGACGAACTCAGAATAAAGGTTTTTGCTGCGGAGACCCTGGCAGTGCTTGAAGACATCTACCTTCCCTACCGTCCGAAGCGGCGCACCAAGGCAACGATTGCGCGGCAAAAAGGCCTTGAACCGCTTGCGCAGCGTATATTTACCCAGGAGCCTGGCATTGATCCTGTTGCAGATGCCGCAGCCTTTATTGACAACGAAAAAGGCGTTGAAAGTGCGGACGATGCGTTGGCAGGCGCTCGAGACATTATTGCTGAATGGGTGAACGAAGATCAACGCGCCCGGGCAACAATGCGAACCCTCTACGCATCGAAAGGGTTATTTAAGACCAAAGTCTTGACCGGAAAAGAAGAAGAGGGCATCAAGTACCAGGACTATTTTGACTGGCAGGAGCCGGTACCTGCTGCGCCATCACATCGTATCCTGGCAATGAGGCGCGGAGAAAAAGAAGGTTTTCTGGTCCTGAGGGCAACGCCGCCTGAGGAAGAAGCACTGGCTTTGCTCGAGACGCAGTTCATCCATGGCAATGGGCCTGCTTCGCTGCAGGTCAGGCAGGCGGTCCATGACAGCTACAAACGCCTCCTGTCACTGGCAATGGAAACTGAGATCCGTGTTGCAACAAAAGAACGGGCCGATGCAGAAGCGATCCGCGTCTTTGCGGAGAACCTGCGTCAGCTTCTGCTATCGCCACCGCTGGGCCGGAAAAATGTGCTTGCCATTGACCCGGGGTTTCGTACCGGATGCAAAGTGGTCTGTATCGACAGGCAGGGGAAGCTGCTGCATACGGATGTTATTTATCCGCATTTTTCCGATAAGAATACATCAGAGGCCGGGTCCAAAATTATCGAGCTGTGTAAAAAGTTCAGCATTGAGGCGATCGCGATCGGCAACGGCACGGCCGGGCGGGAAACGGAAGTTATCATTCGCGCACTCGGACTGTCAGCCGCGATCCAGATCGTCATGGTGAACGAGAGCGGAGCATCCATCTATTCCGCTTCTGACGTGGCGCGAGAAGAATTTCCAGACCACGACCTGACTGTGCGCGGTTCAGTCTCCATCGGCAGGCGCTTAATGGATCCGCTGTCAGAACTGGTCAAGATCGACCCCAAGTCCATCGGCGTAGGGCAGTACCAGCATGATGTGGACCAGACAGCGCTTAAGCGAAGCCTCGACGACGTGGTCATGATCTGCGTGAACGGAGTTGGCGTTGAGGTCAATACAGCAAGCAAGCAGCTGCTGACCTATGTGTCAGGCCTGGGCCCCCAGCTTGCCGGGAACATTGTTGCGTATCGTGATCAACACGGCCCTTTTGCGTCAAGGGATCAGCTGCGAGAGGTTCCCAAGCTCGGCCCCAAGACCTTTGAGCAGGCAGCGGGGTTCCTGCGCATCCGCGACAACGGGAATCCGCTCGATGCCAGCGCGGTCCATCCGGAAAGCTATCACATCGTGGACGCCATGGCAGGGGACATGAACTGTACTGTGCTGGAGCTGATGCGGAAAGAGGAGTTGCGCAAAAATATTGATCTGAAGAAATATGTGAGCAACACGGTCGGTTTGCCAACGCTGAAAGATATCATGGCAGAGCTTGCCAAGCCGGGCAGGGATCCGCGGGACAAGTTCGAGGCTTTCAATTTTGCCGAAGGAGTGGAAAAGATAGAGGACGTGCTGCCGGGTATGAAACTTCCGGGCGTTGTAACGAACATTACCGCGTTTGGAGCTTTTATCGATATTGGCGTACATCAGGATGGGCTCGCTCATCTGAGCCAGCTTTCCGACCGGTTCATAAAAGATGCGAACGAAGCAGTAAAGGTAAATCAGAAAGTGATGGCCACCGTGCTTGAAGTAGATGTAAAAAGAAAACGGATATCGCTTTCGCTTAAAAAAGACCCGCAGAATAGTCAGCGCCAGAATCAGGAACGGTCACAGCAACAGGCTCCCCGGGCAACGCAGCCACAGAAACCCCAGCAGAAACCAGTGGCGGATATGGAAGCTTTGAAGCAGGCATTTATGAAGAACAGAACATAAAGGGATCATTCACCTGTTCCAGAACCGAGGTCGAGTGGTATCGGGCGGACATCATGCACCTCCAGTTCAACCAGCGTCGGCCCGGGCAGCGGCTTCAGTCCAAATAACAGCGGCAGCACACGACGTTTGACAGGCACTTTGAGTTTGCCGAAGGTACGGTATTCTTCGCACAAATTGGCAGCATGTGCCCAGCCTCCGACGACCTCGGCCGTATAATCGAGGCGTCGCAGCAGGTGATTGTCGTCGAAATAGAAGATCTGCTTGCGGGAGTGTGTCGGGAAATCAGCGGGGAAGGTCACCTGCAGCCGGGTGAATTTACCAAGAGCACCATCTACAGGTTCGAGAGCCTCGATGATAAAGCCTTTGCGCATGAGCATGAATGGTGTTGTGAGATAGTTCCAGGTGGCATAGCCGGCGAAGTAGATAAAATCCAGGTCGTCCCAGGCGAACAGATGACGTATCCCGTGGAACGCAGCCCGCGGGTTATCTCTCTGTGCGATAACAGTTCCATCGCGGTCGAGTATATGGACCCTGCTGTTCGCAAGCAGTTCAGCGGTCAGGCCCGGTTTAGGGAAGTCAAAAAAAGTGAATCTGGGTTCATAGGTGTAGGCCCGCATACGCACACGGCGCAGCACAGGCCGCCTCTTTGCCATGAACAGGAATCCGCTCGCTGAAATTTCCAGATCGAGCGAGCTGAGGCCATTCCAATAATCCATCCCGCCATGGGCTTCTATGGCTTCGTGCAGTATCTTCATTGCGTTTGTGGCAACCATGTATGTTCTCCTTGTATATTATATTTACCCCGGTTTGACTGAGTATCGATGGTCCGGTTGTGCCTACTCCACTACCAATCCATACTTCTTGAGCTTTCGCCAGAGAGATACCCGATCGATGCCGAGGACTTGAGCGGCAATGGTCTTGTTACCGCCGACCTCGTTCAGCACCCACTTGATGTAGCCTTCTTCCTGCTGATCGAGCGAAGGCATCTTGCCTTCCTTTTTGCGGAAGGTCCTGATGTTCAGTTCCCGCAGATCTTCCGGCAGATGAGCCAGTTCGATGACCTTATCGGTGCCGAGCGCCACACCGCGTTCCATGATGTTCTCAAGCTCCCGTACATTCCCCGGAAAATCGTAGTTCATGAGCAGTCCGATCACGTCCTGCGATATCTCGCTCACATGCTTCTTCATCAGTACGGAATACTTCTTCAGAAAGTAATAGGAGAGCAAGGGTATGTCGTCCTTCCGCTCGGACAAAGGTGGAATGCGCAAAGAGACCACGTTCAGCCGGAAGTACAGGTCCTGTCTGAAGGAGCCTTCCTTGATCGCGTCCTGAATATTACGGTTCGTGGCAGCAATGAATCGAACGTCGACCTTGACCGCTTCTGTGCCGCCAACCCGCAGCATTTCTTTTTCCTGAATAACGCGCAGCAATTTCACCTGCATGGATGCAGGCATTTCCGTGATCTCGTCCAGAAAAAGCGTACCGCCTGATGCCATTTCGAACAAACCTTTTTTCATTGCCAGAGCGCCGGTGAACGCGCCCTTTTCATGCCCGAAAAGCTCGTTTGACAACAGCTCTTCGGTGAAGGCGCCGCAATTGATCGCGAAAAAGGGGCCTTCGGCGCGTTTGCTGTTGAAATGCGTGTACCGGGCAAAAAGCTCCTTGCCGGTGCCGCTTTCGCCGCTGATAATTACATTGCAGTCCGTAGGCCCTATCTGGCGGGCAGTTTCGAGCAGCCGTTCCATGGCCGGGTCCTGAGTGATGATCTTGACCTTTCCCTGATAGTGTTCCAACTGCTCGCGGAGATGCTGGTTCTCTTTTTTGAGCATGACCTTGGCAATCGCTTCCTGCACGACCTTGCGCACTTCGTCGAGCTTGAAGGGCTTAGCAATGTAGTGGAATGCTCCATGGCGCATGGCATCAACAGCCGAGTCGAGCGAGGCAAAGCCGGTGATCATGATAACCTCGGAGTCGGGATAGCGTTCGCGGCTTTTTCGCAGGATCTGCATACCGTCCACCTTTTCCATACGAAGGTCGGTCAGCACCACATCGAACGGCTGTTCATCCAGCAGTTTGAGCGCATTCATGCCGCTCTGCGTGCTGGTAACATCGTAACCTTCTTTTTTCATAACGTGCTCAAGATTCCGGAGCGCGATCCGTTCATCATCAACGATCAAAAGCTTAACCGTGTTCGTCATACTATCACTTCCTCTGACTCATTGTCTTTTCCAGTACCCTGCACCCCGTACCCTGAACCCTGTACCCTGAACCCTGAACCCTGTACCCTGAACCCCGAACCCTGTACCCTGTACCCTGTACCCTACACCCTGTACCCTGCACCCTGATTTATTTCATCGGCAGCCGTATCAAAAAAGTCGTACCCTTGCCCGGTGCGCTGTCGACACCTATGCAGCCGTCGTGTTCGTCAATGATCTCATGCACGATGAACAGCCCCAGGCCGGAGCCCTTGCCAACATCCTTGGTTGTAAAGAATGGGTCGAAGATCTTTGAAAGAAGTTCAACCGGGACGCCCGGCCCGGTGTCGTGGATCTGGATATCGACCGTATCTTCCTCAAGCGTGCATTTCCCGCGGTACTTAAGATAATTATAGATGCTGTTCTCGTCAGCGTCCGCTTTGTCCAGAGCGCTGTGCTTTGCGGCAGTTACCGTGACCACGCCTTCACCATCCACTGCCTCGATGGCGTTCTTGAGCAGATTCAGGAACACCTGCTGAATCCGCTGTTTGTCAACAATGACCATGAGGTCCGGGGGGACATTAACGCTCACTGACACATTTCCGGTGATCTGGCCTTTGACGAATAGAATGGCCTCTTCCAGCAGCTGGTTAAGGGAAAGCGATTGCTTTTTGAAATCTTTGTCACGCGAGAACTCGAGAAGCGATCGTACAATATTTCTTGCGCGGTCGGTCTGGTCGTTGATCTGGGCGATCAGTTCTTTTTTGAATTCCACGCTCGCATGGTCAAATTCTTCGGACAGGATCTGGCTCGAAGAAGAGATGTTCGACAAAGGGTTATTCAGTTCGTGCGCTACGCCCGACAGCAGGGTGCCGAGCGACGCGAGTTTTTCCGACTGTACCAGATGCCGCTGCCGCAGTTCCAGTTCGCGCAGCATTTTGTTAAAAGCATTGGTAAGAGAAAGGACCTCGCGGTCACGGGAATTTATGCGGATATTCTCGAACCTGCCTTCGGCTATCTTTACCATGGCCCGTTCCATCAGCTTCAGCGGTTTCACAATGACCCGCGCCATGATCTGGCCGATGATCAGCACGATGAGGACCAGCGCGGCAATGGATAAAATAAGAACATGGCGCGAGTTGTTCAGCGTTGCCTGCAGGCTTTGCCGTTCCGTTTTAGCGATGGCTTCAGCGCTGGTGATGATGTCCTTGCCGTACTTCCTGATAGTTATTTCCAGGGCTGAAGTTGCCTCATTCTCACTGGAGCGATGGGCTGATTCACGTTGATTCAGCTTTTCATAGCGTTGCATGAGCAATTTGTATTTGTCCAGGTTGGCTGCAAGAGCGGGGACCTGGCCTTCGGCGGTGACCGCTGCAAAGGCCACGCTGTTTGCAGAGAGCAAATCCTGCGCTTTTGTAACATAACGGAGATTCTCGTCAAAGTCGGAGCTCTTCACATACAGAAAATAGTTCTTTTCAAACCGCCTGATCTCGAGCGTTGTATCAAAGAACTCAGAGATCGCCTCGCCGAACATGATCTTCTTCTCAAGATAATTCAGCTCGATGAAGGTGAAGATGGACAATCCCACGATCATCGCCACGACCGCATAATAGCCGAGCCGGATCTTCTGCCGAATGCTTGGTTTGTATTTGAGCTGTGTCATCTCAATACCGCTTCTGCTGCTTCGGCAACGGTATCAACCAGTTTGAGCGTGATATCGCGTGTTATCTCTTCTGAAAGTTCTTCCACATCCACCCGGTTCTTTGTGGGCATGATGATGGTCGCGACCTTAGCGCGCTTTGCCGCAAGCACCTTTTCCCTGATCCCGCCCACCGGAAGGATCCTGCCGGTCAGGGTGATCTCGCCGGTCATGGCCACATCGCGACGGGCAGGGCGTTTGGTCAAGAGCGACAGCAGCGCTACGGCGATCGCAAGGCCGGCGGAAGGCCCATCCTTCTGGACCGCGCCGCCCGGAACATGGATATGGATGTCCTGGCGCTCAAAAAAATTATCATCAATACCGAAGTCAGCGGCGCTGCTCCTGATATAGCTCAGCCCTGCCTGCACAGACTCGCGCATTACTTCACCTAGTGAACCGGTGATGATCAGTTCCTTGTCGCCTTTCATCCGGGCAGCTTCGACAAAGATAATGTCACCGCCAGCGCCGGTCCAGACCAGGCCGGTCGTAACGCCGATCCGGTCCTGCTCCTCGATCACTTCGAAGTGATACTTCCTTTTTCCGAGGTAGTGCTCGACGTCGACACTCGCGACGCGGATAGAACCGGTTGTCCCGCCCTGCAGCGACTCTTTGGCGATCTTGCGGCAGATGGTAGCGATCTTCCGTTCAAGGCTTCGAATACCGGCTTCGCGGGTATATTCCTGAATAATTTTTTGTATGGCATCGGGAGCAAAGCTGACGCGGTTCGTTGACAGGCCTTTTTCCTGGATCTGCTTCGGAAGCAGGAAGCGCGTTGCGATCTCAGCTTTCTCTTCCTGTGTATACCCCGAGAACTCGATCACCTCCATGCGGTCGCGGAGAGGCGCATGAATCGTCTCAAGCATGTTGGCGGTAACGATGAACATGACGCTCGAAAGATCAAAAGGCACATCAAGGTAATGGTCGACGAAAGCATGGTTCTGCTCAGGGTCAAGTACCTCCAGGAGCGCCGAAGCCGGGTCACCCTTGAAGTCGTGGCCGATCTTGTCAAGCTCATCCAGCATGATAACGGGATTTAGTGTTTCAAGGCGGTGAAGTTCCTCGATGATGCGGCCCGGTTTGGCCCCCACATAGGTCCGGCGATGTCCGCGAATGTCTGCTTCGTCCTTCATGCCGCCCAATGCGATGCGCGTAAATGTTCTGCCGAGCGCCTGTGCCACCGCTCTGCCGACCGATGTCTTGCCCGTTCCCGGAGGGCCGGAAAAGCAGAGGACCGAACCCTTGGTGCTCTTGACCACGGCTTTTTTCTCAAGCGCTTTGCGCACTGCCAGCCGGACCTCGTCAAGTTTGAAAGGCTTGGCAATATAGTCAAATGCGCCTTTTTTGACCGCTTCAATAGCTGACGCGATCGAGGCAAAGCCGGTCACCACGATCACCTTTATGTCAGGGTAGCGTCCAGAAATCTTTTCGAGCAGTTCCATGCCATCGAGAGATGCCATCTTCAGATCGGTGATGACCACATCGAACTCATGAGCTTCGAGCTTCCTGAGGGCATCAGCGCCGTCAACCGCCGTGACCACTTCATACTGTTCTTTGCTCAAAACATGTTCAAGATTCTTGCGAGCGATCTCTTCGTCGTCTACGACCAGGATGAGTGGTTTCCGGTTCAGCCTCATAACTTTCACAGCCAGGTGCTCAAGAATCCGTTCCTTTACCTTGTTCAGGCCGAAGTGGTTCTCGTGCAGAAGCCGCTCGGCGCGCCCGAGGTCAAGGTTGTCTTCGGTCTTTTTGTTCCAGGGCAGGGTAACGAGGTAATCGATATAGGTGAGGCCGATGGAGTATTCAGCGGAAACAGTGCTGATCTTGGTCAGCATTTCCAGTTCCTGTTGAGCGATCTTTTCAACACCCGCTGGCATTTGTGCGTCCGCAACTTTGCGCTTCAGGTCGGCGATCGTTGACTGCTGTTCAGTATCTCCGGAGTTCTTGAAGAAATTCATCAGTTCACCACCATCGTTGGAGTATTGCAAAATACAACGATTTCAATTCTGATGCAACAGTTAAGTTAGTCATTAACAATCAACGATTAATTATCCTACGGCCGTTAGACCATTGCAAAATTAAACATTCCTGTCAGGAGGAGCGATAGTTGGTGATAGTGAACTTCTGCATGTTGTCAACGTGTTACGAAAAATGTTTTCTTTGGCACGGGAAGTGTAATAGTGGATATATCTTACGCAATCAGGAGGCGACAAAATGAAAAGCATACTTAAGAAGTTCGAAGCAACAATGGTAGCGGCAGCATTTGCAGAGGCTGGAGAATTTGCAACAGCGCAGCGGATCATGAAGGAAGATACCGTGCGCCCAACAACTCGTGCCACGAAGCGGGGCCAGCAGCGTCAGATTACGCGCAAGGAACTTCGTGCCGATTAAAGACCGGATGTTCACCGAGGTAAGATCATGAAGATTAACAGGTTGAAGAAGATTATGAAGAAGATCGAGAACGCGATGGCGGCAGCGGCCTTTGCTGAAGAAGGGGAGCCGGAGGCCGCACGCTCTTTGTTGTGTGAAGTACGGGGGGTATTGCTCGGCCTCAAGCCGGGGCGGATAGACGCCAAAACGCTGAAGTATGCTCTGAACACATCAAAAAGGATCAATGCCCGGCTCGACATCCTGCTCGTATCATCCGCATCAAGGCCGTCAGGCAATGCTGTTGATCCTGGCATGGAACTTACCCGATTTATGGAAACGTTAAAAACGGAAGGAGTTCCTTATCGGCTGATCCAACGGACAGGCTGTCTCAAGCAGCAGATCATTGATTATACCAATCATGAAAATGAAATAGCCTTTGCGGTCATTGAGTCCCCGGACAGCCTGGATATGGATTGCAACAAGATGGACAAAACGCTTGAAGAATTGTGGCGGAAGCTGAAATGCCCGTTGGTGGTTGTAATGGAAGAAGCCAGAACATAGATCAAAATAATAAGAGGAGGAAACACAATGGCACAAAGTTCTACCAAGAAGAAGCCGTTCGCTGCAATGATCGTTATGGGAGTTGTTTCCATAGCACTCTACACCACACTGCTGATGAAGCAGGATGTGATCAACAGTACCTTTGCGCAAGGGGGATGGTATGCGTTGCTGCCGATCGTCGTTGCATTCATATTTTCGTATTTTCACGGTGGTTTTACCGGTCATTTCTGGACCGTTCTCGGTGTCGAGGCTGCACGCAAAAAAAGGGAGGTAAAGTAACATGCACGATATAGCTACGAGTTTTATTAATCTTGATGGAATCACCATCCTGTATCTTTTTGGAGTGGGGTTTGTCGGCGGACTGGTCAGCGGCTTTATCGGTTCAGGCGGCGCTTTTGTGCTGACACCCGGAATGATGAGCCTCGGCGTTCCGGGGCTCATGGCGGTTGCGAGCAACATGTGCCACAAGTTCCCCAAAGCGCTCGTGGGCGCGATGAAACGTTTCAAGTATGGCCAGGTTGACGTAAAACTCGGCCTTATACTCGGCGTGTCTGCTGAAGCAGGCGTTCTGTACGGAGCAGGCATTCAGGAAAAGATCAAAGCAACATACGGCGACGCCGGCTCCAATCTTTACGTGAGCGTGGCCTTTGTCGTGATCCTGGCAACGGTCGGCGGCTTTGTCCTGTATGACGCATGGAAGACCTATCGTTCAGGCAATGCTAACTCTGAAGAGAAGGCCGGCAAACTTGCGATGTGGGTACAGTCCATCAACATTCCGTACACTATGGTCTATTTCAAGAGCATCAATGCGCGCGTTTCTATCCTGTTCACCATTCCGCTTGGTTTTGCAACGGGCATGATGGCAGCCACGATCGCGGTCGGCGGCTTTGTAGGCGTTCCTTCCATGATCTATGTTCTCGGTGCACCGAGCCTTATGGCATCCGCCACAGAGCTTGTTATTGCATTTGTGATGGGCCTCGGCGGTTCGCTTAAATATGCGCTGCACGGCATGGTCGATATCCGGCTTGCCATGATCATTCTGGCGGGCTCGCTCTTCGGCATCCAACTCGGCGCGATCGGCACCACCTATGTGAAGCCGTTCATGATAAAAGTTGTGATGGGTCTTATTATGGTGATTGTGCTGTTCAGCCGCGGACTTATGGTCCCGGTGTATCTTTCTCAATTGGGCCTTATTGACAAACTCGGCGACACCACGGTAAAATTGCTCAAGAACTCAAGTTTTGCCATCATGATATTTGCATTGCTGCTCGGAGCGTTCATTGTCCTCAGAGCTATGTGGCAGGGGAAGCAGGCCGAGAAACTGCAACATGCGTTAGGAGCATTGGAGCATGGAGAAGTATAGAAAGATCCTGGTTGCCGTAGATGGCTCTGAATCCAGTAAGAACGCCCTTCACCAGGCGTTCGTGCTGGCGAACGAAGAAAAGTGCTGGATAACGGTTATATCGGTTGTCCCTCCGTATGAGGGCGAGATCGAGACTCTTGGCGTTAAGGATATCCGGGCGGCTCTAAGGAAACCTTGCGAAGACGCTATTTTAGAAGTGGAAAAAATCGCTAGGACCGAACGGATGCTCGTCAAAACAGTATGCGAGGAAGGCGAAATCTACGAGCGCATCGTTGACCTGGCTGATGCCGAGAACTGCGATGTCATCGTCATGGGACGGCGCGGCGTTCATCACCTTGACCGCAGCCTGATCGGAAGTGTGACCGAGCGGGTAATCGGCCATACCCAGCGCGATGTGCTGGTGGTACCGAGCGGAACAAAGGTGGGTTGGAAGACGATCGTGCTCGCAACGGACGGGTCGAGGTACAGCTCAGCATCAACCGCAAAAGCGATCTCATTCGCCCAATCCTACGGCGGAGAACTGAAGGTCGTTTCTGTTGCCACGGTGCCAGCCGCGTTTTATGCGGAAGCCCCCCAGGCGGTAGATGACCTTATCCGGAAAGCCAAAGGTTATGTTGCTGATGTGAAAAAACAGGCTGAAGCCGTCGGCGTGACGGCGGAAACCTTTGTAGGAGAGGCGGAAGCATACGAGGCGATAACCAATCTCGCCAAAGATCAGAAAGCGGACATGATCATCATCGGCTCGCATGGCAGGACCGGCCTCCGCAGGCTGCTCATGGGGAGCGTGGCAGAGAAGGTCATCGGCCATGCGCCTTGCCCGGTGCTGGTTGTGAAGCCGTAATCACTTTCGTGCTACAAAAGGCTGAAGGAGAGAACTCCTTCGGCCTTTTTATTTTGCTGCACTGGTTTTAAGTAATTGCGATAAATGTCATTGATTTCACAATCACCGTCTGGTATACTCCGCGACTAATTAACATCAAAACAGCGGTTTCATTTACAAAATGCAAAGATTGCCAAGAAATGGAATGACAGTATTATTCACCAATGTTATTCCAGCGTTCTCTACTATGAGCCTCTTTTTTTTGAAGGCATTGCTTTAGAGTGGTTTTCAACGAATATTCAGCACGGTCATTTTCCGAAAACGGTTGGAGGTATTGTATACAGTGAAACGAATTCTATTTTTATGCCTGTGTCTTATGATGAGTTTGGCGCCACTGATGGTGCTCGCTCAGGCTTTACCGAACGATGTCGACCCCCAAACGGCTCAAGCCATTGCTGCTGCCATCCAGAGGGGCGATGCTCAGGCAGCAAAAAAGATCTATGAAGATTATAAAAACACGAAGACTTTAACTGGATCACCTTCCGCAATCCGATCCCGGCCTACCGTAACAGTTTCCCCATCGGTATTCGAGAGAATCCTTTCCGACAAGCTGCCATCAAATGGAAAGAGAGATGTCACGGACCCCAAGAAAAGTTTAACCAAAGAAGAGCAGACCAAAGAAGAGTTATCAGATATATTCTCCGCCAGCCTTAAACAGTTCGGGTATGAGATGTTCTTGAAAACAACGGCCTCATTTGCGCCGATTGCTTCAGTGCCTGTTGGCCCGGACTACACCATCGGACCCGGTGACCAATTCACTATCACGCTTTGGGGCACCACAGAAGGAATCTACACGCTTACCGTGACCAAGGAAGGAAACATTACTCTGCCCAAAGTGGGCGTGGTGACCGTTGCCGGGCTGAAGTTTGGTGATTTGGAAAGCACACTTCGGCGGCACCTTTCGCGGTATTACTCGAATTTCAACCTGAGCGTGGCAATGGGAGCGCTCAAAACCATCTCCGTGTATGTGGTAGGGGAGGTTGACAATCCAGGCAGCTATTCGTTACCGGCACTTTCTACTGTTTACAGTGCCCTTTTTGTAGCGGGCGGACCAACAAAAAATGGAACACTCCGCACCATTCAGGTCCTCCGTTCCGGCAAGGTGCTCAGGACCCTTGATCTTTACGACTTTCTGCTGAAAGGCGACCGGAGTCAGGACATGAGGCTTCAGCACGAGGATACGGTGTTCGTGCCGCTTATCGGCCCTGTTGCTGGAGTTTCAGGGGCGGTATACCGGCCGGCAATTTATGAACTCAGAGGCAACGAGACATTGGGCGCTATAATCCAGACCGCAGGTGGAATTATGCCGGTTTCTTTGGCGAGCAGGATACAGCTTACCCGGTTTTCAGACAACCACAAGAAAGTAGTTCTGGATATTCAAGTGTCCAATCCTCCCAAAAATACCAAAAGCGACGAACTCAAGGAAAAAATCGGCAATATGGATGTGATCCATGTTCTACCGATCTATGATCAGGTTTGGGAGACGGTCAACCTTCAGGGCGAGGTAGGCCATCCAGGCGATTTTCAGTGGAGGCAGGACCTTAAACTTAAAGAAATAATCCAGGCAGGACAACTCCTGCCTACCGCCAATCTCAAGAGGGCCGAGATTATCCGTTTAGCCGATGATTTCATGGATCGCAAGATCATTCCAATCAATCTGGCTTTGCTGATGAATGGCGATGATTCACAGAATATTCCACTACGCCCAAAGGACCAGCTCCGGGTCTATACCTTGTATCGGGAAGTGGAAAAGGTTAAGGTAGTCGGATCAGTAATGAGTCCCGGAGAATACGAGATCCAAGCAGGGGAAAGGTTGAGTGCTTTTCTACGGAGAGTCGGAGGCTTTTCAACAGAGGCATATGCCTATGGCGCGGTTTTTAAACGCGTTGGGGTGAAAAACGCTCAAGCCCAGAACCTGCAAGTATTATTGACTAAAATGCAATCCCAATTGCTTCAGTCATCTGCCAAAGGATTAGCGAAGGGCAGCGCCGAGGAGGCGACAGTAGCGAAGAGTGAAATCCAGCTTAGTCAAGGCTTGCTCGATAACCTGAAGAGCATGCAGCAGCAATTCGAGGGCCGCATCTCGATCACTATCTCTGAAAATATAGATTCATGGGCCGGATCAAAAGACGACCTCCTGCTGCAGGATGGAGACTCGCTCGTTATCCCAAAGCGTCCGCAGGAAATTCTGGTGATGGGTGAGGTTAAAAACCCCGGTGCTCAGGTGTACCAGCCGAAATTCCTGGTGAAGGATTATCTTGATCAGAATGGCGGCCTCACGGACTATGCTGCCAGGGGGCAGATCTTCGTGATCCAGGCGAACGGGCTCGCTGTTAGCAGCGATTCGCCCTCTGTCGGAAACGTGGAGAAATTAGTCCTTAGCGCCGGTGACACAATTATTGTGCCGCAAGAAGTCGAACGGTATGTTGCCTGGCGTTGGACCAAGGAAATTCTCGACGTGGTGTTTAAACTCGCGGTGACGGTTGCGACGCTTAACCTCCTTTTTTAAATTCTAACAACTACTGAAGGTAGACATGCAAGAAATGATGCAGGAAGAAGACGAAGTTAATCTGCTGGAGTACTGGAACGTACTCTGGCGCAGGAAATACCTGTTGATCGCGCTGTCCGCGGTTTCAGTGATTGCTACCATGATCATAGGCCTGCAATCCCCTAAGTTCTTCATATCGGATACCATCCTCATGACCTCGGGTTCTGAATCGGGCGGCCTCGGCGCGGCATTGTCCTCGCTGCCTTTTGCCGGAGCGCTGGGAGGCGTGGGCGGCCAGTCTTCAGCAGACAGGATCATGGTTATTTTGAAGAGCCGGACCATTGCGGAAGCTGTTGTCAATAAGCTTGATCTTCACAAGGTGTTCAATGAAAAACAATGGGACGCTGCAGCAAACACCTGGAAGGATCCTCAAAAACCGCCGCTGATGAGCGACACCTTAAAGACTATGACGGGTCTCGTAAAATTCAACAAGAGCAAGGAAGGTGCTATAACGGTCAGCGCCGAGTGGAAGGACCCGAAGCTTACCGCGGATATTGCGAACTACTATGTATTTGCATTGACCGATTTCCTGAGAGAAAAATCGGTGACCACGACGATTCAGATCATTGACAAGGCCGTGCCCGCGGACCGAAAGTCACGGCCTAAAATATTCCAAAGCATGATGCTTGCCGGTATCACCAGTCTTTTCATTGGTATTTTTATTGCATTCTTTCTTGAATACCTTTCCAAACAGAAGAAAGCTTAGCGTCTGCTCAAGGGTCTTTTTTCCTTGCAATGCGGGCCTCTGTATGTTACAAGGTAGTAACACTCTGGGAAACTTCCGACGGGTGGGCATTTCTTTTGCCCGCTCTTTTTATTTGGGGACACGATGGCCGATGTTGTAGAGCGCATACAACAGCTTCTGGATCCGATCCTGGCCTCGCTTGGGCTTGCACTGTGGGATCTTGACTTTCAACGGCAGGGACCGCAGTGGGTCCTCAGAATTTATGTTGATCGGGAAAGCGGCGTTACCTTGAATGACTGCGAGTCCGTCAGCCGGGATCTCAGCGCTGTTTTGGATGTGGAAGAAATTATCGCACATTCTTTTACGCTCGAAGTCTCGTCGCCAGGCCTTGACCGGACGCTTTCAAAGCCGGAACACTACGTACGCTTTATCTCCAGTCAGATCAAATTGAAGACCTTTCAGCCGATCAACGGCCAGAAAGTGTTTCATGGCAAACTGCTGGGCATGGAATTGAACACGATCAAGGTTGAAGTCGACGCTGGCATAGTTATGGATATCGTATTGAGCAACATCGCCAAGGCGTCACTTGAGGTTGTACTCTGATTTAAAATTAAAATGATTTTATATATACTTCAGGAGGCGAGGAAGTCATGAGTCAAGAGCTAGTGCAGGTAATCGATCAGATCAGCAAAGAAAAGGGAATCTCCAGGGAAATGGTGATCGAGGCCGTTGAGTCGGCACTCGTAAGCGCTGCAAAGAAGAAACACGGTGCGCAGCGGATCGCAGTGCAGATCGACCCGAAACGGGGCGATATCATCATGTATGCCTACAAAAAGGTGGTCATGGAAGTCGTAAATCCTGCGGAGGAAATCACGCTTGAAGAGGCGCTGACCCTCTATCC
>Ga0194060_10000904_pt1 | contig 21714 bp, 23 predicted proteins | sample SepL225m_MetaG_FD_163427 | JGI IMG/M metagenome (GOLD analysis project Ga0194060, IMG submission 163427) | Anoxic zone freshwater microbial communities from boreal shield lake in IISD Experimental Lakes Area, Ontario, Canada - Sep2016-L222-5m | ecosystem: Environmental > Aquatic > Freshwater >... | reverse complement strand
GTCTAAACTAATGTGCGTATACGACATCTCGGTATGGTTAGGACTTAGGCCTGAAAGCCCCAAGACCTTACCCCCGAGATGTTGTTTTGCTTAGGTGTTGCACTTTGAACTTGAATTCGAGGGAGATCGTTCGCTCGCATGACGCGCCACTGGTACACTCCAGTGGCTTTTCTTTATGTTGAATTTGATCGGTACAGCGCTATTCATTCTTTGTCTTTTTTTGTTTGCTCGATATTTCGGGGGAATCGGAATTGGGGCTCCATGGCTTCCTGTGCGCAAACAAGACGTGAAAGCGGCATTTGATATTGTGGATGTTGGTTCGACGGATATCGTCATTGATCTTGGCTCTGGTGATGGTCGCTTATTGGCGGCTGCCGCAAAAAGAGGCGCGCGTGTCATCGGCTATGAATTGAATCCTATCCTCTGCTGGATTTCTCGTTTTCGTCTCAGATCATTCAGTTCACATTCTACGATCTACAGAAAAAATCTACTCATCGCCGATGTTTCTAAAGCGAGTATTATCTTTATCTTTGGGATGGAGTGGATTATGCCGCTCGTATCCGAGAAGCTAAAAAAAGAAGCGAGACGAGACGTAAAAATCGTGTCTTTCGCTTTTGCGCTGCCGGGATTGGTTGAAGTGCGTAAAGTGGGGATCGCGCGATTATATAAAGTTTAACTGACTTGACTTGGGGTTGAATATCAGGTATTTCGTGTACACCCTATTCGTATATGTGAGGGAATTTAGAAGGAGCAAGGCATGCGTCAGTTTCTCAAGATCGCAGAAGAGATGAATGTGCAGAGCGATGTTCCAATTGGCTGCCGGAACACCACGTTCGTGGTTCACGGCAAGGGCTGTTGTCTCATGATGACGCCCGATCATGTCGTCCTTTCTTTTGGCGAGCAGGACACGGTCGACGAGACGCTTCCCCAGATCGAGCTTCGGTTCGATGAGGGGCGCAAGGCGTGGGAGCTGTCGCTTCAGCCTGTCGACGTCGACCTTCCGAAGGAACTGCTCCTGTTCGCGAAGCAGTTCAAGCTCACTAAGCCCAACAAGCCTATCCGCGTGAACGAGGATGGGCTGGCGCCGATCATCCGTCGACTTCTCGAGCGAGTCACAACCTCTGGCTCAACCTTCGTTCGGCCTCCGATCGCCAGTCGAGTCCCGATTGCGGATCATCTCGACCACATGCGCCGCAAGCGCGAGCCAGTGATCCCGCCCGCCGCGCGCATCCCCGCCGAGGCCCTGAAGAAGAGCCGCTCCACCTGATCACGTTTCTCCTCTGAGACGTGATCATTTTCATATCTTGACCATTAGCAGTCTCTGATTTAGACTGCCAGTTATGGATGACCGTCTCAACAATTTGTTGCGTGTGGTCGTGGAAGAATTCGTGGCGACTGCTGAACCCGTAAGCTCACAAGCTTTAGTGGATCGGTATGGCCTCGATGTCAGTCCTGCCACGGTACGCAATTGGTTTGCAGAGCTTGATGAGCTCGGTTTCCTGATGCAGCCTCATACGTCAGGTGGGCGTGTGCCGACCGAGGCTGGATATAAGCAGTACGTCGCAACGAACGTGATGCATCGGCCAGCAGGGAAGCGCATTCGTGAACGTCTGAAGGATGCGGCCGCAACGGACGATCTCAAATCAGTCGCACGTGAGTTGGCAGAGCTTTCAGGTCTTGCCACGATTGTCTCTCAGCAAGAAAGCGATGCGTATTACACAGGTCTTTCACAGTTGTTTGGTCAGACAGAATTTCGTGACTGGCGTCAGGTGGTCCTTATTACTGAGTTGCTTGATCATCTAGATAACACACTCAGTCGTTTACGAAGTAGGGGAATTTCAACACCGCAAATTCTACTCGGAAAAGATTGTCCATTCGGTCCAACCTGTGGTGCGGTCGTCGTTTCCACGCCGTATGGCTTGGTCGGTATTGTCGGCCCGCTTCGTATGGATTATCAGAGCGCGCTCTCAAACCTTTTGTCTGCTTTAGAAGCATTAAACTAATATGGAAGAAGAACAAAAAATTGAAACACGGGAAGAAGGATGTTCCAAATGTGAAGAATACATGTCTGGTTGGAAGCGAGCGCAGGCAGACTATCAAAATTTAAAGAAAGAAAGCGAGCGCGAGAAGAGTGAGTTCGCTAAATATGCGAATGAACGATTATTGTCAGATTTGCTTCCAGCATTCGATCAATTCGGACTCGTTCTTCAATATATTCCTGCGCCAGAGGCAGAGAGAAAAGCATGGGATAATTGGTTGATTGGAGTACGAGCGGTGCAGACATTGTGGGAACAGGCGGCAAAGGCTCAGGGTCTCGAGCGCGTAGGAGCAGAAGGCACATTCGATCCAGCAAAACATGAAGCCGTAGGAGAAGAAGAGGCAGAGGGAAAAGAAGTGGGGACGATCCTGCGTATCATGCAAGACGGATGGATGCTTCATGGAAAAATCATTCGACCAGCAAAGGTCATTATCTCAAAATAATTTTATGTCTAAAATTCTTGGAATCGATCTTGGAACCACGAACTCGTGTATGGCGGTGGTGGAAGGTGGTCAGCCAAAAGTACTTGAAAACGCCGAAGGAAGCCGCACGACTCCATCTGTTGTTGCAACCACAAAGACAGGTGATCAACTCGCCGGACAAATCGCAAAGCGTCAGGGCGTTGTAAATCCTGAGAATACATTGTTCTCGGTGAAGCGTTTGATTGGTCGTCGTTGGGATGATGTGGAGGTGCAGCGCGATTTGAAATGGTTGCCATACAAAGTCGTGAAGAGCGGCGAGGGTTTGCGCGTTGTGATGGGTGGAAAAGAACTTTCCCCAGAAGAAATTGCCGCAAAAGTACTTCAGAAGTTGAAGGCAGATGCAGAAGCGCGCATTGGAGAAAAAATAACAGAAGCCGTGATCACGGTTCCTGCATATTTCGACGACGCACAGCGCCAGGCAACAAAGCTCGCTGGTGAAATCGCTGGCTTGAACGTGCGCCGCATCATCAATGAGCCGACAGCCGCCGCTCTCGCCTATGGATTTGATCGGAAGAAGGATGAAAAGATCGTTGTCTACGATTTGGGTGGCGGTACCTTTGATGTGTCCGTGCTCGAAGTCGCATATGACGCAGCTACGTTGCAAAACACGATTGAGGTACGCGCGACGAATGGCGACACGCATCTTGGTGGTGATGACTTTGATCAGCGTATCATCCAATTTATCGTGGATGAGTTCCGCAAGAGCGAAGGAGTGGATTTGTCGAAGGACAATTTGGCACTTCAGCGCATTAAGGATGCGGCTGAAAAGGCAAAGATCGAACTTTCGAGCTCGATGGAAACCGAAATTAACCAGCCATTCATCACGTCTGACGCGAGCGGTCCAAAACATCTTCTCTTGAAGCTTTCACGCGCAAAGCTTGAACAGCTTGTGGGTGACCTCGTGGAGAAGTCGCTTGAGCCATGCAAGAAAGCGCTCACAGATGCAAAACTTTCTGCGTCGGATATCAATGAGGTGATTCTCGTCGGTGGAATGACACGCATGCCGCTTGTGATTCAGACCGTGGAAAAGTTTTTCGGTAAGAAAGCAAACGCCTCGGTGAATCCAGATGAGGTTGTAGCTATCGGCGCGTCTATTCAGGCAGGGAACATGCAGGGTGACATCAAGGGAGAATTGCTTCTCTTGGACGTGACGCCGCTTTCGCTCGGTATTGAAACCATGGGCAGCGTGATGACAAAGGTGATCGACCGTAACACCACAATCCCAACGAGCAAATCACAGATCTTCTCGACGGCAGCTGATAGCCAGCCATCCGTAGAGGTGCATGTGTTGCAAGGGGAGCGCGATATGGCTGGTGACAACAAGTCCCTCGGACGTTTCACTCTTTCTGGAATTCCTCCAGCTCCACGTGGCGTTCCTCAAATCGAAGTCACATTCGATATTGATGCGAACGGTATCTTGAACGTGAAAGCAAAAGATAAGGCAACGAACAAAGAGCAGATGATCACGATCACCGCTTCGACGAATATTCCAAAAGAAGAAGTCGAGCGCATGAAGAAGGATGCGGAAGCGAATGCCGAAACCGACAAGAAGCGCCGCGAGTCTGTCGAAGTAAAGAACATGGCCGAGACCATGATTTACACGACAGAAAAGATGATGAAGGAAGCAGAGGGGAAGGTAAAAGAAGAGGATAAGAAGTCCGTCGAAGATAAGTTGGCTGCATTGAAGGCATTGAAAGATAGCGAAGATCTTGAGGCGATCAAAAAGGCGGCCGATGAGCTCGCCACTGAAGCGCAAAAAGTAGGTGCCGCGTTATACCAGACACGACCAGAGACAGAAGTACCGCCAGCTGAAGCTTCAACGGAAGCGCCAGTACAGGAAGAGCCAAAGCCGGAAGAGCCTAAAGCTGAATAATCATAAAACAATATGTCCAATCAAAACCAACCGCTCCAAGTGAATGCCCGTCCAGAAGAATTGAAGGGTGCGTATGCAAACATTGTATCCGTGACGTCGCAGGAGCGTGATGTGGTTATTGATTTTCTCGCGCACACGCGCGTGGGTGACCAATCTCAAGCACAGCTTGCTTCGCGTATCTTTTTGAATCACTTCACGGCAAAAGAATTAGCTGAAGTGATCCTCAAGACGCTCGCTGAATGGGAGAAACTTCGTTACGATGCGCCGAAGAAGACTTGAAACGTGAAACTTGAAGCTTGAAACTCTGAGAAACATTAATATGAATGAAACGACATTTCATCAGGATTTAAAATCCTACATTGATCGTTTCGTACATGATGCGTATCGAGTTTCTCGTTCGTTTCCTAAGGAGGAGGTGTACTCAGCGACTTCGCAGTTTCGTCGAGCGGCAATGTCTGTTGCATTGAACTACGTAGAGGGTTACGCGAGAGGTAGAGATAAGGTTCATAAAAACTTCTTAGAGATTTCATATGGATCACTCAAAGAAAGTCGATACTTGATCGAGTTTTCACGAGTTGAAAAATGGATTCCCGAGGAAGATGCGATCAAGCTTCAAGAAGTAGCGGATAAAATCGGCGCCATGCTCTGGAGCACGATTCGGCAGATGGAATAGATTCAAGTTTCACGTTTCACGTTTCAAGCTTCAAGCACATGTCCAAAGATTATTACAAGATTCTAGGAGTCTCGAAGAGTGCGTCAGACGACGAAATTAAAAAAGCATTTCGTCGTTTGGCTCATGAGCATCACCCCGATAAAGGCGGTGATCCTTCGAAATTCAAAGACGCGAGCGAGGCGTATTCGGTATTGAGTGATAAGCAGAAGCGCACGACCTACGATCAATTCGGATCAGATGCGTTTCAGGGTGGGGGAGGTGGTCCTGGACCAGGAGGCTTCGGAGGATTTGGCGGTCAGGGTTTTGATTTCAATTTTAATGGTCAGGATTTTGGGGATTTGAATGATGTTCTGGGTGAGATGTTTGGATTCGGTGGACGTCGTGGAGCTCCGCAGCAAAAACGCGGACGAAATATTGAGGTGGATATTGATCTCACGTTTCGTGAAGCGATTTTTGGTGTAGAAAAAACAATAAAACTCTATCGCCAAGTCACGTGTTCGAGTTGTAAAGGAAATGGCGCAGAGCAGGGATCAAATATCGTGAATTGTGGAACCTGTAGTGGGAGCGGTCAGGTCAAACAAAACCAACGCACGATGTTTGGGACATTCCAAACGGTTGTTACTTGTGCGGATTGTCAGGGCCGCGGGAAGAAACCAGAAAAACCATGCCGCACCTGTAAGGGATATGGTGTGGAAAAGCGTGAAGAGAATTTGAGCATTCGAATTCCTGCTGGCGTAGATGTGGATACCGTTCTTCAAGTCGAAGGGCAGGGAGAGGTGCCAAGCTATGCCGGAAAAGCAGGTGATTTGCTCGTGCGTATCAGTATTAAGAACGATTCAAGTTTCGAACGCGAAGGTCAGGATATCCATTCCATTGAAGCGATTCCGTATTCTGTGCTCGCGCTCGGTGGTTCGGTTGAAGTGGAAACGATTGATGGAAAAGAAACAATCAAGATCAATGAAGGCACGCCAACGGGAACGGTCATTACCTTAAAAGGGAAAGGCGTACCGTATCGAAATGGGGGACGTGGCAATCAACTCATTCGTCTTGAAGTAGATGTTCCGCGGAAATTAAGTCGAGAGCAAAAGAACTTGTTGGAACAATTGCGCGAACAAGGAATCTAAAATGGTACAATAGAAACATGCCCGTAAATTTTGGCATGTTGAGTTCGATGGACGCGATGATCCTCGCGAGTTTTGCGATTGTGGCGGTCGCCTATGGAATCTACGCTGGTAGAGATCGTTGCATCGTGATGCTTGTTTCTACGTATGTGTCATTGGCGGTTGTGACGAATACTCCAGCGGTTTCAATGTTGAACCGCGCGTTGAACGCATCAGCAAATCAGTCATTGCAACTCGTGTGGTTCGTCGGTATGTTCGCGCTCGTCTTTTTCGTGCTCTGGAAAAGTGATCTTCTACGTAATCTCGGGATCGACCGTGGTATTTGGTGGGAGAGTGTTTTGTTTAGCGTGAGTCAGGTTGGACTTACGGTGAGCTCGGCGATGTTTTTGTTGCCTGCCGAGGCCAGCTCAAAACTCTCACCGCTCTTTCAGCAAGCGTTTTTATCAGACGAGGGACGTTCAGTCTGGCTGCTCGCGCCGATCGTTCTCTTGTTCACTCTTGGCCGTTCACGCGGCTGGGCTTTGTTAGGAGGCGGGGATGACGAGTAACAAAATGTGGGTAATTCCTGTATAAATCATCGTAGACCCAATGGCCAAACCCTCGTTTGAGGCGTTTTACCACGCCAATGTCAGACGGATCTACGCATTCGTCTATTTTCGTGTCGGAGCGGATAAGCCTTTTGCCGAGGATTTGGTGCAGGATATCTTCATAAAGGCCTTTGAAGCGTTTGATCGATACGATCCCACGATCAGTCAAAGTGCGTGGATTTACATGATTGCGCGAAACCATCTTATCAACGAGATGGCCAAACGAAGGTCAGGAGTGCCGCTGGAAGAGGTCGAGGACTCGATTCTGGTATCAATCGATGCACGAGAATGTCTCGCGCTCCGAGATGATGAGCAGAGGCTTCTCCAGAGTATCTCGTTGCTAGATAAAGAATACGCGAAGTTGATTCGGATGAAGTATTTGGAAGGATGGAAATTTGAGGAATTGGCAGAGATATTTGAAAAGACACCCGCCACGCTTCGGGTACAGGCCAGTCGTGCGCTGAAGAGATTGAAAAGCAAGATAAAACTATGATCCGTTACACTCTTTGGAAGATTTCAAAACGCGCCGAACCGGATGCGAAGTTTTTGAATCGATTGGGGGAGGAGATCGCAAGACGCAAGACGCAAAATGTAAAATCTGATTTTGCATCTTACAGCTTGCGTCTTGCTGCTGCCCTCAGTGCTCTTGTATTGTCACTCGGACTTGGAACATCCGCGTATGCCTATTCTGCAGACGAGGTGACACCTGACTCGGTGCTCTATCCTGTTCGAGCAACGATTGAGAATGTCGAAGAAGCGGTTGCGGTGACTCCAGAACGAAAACAGGCTGTTGAAACAAAGATGATCAAGCGTCGATTAAAAGAAGTGAAGATTTTGGAGGCGAAGCGCCCAGAGATCACGGATGAAGAGGGCAGAATGCTTCAACGCGTTGAAGGGGTCTTGAAAGAAGGGCTCGTAAATAAAGAAGAACCAAAAGAGATTCGTCGAAAAGTATCAGAGACGATCAAGAAAACAGACGTTTCCGAGATGCGTCCAAAACAACGCGTTCGCGTTGAGCGAATGCAGAAACGGTTGGATCGAGAGCGGGGGGAGGACTAATTACTTCTTCGATTTTTAGTTACTTAGTCTCTTTAGTAAGTTTGAGTGTAGATAAATATGTAGCAAGAGACTCTTTTAATTCGCCAGCATCCAGTGAAACTGTATCGTCTGTAATTTCGAGAGCGTCAGCAATTTTTTTAAGTTTATCCTGACCTGCAGAGAGTTTTCGAAGTTCAATATTTGTTTCTAGCTCGAGAGTTCTATTTTCTTCCTTCTGGGATCGTAGCTTTGTACCTTCTTGCTCATAGGCGAGAGTTCTTCCTGCAAAAGCACCTGATTGAATACGCTGCTCGAGCAATGTGAGGCGTTCTTCAACGGATTGTATTGTGCGTTGCTGGTCCGCTTGGAAATGTGCAATATCTTGAGGCGAATGACGGAGGTCGCGATTCTTTTGTTCCAGTGTCTTTATCTTTTGGCCTTGAAACGTTCGAGCGATAAAGCTGCCCTTAAGTCGTGCGCATTCGTCTTGGGTTGCTTTAACTTCTGCGAGGAGTTCGGTGAGCCGTTTGAGTTCCTTTTGCGCCTGGATTTTTTTAACATTCAAAACATGACGGTTATCTTCGGGAGTCTTGAATGCGGCATTACTTCCGATTTCCTTGTTGAATTGCTCTTCGGTTTGTTCTCGTTCTTCAAGTATTCGTTCGCATTGTCTTACTGCATTAGAATGCTTGTATTTTTGCTGTTCTAACTCGTGGACTCGAGCCAATGTCTCATGAGAAATTTCTTCGCTTGCAAAAAATACTTCGGCATTTTGTAAGAGCGTGGATTCAAGTAGTCCACGCGCTTCATCGAGTTGTTCTTTCGCTTTGTCGATCGCTTCTTGTTCTTTGGGAGTTGCGTCAGGGTTGAGATCTGGCTCATGCCATCCAGATGGTTCCGATCTTCGATGACGGTTATATACGATTTGTTCTTTACGTTCTAAATTTTTCTTGGCGTGTTCGAAACGCCCGATCGCTTCATCAAGAGAGGGGCCAGAGCCTGGCGTAGACTCTGTATCAGCTCGATCTTCGAAGGAAGGAGGCGCTTCTAGTCTTTGAGACATATATACAGTGGATTGTACTTGAAAAATTACGAGTGGTCATATTGAAAATCCTTAGGTTGTACAAACCAGCCCCACTTGCTTCCATTGGGGCATGGAATCGCCGGAACGGGGCATTGTGCTCCTGACGGATGCGGCTGGACGCATCGTATATGTATCCCGATCTGTGGAAGATTGGTCTGGTTTTACGGTTGCGGAAGCATTTGGCTCAAAACCAGGCGAACTCTGGGGAGGAAACATGGATAAGTCGTTCTATGCTTCGCTTTGGAATACGGTTGCAGTTGAGCAAAAACCATTCTCTTCACGATTAGCTAATAAAACGAAGACTGGTGAAATACTGCCTTCATTGTTAGCGGTTTTGCCGATCGTTGAGTCTGGTGCGGCGAAGTATTTTTTAGCCATGCAACCTGAGCAGGAAGCGTGGAGCGCATTTGAGGCTGAGTTTGCGGTGCAATGGAAACATTTAGTGCGAGATCCACGCTCTTTGTCGCTTTGGCTTGAGCGTTGGATTGGTACGGGGATCGAGGCGCTGCCTGGTGAGTCTGTTGTGGCAGCAATCGAGCGCGCGCTCATCAGACCAATGTCAGAACGTTTTACGGATCGCAGTCTTGATCATGTAGCCGTTCGCTCTGCTCAAGAGAATTTGAATGAATACGCTTCGATTTTTGAGCGATACTATTCGACTATTGTTGGATATTTGCGCAGACGTCTCTCAAATGTGGCAGATGCAGAAGATATCGCGCAGGATGTGTTTATTAAGGCAATGAACGGGCTTTCGCGTTATCGAGTACGCAATGCCTCGTATAAGACCTATTTATTGCGTATAGCGCACAATGAGCTCCTGAATAGGTATCGAAGAGCTGCCACGGAAAACGATTGGTCTGAGCGTCAATTTCCGGCGCGTGGTGATTCATTCATTCATACGCTTGAAAATCGTGATTCTTTGGAGCGAGCGCTTGAAGTACTCACGGAAACGGACAGGCAAATCCTTCGAGCGTTTTACACAGAGGGATACTCGGTGACAGGAATCGCGAATCGTTTTTCCAAAACAGAAAATGCTGTGAAATTGGTGCTTTCTCGAGCGCGAAAAAGATTGCGTGGAGAGCTCTGACACCTTTCGCCCTTCTTGCGTGTTCATACGTGTACGGAGAATTATCCGTACCTTATGCCCATTTATAAGATACAAAAACGAAATGGTGCCATCGTCGATTTTGAGCCAGAAAAGATCCGTTTTGCGATTCAAAAGGCGGCAGAAGCAACAAACAGCGTCCAAGAGGGGCTGTCTGAGCTTGTTGCGAAGGAAGTGGTATTTGATATTGAGGAGCGTTTCAATGGAGCCATCCCATCGGTAGAGCAGGCTCAGGATGCTGTTGAGCGCGTATTGATCCGCTATGATTATGCGGATATTGCGAAGGCGTATATCTTGTATCGTGAAAAGCGCCGCGAATCTCGTGAAACGCGAGACGTAGTCGTGGAAGTAGGAAAAACGATTGATGAATATCTTGAGAAGAGCGATTGGCGCGTGCAGGCAAATTCTAACCAAGGTTTTTCGCTCGGTGGGTTGATTCTGAATACGGCTGGAAAAGTGACGGCGAATTATTGGTTGTCGCATGTCTATCCAAGAGAGGCAGGAGAAATGCATCGCAATGGTGATGTGCATATTCATGACTTGGACATGCTCTCTGGATATTGCGCAGGATGGAGTTTGCGTATGTTGCTCGAGCAGGGATTTAACGGTGTTCCAGGAAAGACAGAATCGGGTCCGCCAAAGCATCTCAACTCAGCCGTCGCGCAGATGGTGAACTTTTTGGGCACCTTGCAGAACGAGTGGGCTGGTGCGCAGGCATTTTCGAGTTTTGACACCTATCTCGCGCCATTCGTGAAGAAGTACGACATGGAAGTGCGTGCAGATTTGAAGGCAGCCGGTGTTACATTTCAAGATGAAGCGTCCGGCGAGAAGTACGTGAACGATCGCGTGTGGAAGTATGTGAAGCAAAACATTCAATCCTTCGTGTTCAACCTGAACACGCCTTCCCGATGGGGGACGCAGACGCCTTTTACCAACATCACGCTTGATTGGGTGTGCCCAGAAGACTTGCGTGAAAAGCGTTTGGTACTCGGTGGAGAATACTTTGCGTTTACATTTGGTGAACTCGCAAAAGAAATGGAAATCGTGAACCGCGCATTCATCGAAGTGATGACTGCGGGTGATGCCAAGGGCCGCGCATTCACGTTCCCAATTCCAACCTACAATATCGGACGTGATTTTGACTGGGAAAATCCAAAGAACTTGCCGCTATTTGCTATGACGGCCAAGTATGGAACGCCGTATTTCCAGAATTTCATCAATTCAGATTTGAAGCCAAGCGATGTGCGCTCTATGTGCTGTCGTTTGCAGCTTGATTTGAATGAGCTTCGCAAGCGCGGTGGTGGATTGTTCGGTTCTGCAGAAATGACGGGTTCGATCGGCGTCGTCACGATCAATGCAGCGCGTCTTGGATATATTGCTCGCGGAGATAAGCAGGTGTTCTTTGAACGTCTTGGTCATTTGATGGACCTCTCAAAGATCACACTCGAAATTAAGCGCAAGGAAATTCAGAAATGGATGGATCGTGGATTGTTCCCATACACAAAGCATTTTCTTGGATCGCTCCGCAATCACTTTTCAACGATCGGCGTGAACGGTGTGAACGAAGCTATTCGAAATTTGACGGATGACAAGGATGACATCGCTTCGGTGACAGGGAGAGCATTCGCAAAAGACGTGCTCGACTTCATGCGCGATCGTTTGAAGCAATATCAAGAAGAAACGGGACATCTCTACAATCTTGAGGCGTCGCCAGCAGAAGGAGCGACCTATCGTTTCGCAAAAGAAGACCAAAAGCGTTTCCCTGGAATCTACCAGGCAGGAACAAAGGAGGCGCCATACTACACGAACTCCACCCAGTTGCCTGTTGGCTATACGGATGATGTGTTCGAGGCGATGGACCTTCAAGACGAGCTTCAGACGCGATACACGGGCGGAACCGTGCTCCACGCCTACATGTCTGAGCGCGTAACAACGCCAGAAGCGTGTCGTGAATTGCTCAAGCGCATCTTGTCGCGTTATCGCATGCCATATGTCACGATCACCCCAACGTTCTCGATTTGTCCAAAGCATGGATATCTCGCGGGTGAATGGGATTTCTGCCCAACCTGTGATGCGGCTCTCGGGATCGAGGCACCACGCCTTGATTCAGAGGTGCGTCAGATGTACGTAAAATCGGAAACAAATATCTAATAAATTATCAAAAATATATGACACAACTCACTGTCGAAATTCAAGCTCAGCGCACGCCTTGCGAAGTCTGGACCCGCGTCATGGGATATCATCGCCCAGTTTCCCAGTTCAATAAGGGAAAAAAGAGCGAGCATTATTCACGTAAGCATTTTTCAGAGTGCGTTGCCGCGAACCGTCACTTTTTGACTGAATATGCAGGCCAAGCCGCGTGTGCGGTGTAGTGGAGTACAACCATTTACCCAAATTGATTTCCCGGGATCGATCGCCTGTATTGCGTTCCTCCCGGGATGTACGTTTCGATGCGGATATTGTCATAATCCGGAGTTTGTTTTACCTGAACGTCTAAAAGAGACTGAAGAAAGTTGGATCGACGAGGATGCTTTCTTCGCGTTTCTTGATCGTCGTCGGGGCTTGCTTGATGGGGTTGTGATTTCTGGGGGAGAACCAACCGTGCACGCGGGTTTACCGGATTTCATCCGCAAGATTCGTGAGCGCGGATTTCGAATAAAATTAGATACGAATGGAAGTCGTCCTGACGTGCTGCGTGCATTGTTTGACGAACGTCTTTTGGATTATGTGGCGATGGATGTAAAAACATCGCTTGAGCGATATCAGGAGCTCGTTGGACCTTGCGTGCGACCAGAGGCGATTCGCGAAAGTATTCAAATGATCATGGAGCGTTCGCCTGAGTATGAGTTTCGCACGACTTTGGTGCGTGAATTGCATGGCGCACAAGAGATCCAAGGATTGCTCGAGCTTGTACGGGGAGCGCGACGATACGCGTTACAGGCATTTCGCCCTGCAATCACCCTTGATCCAGCGTTTGCTAGCTATACAGCTCCTGATGCAATTCAAATGCACGTGATCGGTGAGCAATTTCGACCATACGTGCAAGAGCTATTGTTTCGTGAAGAATGATCGCGTACTGTTTCCGATATGCTCAAGCTTTGGAATACCGCAACCCGTTCGCTAGAAGAGTTCAAGCCCATCAATAAAGATGAGGTTGGTTTATATACGTGTGGACCAACCGTGTATCAGCCTGCCACGATTGGAAATCTGCGTTCCTATCTTTTTGAAGATGTTTTGAAGCGTACGCTGGAATTGTTCGAGTACCGCGTTCATCATGTCATGAACATTACGGATGTCGGACATTTGGTCGGTGATGGTGACGTGGGAGAAGATAAAGTTGAAAAGTCAGCCGTAAAAGAAGGAAAAAGCGCATGGGATATTGCAAAAATGTACGAGGGTCGTTTTACGGATGACCTTGAGCGCTTGAATGTGATTGTCCCAAGCGGCAAAGATCGTCCACATGCGACGGATTACATCGAGGAACAGATTGAACTGATTGAGCTTCTCGAAAAGAAGGGTTTTACCTATCACACCAGTGATGGAATTTACTTTGATACGATTCGATTTGATGGATATGGCAAGTTATCTGGTCAGAAACTGGAGGACAAAGAAGCCGGTGCGCGTGTCGAGGTGAATACAGAAAAACATCATCCTGCTGATTTTGCTTTGTGGAAGTTTTCGCCCGTAGGGGAGAAGCGTCAGATGGAATGGGACTCACCTTGGGGCATTGGTTTTCCGGGTTGGCACATTGAGTGTTCTGCGATGTCCGAAAAATTACTCGGCCAGCCTTTTGATATTCACTGTGGCGGCGTGGATCATATTCCCGTGCATCACGAGAATGAAATCGCGCAAAGCGAGGCCGCTTATGGAAAACCGCTTGCGAATTATTGGATGCACAATGAATTTTTGTTGATTGATGGTGGGCGCATGGGGAAGTCGCTTGGGAACGCCTACACGTTGGATGATGTGATCGTAAAAGGCTTCGATCCACTCGCGTTTCGTTTCTTTTGTCTTGGTGCGCATTATCGTTCGAAATTGAATTTTACGTGGGAAGGACTTGAGGGTGCGCAAAACGCACTTCGAAAATTGCAGCACATTGCACGCGCGCTTCCTCTTGTAGGGGCGACGCATGCGTCGCCCCTACATGAAGGCTTCGCGGACGCGATGGCCGATGATTTGAATACGCCAAAAGCGCTCGCCGTGATGTGGGATTTGTTGAATTCGACTGTTTCGGATGAAGAAAAATCTGCTGCGTTGATGGAGATCGACCGCGTATTCGCTCTCGGATTGGACCAAATCATTGGAAAAAAGATTGAAATTCCAGCAGAGATCATTGCGCTCGCTGATGAACGCGTGAAAGCTCGTGAACAAAAAGACTGGAAGAAATCTGATGAGTTGCGAGACGCGATCAAGGTAAAGGGATGGATCGTGGAGGATACGAAAGAGGGGTATCAGGTAACACCAGCGAACTAGAAAAATATATGAATGAAATACCAAAGAACGCACCAAAATCAGAAAAGAGTTTAGCAAAACCACCTTGGTGGAAGAACCGTCTCATGGCCGCAGCACTTGCGGTGACGGAGTTTGTAAATTTGTATCACCCAAAAGAAGCGAAGGCTTTTGATGAACGCCATCTTGTGGCAGAGCGGGCACCGATGTCAGAGCGTGAGCTGCAGGTGATGGTGGATCAGCTTCAACATCCTGAAAATTTTCTTGAACAACAGGAAGCGCCAAATGCAATTGCGAAATTTAGTTTTGGTTCTGATCGTGTAGATGGTCGGCTGGTAAGTGTCCAGAGCGATGTGCACATGGAGCAAGAGGGAAGGCTTGCAGATTTGATTGATGACGGAGCGATATCTGTCACCGTGGCGACAGCGACGTACCACGAGCAAAAAGTTGAGGATCGGACGAGCGTGGCGGCTCATACGCGCGATACAGTTCAGATTCGAGAAAATATCGAATCGATTCCCGCAGATGCATCGCATCGAATAGAGTCGCGAGGGGAATTGATAGAAAAAACAGGATCGGGCGCAACTCTAGATGGGGCAATTTCCGCTGCTCTCATGGCAATCGCAACGGAAACCGCTGGAGGGCCTATGGATCACGCAGAAGGGCAGGAGGGATATTTCGAGGGGAGTCTCGCGGTTTCGGGCCGACCGAATGTGGATACGCGAACTGAATGGAGATATGGTCTCACGATTATTCAGCATGCTCAGTTGAATGGTATTTCGGTACAGGTAGTTTCTTCTCCAGATCCAAATACGCACCAAGGCTTGTATCAAGTTTCCGTTCGGGCACATAAGGCGGTCGTGGTTGCTACGCGTGCTCAATAGGATATTTACTGACACCCAACGCGTAAAATCTGATATACTCTCTTCATGTCCGGCACGGGCTTTTTGGGTACAGCCTCGGTGGAGCAAACACCGAATATTGTTGAAGCTCCAAAAGTAATTCCGGAACAAGATGAATACAACATAGCGGAGGAGCAGGCTGAGAAAGAGATGGTCGCAGAAGATCAGGTGGATACATTTCTTGAGCAGGCTCCGAAAACCGTTGTACAAACACAGCCCGCAGGTCAGACGCAGCCAATTGAGCAGATCGTGCAAAAAGATGAAATCACGATTGAGGTAGAGAAAATTCTTGAAGCAGGACTTGGTGAATATGTCACAGAGATGCCAGAGGAAGCGCGCCTGCGCTTTCTGAAAAAGGGTGGAGAGGTCGCGGCTCAGCTTTCAATCATGGTGCGTTCGTTAAACATGCACGTTTCTTTGGTGGTGAAACTTTTGAAAGAGTGGCTGCTCACAATTCCTGGGGTGAATAAGTACTTTATTGAGCAGGAGGCAAAGATTAAAGCGGATATGATTATTGATTTGATCGATCAACACCGTTCACCATCATGATGTTCTTTCCTCTATTTCAGCTTGATGTGGTCGCTCCAACGCAGGCGACCGCGCCTTTTGTTGTTACTTCTTTGTTGAGTGACCCGATCGTGATCTTGGTTCTTGTGTTACTTGGATTCGCCTTGGGCGTATTAATGCTCCTTTTTATCGCGCGTTTTTTTCTCCATAAGCGACGCTCAGTAAAGGCGTCATTCGATTTGAAGGTCTTGCTTGTGCGTGTACCAAAGATCCTGAAACCGGAAGATTCGCAAAGTGATAAGTCGCAACAGCAGATTCAGGAATTGATTGGAGCGATGGAAACGGTTTTTGCCACGCTCGGTGGTTTGCGAGCGCAAAAAGGTCTCATGGCTTGGTTGAATGGTCGTAATGATTTGTTTACATTTGAAATCGTGGCGCATGAAGATAAGATTTCATTTTATGTTTGCGTGCCGAGTGATAAGCAATCGTTCATGGAACAGCAGATCCATGCACAATATCCGAATGCGCAAATCGACGAAGTACCAGATTACAATCTATTTTCACCGAATGGTGTTATTCTTGGGAGCCACTTAACGTTGCGACGTGAAAATTATTTCCCGATCAAATCCTATCGAAAGCTTGATTCAGATTCGATGAATGCCATCACGAATGCACTGTCAAAGGTTGATGGAAAAGATGGTGTGGCTATTCAATATGTTTGCCGCAGCGCGCCAAAGTCTTGGCGTAAAGAAGGATTGCGTATTGCTCGAGCCATGCAGCAGGGAAAGAAATTATCCGATGTGAAGGGTGGAATCATGCATCATGTTGGGAAGGAATTGTCGTCAGCAGTAAACACCACTTCGCCAAAAGACAAGAAGCCGGAAGAATCGTATCGCTTATCACCGCTCGAAGATGAAATGGTGAAAGGTCTTGAAGAAAAAGCTTCAAAAGCAGGTTTAGATGTGAATATTCGTGTGCTCGTGTCCGCGCAAACCCCAGAGCTCGCGCAGCGATATTTGAATGACGTGTTGAATGCCTATAGTCAGTTGAATATTTACGAGTACGGGAATGGATTTACGCAAAATACACCACGTTTTCAAGCATCGATTATTCGTCCGTTTATTTATCGTCGTTTTGATGAACACGCACGTATCGTGTTGAACGCGGAAGAAATGGCGACTGTATTTCATCTTCCATTGCCAAGTACAGAGACGCCAAAAATTAACTGGTTGTTATCTCGCAAAGCATTGCCGCCTTCAAACTTGCCAGAGGAGGGTATTTTGCTGGGTCGCTCTGAGTATCGCGGTCGCTTGTATGATGTGCGATGTAAGCCAGAAGATCGCCGTCGTCACATGTATATCATTGGTAAGTCTGGTACTGGTAAAACAGAAATGATGAAAGCGATGGTACAGCAGGACATTATGGAGGGGAGAGGTGTGTGCGTGATTGACCCTCACGGTGACTTTGCAGATGACGCGCTTCAGTTTGTACCAAAGGAACGTGCAGATGATGTGATCTTTTTCGATCCTGCCGACTATGAGCGTCCGATGGGTCTGAACATGCTTGAGTTTGATCCAGCGCATCCAGAGCAGAAGACTTTTGCGATTAACGAGATGCTCAAGATTTTTGACAAGTTGTATGACTTGAAGAGCACGGGTGGTCCGATGTTCGAGTTGTATATGCGCAACGCGATTCTGTTGCTCATGGAAGACGTCGAGTCCGGTTCAACGCTCATGGATATTCCTCGTGTGCTGGCTGACGATGATTACCGAAATTTTAAGCTTTCAAAATGTAAGTCGCAGGATGTAAAAGACTTCTGGCAAAAAGAAGCATTGAAGGCAGGTGGAGAAGCGTCGCTTGCAAACATGGTGCCGTATATCACGAGTAAGCTCACGCCATTTATCTACAATGACTACATGCGACCGATTATCGGTCAGCAGAAGAGCGCGTTTAATATGCGCGAGGTCATGGACGGTCAGAAGATCCTATTGCTCAAGCTGTCCAAGGGTAAAATCGGTGATTTGAACGCGTATTTGATTGGTATGGTGCTGGTAGGTAAGATTTTGGGTGCAGCTCTTGCGCGAGGTGACATGGATCCAAAAGATCGTAAGGACTTCTATCTCTATATCGACGAGTTTCAAAACTTCCTTACAGATTCAATTAGCGCGATCTTGTCAGAAGCACGTAAGTACGGTTTGGATTTAATCGTGGCCCACCAATTTATTGGTCAGCTTTCTGGAAATCCAACGGAAGAAAAAATTCGTGATGCTATTTTCGGTAACGTTGGTTCTCTGTTCGTGAACAGAATCGGCGTGGAGGACGCAGAGTTCCTTGCAAAAGAATTCGCGCCTGTTTTCACGGAGTACGATCTCGTCAACGTGGAAGCTTTTTCCTTCAACTGTAAATTGCTGATCAATAACCAGGCGTCAAAACCATTTAACTTTAAGCCGATACAGGCAGAACGCCCACCCACAAAAGAGCTTTCGAGCATGATTCGAGAATTGTCTCGATATAAGTATGGTCGCAAGCGTGCGCTTATTGAGGCAGAGATTTTGGAGCGTCGTGATGCTGCCATGTCCCCAGTGGGTGGGGATGAATCTGCGTTCCTCTAGACAGATGTGGTATACTTGAGCAAAGTGGGAAAATAAATACCAAAAAATGTATGAATGAGGAGGAAATCTTGAACGAAGAAGAGGTTGTTGAAGTAGGCGAAAGCGCCGGTCTTTCAGCATATGACACAAAACTCGCACTCGCGATGCGTGTTATTGCTGGAATGAAGGATCAGCTTGATAACCTTGAGCGTTTGCTCGCGGGACAATCAGAGCCGGAAGAGGCAGAAAGCTCATTTCGAGCCGCAAAACAGGATTCTGATGAAATCGCGGAGAGCTATTCTGGTCGTGTAATCGATGGCGTATTTGATGGCGAAAACATGGTTGGCGAAGATGGCCGTAAATACATGGTGCCACCAAACTACGCTTCCAAGTCTAAGCTCGTTGAGGGTGATTTGTTGCGCTTGAGCATCAATGACAGCGGAAAGTTTATTTTCAAACAAAAAGGGCCGATCGAACGTCAGCGCTTGATGGGTACTTTGGTCCAAGACGAGCTTTCGGCAGACTGGAAAGTGCTCGCTGGCGGTCATTCATACAAGGTCTTAGCAGCTGCCGTTTCATTTCATCGTGGAGCCGTAGGGGATGAGGGAGTTATTCTTATTCCAAAAGACACGCCATCTCGCTGGGCAGCGCTTGAAAACGTGGTGAAAAACTCAGAAACTGACTTTGGGATTTAGCTCATTCCCACGTGTGTTTCGATACGCTCGCAACGTCGACGGAGAGAAACGAGTTCAACATCAAGCGTTTGATGTAAGACCACGAATCGGTCGATTTCGGTAACGATCCGATCTTCGAGTTCGTGTAGCTCGTTCTTTGTCGCCATTTCAGAACGCATGTCGCCAAGTTGATTGTCGATATGCGAAGACAGCCCATGTACGGCACTCGCAAGGTCGTCGATTTTTTCAATGACATCGTCTAATGTTGGTTTTTGTTTTGGCATAGAGCCTTCGAATGAATAGTAGCACCCCTCTATACCGCGTTCCATAAATTGAAGAGCGTGTCCAGAGTGGTACGTGTGGACAAAATGACATTTATTGACAAAAGTGCGTTTTTGCGGTATAATTATACGTTAGTAATGTACTCATACATGGTTTGAAAACGGCGTTTTGGGACCATTTGTATGTAGGGGCAATTCATGAATTGCCCCTACATCCCAGACCGCCGTTTTCAAACAAGGCTGGTCCAAGGGTTCCGCTGTTGCGGAATTCAGGGCTTGTCGGCGGCATAGAAAGGGTCGGCCATCATGGCTAACCTCGGATCGGATCTCACACTCAATCAGACGGTAGAACTCGTGTCTCGGCTTGGCCGCTTCGGACTTAGTTCGGAGATGGCAAAGAAGCTCATGGGCGACGACGAAGCCATGCGCGCCTTCGTGTGCGACGGCCTCAAGTCGTTCAGCGCGAAGTCGGATCTCATCCACGGCGTGTTCAACACGACGGACAACGTGCTTGCGGCCTTCAGGGCGCGCTGCGCGGCCAAGGGCATCGACTTCGGGAAGTTCTCGTGGGTTGGCTCCGAGCAGGCCCCCGAGTTCGATCCGAACGATCCCGAGACCGTGGTCGTGCTCGACGCGACGCTCGACACGCTCAAGAACACCTTCGAGTTCGCGTGGGCGTGGACAGCGGACAGTCAGGAGAAGCAGTATCGCTGGGAGGGCATGGTCTCCGACCCCGAGAAGCTCACGCTTCTCGACGGTCTGGAGTTCAAGCCCTTCACCCTTCGCTGGGTGCGCATCAAGCTCGACACGAACGTGGGTTCAAAGCCCATCGACGTCCGCAACGCCAAGACCTCGCCCGGGTGCGCTCTGCTCTTCATGAGCGCAGAGCACCCCGAGCGGATCAAGGCAACGGACTACAAGGTGCGCTTCGGCTTCTGGCTTCCGGGTCTGAAGTGCACGGCGCCCGACGGGGCTGCGTGGCGGCGCGTTCCGCACGTCTTCTTCTTCCTCGACGATCGTCAGGTGGAGCTGCACTCGAGTTGGTACGGCCACTCGCACGACGACCTCGCGGTTCCTTCCTTCCGGGAGTAGAGCCGGTACTCGGTACTTGGAATCTTGGGACTCGGAGGAATCTTGGCCATCTGGCCTTGGTTCCTCCGGGTCCCTCTTAATTTTCGGAATATTATCAATCTGTTTACTGCTCTCTGTTCTTTGTTTACTGTGCTTCCATGCCATCCCTCTCGCAAGTCCATCGCCCGAAGAGTTTTGTTGATGTAACGGGTCAATCTCCAGTAACGGAGACGCTTCGCAAAGAGGTTGCGACGGGAAAACTTGGCCATGCGTTTTTATTTTGTGGACCGCGTGGAGTTGGAAAAACGACAACCGCGCGCATTCTGGCGAAGGCATTGAATTGTGAGCATCCAAACGAAGGCGAGCCAGACAATTCCTGCGTATCCTGCGTGGCAGCAAATGAGGGAAAGCAGCTTGATTTGATTGAGATGGATGCGGCTACGCATAACGGTGTCGATGACATGCGTGAACTTATCGAGCATGTGCGTTTTGCGCCGCTTGGTGGCAAGCGAAAAGTGTATGTTCTGGACGAAGCGCATATGCTTACGGGTCCTGCCTGGAATGCGCTCTTGAAAACTCTGGAAGAGCCGCCTGCTTACGCATTTTTTATTTTTGCCACGACCGAATGGCACAAAATTCCTGCCACGATTATCTCGCGATGCCAACGATTTGAATTCCGTCGAATTCCTAAGGATTTACTTTCGGCTCGCGTCCGCGAAGTCGCTTCTGCGGAAGGGATCGAGCTTGATGAGGCGGTGGTGGATCTGATTGTTTCGCGTGCAGATGGTTGTGTACGAGATGCAGAGACATTACTTGGTCAGCTATCGAGCATTGGAGGAAAAAAACTCACTCTCGATGTAGCGTCTCTCGTTATTCCTCAAGGATATAACGATCTTGCGACGAATCTCATTGCTATGTGGGGTCGTCGTGAGCATGCGGTAGCGCTCGAAGAAGCGAAGCGCCTGGCCGACGACGGGGTTCCACTCGTTCCGTTCTTCGATGATTTGATCGAGGAGGTTCGAAAGCTTCTCATTGCATCTGTGGACGACACGAAAATCCAATTATTTTCTCCGGGTGAACTTAATGATCTTGCGCTTTTATTATTTGAACGTCGCAAGGATGCAAAGTCAGGTGTGGATCCGCTCTTCGCGCTTCAGCTCGCTGGAACGATTGCGGCAAATGGGTTGTTAAGACATGCGATCCAGGTAGCCACGCCTACCACCCCAGTGGCCCCTCCC
>Ga0194060_10000903_pt1 | contig 21716 bp, 19 predicted proteins | sample SepL225m_MetaG_FD_163427 | JGI IMG/M metagenome (GOLD analysis project Ga0194060, IMG submission 163427) | Anoxic zone freshwater microbial communities from boreal shield lake in IISD Experimental Lakes Area, Ontario, Canada - Sep2016-L222-5m | ecosystem: Environmental > Aquatic > Freshwater >... | reverse complement strand
ACTGTAAACTTCTTTAGAAAGAAAGCTTGTTTATATTTTTCCTTTGAATATCGCAGACCAGGTATCCCTAAATCCTGTTCCCAATTATAATACGTAATTTTTTCCTTATTTAATATTTTTGCTTCTTCCCAATTTAAAACACTATAAATTGAAGTATCATATTCTGTATCCGCCTTTGAAAAAGATGAGTTTGCGTAATCCTTGGATATTATTTCATATGTATTAAACCCAACCAAAATATTATTTATATATAATGAAACTATTTTTATATTATCATCATGGTTGTCAAAAAATTTTTTGAACGCTTTTAATTCATTAAATTCCAAAAAGTTTTCTATATCTTTGTTTTGGGACCACTTTTTAAATAAATCTAAATATATCGTTTTTTCAACTTCCTTAATCGAGGATTGCTTAATTATATAATTGGGATATTTTTTTATAAATTTTCTAATTGATTTGCGAATACTATTTTGAGGCCAAGTATTCATATTTGCCAAGTCTGGAACAGAATATATATAGTCATATGAATTTCTGTCCGCAGTGATTACAAATTCATCTTCTGGTAAAATTCTTACTACCTCCTCAGGGATTAACCTTAATAAATTAGTATTAAAATATTTTTCGGAATGAGCGATTAACTGTAATGCGGTTTTAGGAACCTGGTTATTACCAATGAAGGATAAAAACCGTTGGTCGGAAACATAATCTTTGAAAAGTATGACGAGGTTATTGTTTAATTGAGATATCATTACTTTTTTATTTACATCCCATGACCAAGACCAAATAGCCGTAAAATTATAATCAGAATATGGTGGAAACTTAGAAGTAAATGCCTTAATTAAGGTTTTGTCAGAAAGCTCTATGTCTTTGAAATCGGGGAAAAGAGGTATTGTATTCATAATAGGAGTTTAATAAAAAATGTAATTTTGTGTGGTATAATTCATAATATGAATAAGTTAATAAAAATTTGGCTAATTCTGGTAATTTTTTTGGGAATTATATCGATTAGTTTTATCTTTTATAAGACTATCATAAAAAATGATTACAATGTAGTCGATGTCTCGAATTAGAAAAAACTCGTGTTATAATGTGATTATTATTAAAATAAAAATATATGGAAAACAAAAAACAAAAATTTGGGTATAAAGGAAATTATGGTCTTGAGCTTGTAATAGATTTAAAGAATTGCGATCTTTCCGATCTTTCAAAGGAAAAAATGGGAAGGTTTTTTGTTGAATTATGCAACTACGTTGATATGGTAAGGCACGGAGAGCCAATGTATTGGGAGGATTATTCTGATATTCCGCACTTAAATGGTATTTCTGGGATCCAATTTATCGAAACAAGCAACGTTGTATGCCACGCATTACCACTATTAAAAGCAGTGTATGTAAACCTTTTTTCTTGTAAAGAATTTGAACCAGAGGGGACATTAAATTTTTGTAAAAACTTTTGGAATGCATCTTCTGACAATCATACTGTTGTGGTAAGAGAGTAAAAATGGAACCACAAAAGAAAATGGGGATTTTGATCATTTCATAAAAAGCAAGTATGTTCCAATCCCCGTTATACAAATAGCAATAATTTTAGGCCAAAGATGTTTTGCTTGTATTTTTTCGGATGAGATGTGAGGGAAAAATATAGTAAGAAACACTCCGATAAGTAACACAAAGATCGGCTGAAACGATTCTGCTAGAAGTACTAGCCCAACAGGCGCGAGGAGATAGGCAATAGAATATGCTATATTGCCGAATATGTACAAAGCTTCATTCGCGACGTTAAGTGATATGATTTCCTTAGAATTGTTTTTTATGGCTGATATAAAGTTGTTGCGATAGGAACGCACGAATATAAAGATACAGAGACCTACAAACGTGAGCATGAGGTGTTCCCAGAAAATTGTTCTCCAAAGCTTTTCTTCAAGTGCTATTGTTTTAAACAAAACTGATCCAAGCGCCCAAAAGAAGGCAGCAGCAGTCATTGGTATAATAGTTTTTCGTCTAAGTTTAAATTTATTTTCGGAATCTACTTCAAAAGAGATGATCGTCGTACCAAGTATAACTGTTGCGATAGCAATGATTTGTAATTGTGTTAGGATTTCTCCAAGGATAAAATATCCTAATATGCATCCAAATACCGGGACAAGTTGGTAGAATACAACCGCGACTGACGCCTCTTCAGTTTTTAGAGCGAGTAGCCAGCACCACAAAACCATTACATTTAAAATACCTACTACTGCGAGGACTAAAATACTTATACCATCAATGTCTAATACTGTTTTATCGGCTAAATATATAAACGGCAAGACCATAGCGGAAAGTAGGGAAGAAAATAATATAAGAGTGCCAACTCCACCTTCTTTAAAGTATTTTTGCAAAAGTATTTTGTCTATATGATTTGAGAGAGCATATAGAAACGGACCAATGAGTGCAATAAAAAACCAGTTCATATCGCCTAATTATACCGCAAAATAACTACATTGTAACTGTGGTATTATTTTATCTTCTCGATTTGCTCCCAGGGCATATTTGTTCTGCCAAAGTGGCCATAGGTGGCTGTTTGCTGAAAAATTGAATTGCGTAGGCCAAGCTTTTCTATTATGGCGAGTGGCTTGAAATCAAAATTTTTACGGACAATTTTTGCTAGGTCTTTGCCCTTTTCATTTATTGCCTCTATCATCAAAGGCTCTGCCATGCCAATAGCATAAGCGACAGATACAAGAACTTCTTTACCATATCCTCCAGCAACCAAACTTTTTGCAACAAATCGTGCCATGTATGCAGCCGAGCGGTCCACCTTGGTGGCATCTTTCCCAGAGAAACATCCGCCACCATGTGGAATAAGCCCACCATAAGTATCCACCATTAGTTTGCGTCCTGTGAGCCCTGTGTCTGCTTCAAAACCACCCTGGATAAACTGACCTGTAGGATTGACGAGTATCTTCACTGTCTTTTTTTCTTCGGGAGATAGAAGTGGATTGATTATTTTTTTTGTGATTTCTTTTTTTATTTCTTCATGTTTTATATTTTTATCATGTTGTGTACTTACCAATACGGTATGTAGTTTACCGTTTGTGTATGTGACTTGTGTTTTACCATCTGGTCTGAGCCATTTTATTTTTCCAGTTTTTCTAGCTTCTTCTAATTTTTTAGCTAGTTTGTGTACAAGTACAACGCCTTTTGGTAGAAATTCTGGTGTTTCATTTGTAGCAAAGCCATACATGATGCCTTGGTCTCCGGCTCCTCCATTATCCACGCCCATAGCAATGTCGGGGGATTGGGTGACTATGTGTGATGATATATCTAGATTATCATTGTATCCAATATTCTTATAAACCTTGCGAGCAATCTTCATATAATCAACCTTGCCCTTTGATGTTATTTCACCGCCTATTACAAGCTTGCCGTGACCACCGAAGGTCTCAACTGCTACCCGGCTCTTTGGGTCTTCTCTCAAATATGCGTCTAAAATAGCATCAGAAATTTGGTCACAAATTTTATCTGGATGTCCAGACGTGACGCTCTCCACTGTGTAATTGTCGTTATGTTTATAAAACATAATGGTTAATTTATACCACAAAGAATCATATTAATATAGCTGTTCGGACTTGCTATGGAAAATGGGCGTGTTATCATGAGGTAGTCAAAAGTTTGTAGGTTCATAAAGTTATAGGAGGATATTAAAAAGTCTTGAGATATTATAAATTTTAATAATTAAATTTATGTTAGACAAGAAAAAAATAAAAGAAAAATTAGAAAAAGAGAAAGATATTTTATTAGAGCAGATGAAAGATATGGGTAAATTAAACCCTGAGACTGGAGAGTGGGATGCAACTCCCGAGGAATTAGAATTTCCTGAGTCAGACGAGAATGACAAAGCAGACAGATTTGAGAATTTTGAGTCTAGAAGCTCTGTCATGAGAACCTTAGAACCAAGGTTGACTAGTATTTTAAAAGCGTTGAAGGGTTTGAACAGAGAATCGTTTGGCAAATGCGAAGTCTGCAAAAAGGACATTGAAATGGCCCGCCTCGAGGCCAACCCCGCAGCTCAGACCTGCAAGAAACATTTAGAAAGTTAATTTATGAGCTTTTCTAGAGTATATTCTGCCCAGACACATCTTTTGAAGGGGAAGATTGTTACTGTGGAAGTTGATATTACTAAAAAAACCTTGCATGCTTTTACTCTTGTCGGACTTCCTGACAAGGCTGTAGATGAATCAAAGGACCGTATGAGCTCGGCGTTGAAAAATTCTGGTTATAAATCCCCCAAAAATCAAAATCAGAAGATAGTCATATCATTATCTCCAGCCGACCTCAAAAAAGAAGGTCCATATTTTGATTTGGCAATTGCTCTCGCCTATCTACTTTCTGGAGAAGAAATAGATTTTGACCCGAAAGGAAGAATATTCCTCGGAGAATTATCCTTGAATGGAGAACTTCAGCCAATAAAGGGAGTACTGCCTCTCACCGAAGTCGCAATGCGTCTCGGTTATAAAGAAATTTTTGTGCCATTTGTAAATGCCAAAGAGGCGGCTTTGGTGAAAGGAATTAGGATATATGGAGCTAAGACATTGAAGGAAGTTATTGACCATGTTTCCAAAACACATTGTGACAAAAAAGGAAATCCACTTGAAAAAGAACGCCCAAAAATTCTAGCGCAAAAACCGACTGAAATAATTCACAAAGACAAGAATCACGACATAGACTTTTCCGATATTAAAGGACAAGAGAGTGCAAAGCGTGGACTTGAAATTGCAGCTGCAGGAGGACACAACATTGCACTATCGGGGCCACCTGGCACAGGCAAGACGATGCTCGCGAGGGTGTTTTCACATATATTACCAGAGCTTCCAAACGACGATATTTTAGAAATTACGGGTATTCATTCTATTGTGGGCTTATTAGAAGATACACTTGTTACAGAGCCACCATTTCGCGCACCACATCATACTGCGAGCTATGTATCTATGATTGGTGGTGGGACAAACCCAAAGCCGGGGGAGGTAACACTCGCACACAAAGGAGTACTTTTCCTTGATGAATTTCCAGAATTTGAAAAAAGAGTTTTGGAAGCATTGCGTCAGCCACTCGAAGACAACATCGTCTCTATTTCGCGGGCACGCGGCTCTGCAATTTTCCCTTCGAACTTTATTTTAGTTGCTGCAATGAATCCTTGTCCTTGCGGAAATAAAGGGAATAAAGATAAAAGTTGTATTTGTCGTCCAAATGATTTGGATAGATATAACCGCCGTATTTCCGGACCCATTATTGATCGTATAGATTTATGGGTTACCGTTGGTAATGTTGATTATAAAAAATTGAGTGATGAAATAGTGCGAAGCGAGAAAACACATACGATAAAAGCTCGAGTAAAAGTTGCACGACAAATTCAAGAAAAAAGATTTAAAGATTCTAAAAGAAAAATAAAAACGAATAGTGATATGAATGTGAAAGAGCTTGGTATTTTTGCGCCACTTACTCCATCTGTCAAAGAGCTCCTAAACGACAGCGCCGAGCGTCTAGCTCTCTCTGCCCGTGCATATCATCGTGTTATCAAAATCGCCCGAACTATCGCCGACCTAGAGAATTCTGAGAACGTCGAAGCAAATCATATCCTCGAGGCGATACAATACAGGCCGAAGGTGAATAGTTAAGTAAATTTTAAATAAATCATGAAGATACTTAAAAAAGTTAAAGGTATTGAAGTAAAGAGAGCTTTTGTAGTTGCTGATTTTGTTAGTGCAAAAAAAGACATGCGGAAGCATCTTGGCTTTGTTTCTAAAGATCTTTTTATAGGAAAACTAAAAAATGCTAAGAAAAAAGTGAATAAGTTAAAAGAATTTCAGTTGGATAAAATTATAAAAAGTGAATATAAAAAAAGACTTGTTGCTTATGATAATAGTAAATGGTTTATAGGAGAGGTAAAAATAAATGAAGTAGGAGTGTGGAAAAAGGCTGGGGGCTTACCATTACCATGGACAAATACCTCTCTTTTTGAAACTGCAAAAAAAGTTAAATATGCGCTAAAAAATAATTCGAAGATTTTAAAAAAAAGATCCAGATATAGCATTCCTAATATGTTAAAAACAAATGTGCATCTTTTGCAAAAAGAAAAGTATTTATTTCCGATTATTTTTGAGAGCGGAACTGGTACTAGGGGGAGAAGGGGATTAAAAAAACAAACGAAGTACGATATAGATGATGGATGCATGCGCTCTGTCGCACTTGCTGTTTCTGGGCTAAAAATAATAAAAGTCTATATTGGTTTACCTAAAAAAGATTAAACTTAGTTATCCACAGCAGGGTTGTTGACAAGTGAACGCTCGTTCACTTATACTATATACAGTCGTACATACCCCTACCCAACCTCCCCCTACATAGGGGGAGGAGTAAGGAGGGGGTAGAATTATAAAATAATTTCTATAAATTTAATGAGCCAATCACAATATTTAAAAATGTTAGAAAGGGAAATACAAAAAATCAATAAAAGAATTGATTTGAAGATTCTCCAGGGAGAGAAGTATATAAAAGAAGCGAGAGAGCATAGGTTGCTTTTAAAGAAAGTTCGCTATCATACGAGGAAGGGCCTTGTGAATAGATTTGTAAGTTTATTTTTTCGGAAAGATATTCTAAAAGGTAATAGTTATGCGTAATACTTACCAGACAAAACTAGAGGATTTCTACGGAGAAAATAAAAGGATGCCTACGTATTCTGAAATGACGAAACTCTTTGGTTTCAAGTCCAAGAATGCTGTATTTCGAGTTGTAGAGAAATTAATTGAGGCTGGGATAGTGGCAAAGGATCATCTCGGTAGGTTGGTTCCTACCAAGGAGTTTGGTGAGGTCCCAATGCTTGGCCTTGTCACTGCGGGGCTTCCTGCTTCCGTAGAAGAGGAGCTAGCGGACACTATTAGTCTGGATGATTTATTGATAGAGAAGAAAGCTTTTACATATATGCTCGAGGTTGATGGAGATTCTATGATAGATGCGCACATAGAGAAGGGGGACATGGTGCTCGTGGAGAAAACAAATCAAGCCAAAGATATGCAGATAGTCATTGCTGAGGTGGATGGAGAATTTACTATGAAATATTTTAGAAAACAAGGTGACAAAGTGTGGCTCGAGCCAGCGAATAAAAATTATAAACCAATTTATCCGGAACATAGTCTGAATGTGACTGCAATTTTAAAAGCAGTGATTAGAAAATACTGATTGACTATTTGAGTAAAAAAACTATACTTCTATTTGAATTTGGAAGTACGGTAAATGTAGTAGTTGTCCTAGAGGAGGGCACAATGGCCAAGCTGTTTAAGGCGATGTGGTTCGGGCTCTATTTCTTTGGCGTGTGGGGGTTCCTCTTTTGGCTTTCCGGCTTCGTTATGCCGGTGCCCTTGGTCGTCGATCCGTGGTGGGGGCTGGTCGTTGCGTATTTTGTAGTTGCTGCGGAAATGGACAGGCGGGGACGGGTGATACAGACCTACCTCATCGCGACAGTAGCGGTCGCCACCTTCGCGTTGAGGTATGGCTACCACGTGTGGCATCTTGATGTGATTCCCTACCTGTTGGCCTGGGGGGTGCTAGTCTTCGGACTTCTCTGTTTTGGCGTTGGGATGTTGTTCCCGGACGCCGTGAAGCTCTTCAAGGGTGAAGAGGAAGAGAATTGATTTTATCGAGAAGTCGACAGGCGGATCCTCTGGGTCCGCCTGTCGCAAAAATAAAATTTAAATTTGACACAAAATAAAAAGCCCCATCGTGGGGCTTTTTATTTTTAATCTCGAGATTAAATTACGCAAGAGTGTCCTTGAGACCCTTTGCAGCTCGGAATTTTGGAACTTTCTTTGCAGCTACCTTGACTTGTTCTCCAGTCTTTGGATTGCGAGCCATTCTAGCAGCACGTGCCTTTACGGAAAAGATTCCGAATCCAGCAATTGAGACTTCACCACCTTTTTTCAAAGTATCGATGATAGCTCCAAACATTCCATCTACGATTTCTTCTGCTTGAACTTTTGTACCACCTAATTTTCCATGTACCCACTCAGCTAATGCTTGTTTATTCATATTGATTTTGCGAATCACGTCGCGTAAGTCCTTTCGGCGCGACGTAAAAAAGTTAATTTTATAATTGTTCGACCCTTGTCCATCTAGATTTTAACTAGGATGGTTATTAAACCCTTATAATTGATACCCCTACATTATATATCAAGGGTTTTTTAAGGCAAGCCCGCACGATCTTTATATTCCAGCCCTTAAACTTACTAAAAATTCCTTTTCTTTTTGCCCAATTGGTCTCAATCCAGAAATTAGCTTATAATCTAAGCCATCCGGGCAGTTTATATATAGGTCGCTGCCTTGATCTCCACCTTTTATTTCGTACTCTTTTAGTATTTTTTTGTCTAAAGCAAAAACAAAACCTGCTTGTGTTTGCATGCGCTCTGCCACTTTCATGATAATGTCTATTAATTTTTGTTTATCTAAGTTTAATTTTTTGGCGATAGTTGATATTTGTTCATAAGCAACAGGGTCATTATAAATTTTGCTAATATGGCCTACTGCTTCTTCAGTTTTGTAGCTAATCGGGAGCAGCTCATCCATTAAGTTACAGTGTTCTTTGTTTGTTATATCTAATTTGGCAACTTCCATAAATATTTGTCTTTGTGATCCGCTTTTTGCGTATTTTGTAGCTTCATTTGTTCCGTATTCCTCATTTAAACTTTCAATATTTAGATCGTTGGAGCTCAAGTCCATCAAAGAAACAAGATAGGCCTTGCTAAATTCGTTGGGGAACCCTTTTACCAATGGGAAAAAATGCAAATCCCCTTTTTTGAAAGCGGTTCCTTCTTCGTATGCTTTTCCAGGAAATTTGCCACCTTGAATTAATAATTTAAGAGTAGCCAGTCCTGCCCCGTGGTATCCAATTGTATTGGGTGAGGATAAATTTTTGTCGGCCATTTCAAGCAAAAACCGGATTCTTTCTTTTTGCTCGGGGCTATATTTATTAGTAGGAGCATTGTCTGGTTGAAATTTCATAGTAATGAAATTATATCGTTAGTTTTATCTAGCATATTCTATTATGCGAGTCTCTCGGATCATCGTAACCTTGATTTCACCGGGATATTTGAGTTCTTGTTCTATTTTTATAGCTATATCACGAGCCATTAGTTTTGCTTCTGTATCAGAAATTTTTTCTGGTGTTACAAATATTCGGATTTCACGTCCTGCTTGTAATGCATATGACTTCTCCACAGCAGGGAAGGTGTTTACTAATGCTTCTAATTCTTGAAGTCTCTTTAGATAATTCTCTACTGAGTCTCGGCGTGCACCTGGGCGGCCGCCAGAGATTGAGTCAGCTGTTTGAACTATTATGGACTCGATGGTTTCGTAAGGATAATCTTCGTGGTGTGATTTCATTGCAGTAATTATGCGTTCATCGGCGCCAAACTTTTGCAAAATACGCATACCTATCTCTATGTGCGTACCTTGAACTTCATGATCAAGCGCTTTTCCTATGTCATGCACCAAGGCTCCAGCTTTTGCTATCGCTACATCAGCACCTAGTTCTTCTGCGAGCATTCCTGCAATATGTGCCATTTCTATAGAGTGTTGAAGCACATTTTGCCCATAACTAGTGCGGAAGAATAATCTTCCGATGATAGCTACAATGCGTGGGTCAAAATTGAATATTCCACATTCATAGACAGCTTGTTCTCCCTTTTCCTTAATTATTTTATTAATTTCTTCTTTTGCTTTTTCTACTAGTTCTTCTATTTTTGCTGGCTGGATTCTTCCATCTAGGATTAAGTTTTCTAATGCTAGTCGAGCAACTTGTCTTCTTATTGGATCAAAAGATGAGATGACGATTGATCCAGGAGTATCATCCACAATTAGCTCGACACCAGAAGCTCTCTCGAAAGCTCGGATGTTTCGGCCTTCTTTTCCTATAATCTTCCCTTTTATTTCATTGTTAGGAATTGAGACTATTGTTGTCATCAATTCTGATGCAGTACTCGAAGCAAGACGCTGAATAGAGGTAGCAAGGATATCCTTTGCTCGTCTGTCTAGCTTTTCTTCATTGTTGTTCTCCAGCTTTTGAATCTTAATTAAGATGTCTTCTTCGTATTTCTTTTCGACGTCTTTAATGAGCTCCTCTTTTGCTTCTAGCTCTGTCAATTTTGCTATTTTTTGAAGCTCCGTTATTTTTTCGTCCTCTATTTTTGAAACTTTTTCTTGAATTCTTTTTATTTCTTCAACTTTTACTTTTATATCCTCGACTTCTTTATTAACCTCAATCTGGCGAGAATCAAGAAATTCATCTTTTTTGATGAGTCTTTTTTCTGTCTCTCTCCATTCTTGCTCCTTTTTCTTTTCCTCATTCTTTAATTCAGCCAACTTAGACTCAGAAATTTTCTTTGCCTCATCGACAATTTTCTGTGCTTCTTCTTTTGCGCCGACCATCATTTGCTTGATGTCTATTTCGATAGACCTTCTCTTTCCTAATGCGATGATTAGGCGGAGATAGTAACCTATCCCCACGCCCAAAAGGAGTACAGCGACTCCGATTAGAATTATTATTGTTATACTCATAAGCTTTGTATCAGCTTACAAGAACACACCATTATATTTAGGGTTTTATTTCCTTACAAATAAAAAGATTGGTAAAGATATTAGAATTTTTCTGTAAACACTTCATAATAAATGGAATATTCCTGCGAACCGACTTAAATTAAACGAAAAAATTTTTAAAATTCAACATGTATAGTATAACAAGAAAAATTGAGTTTGTCTAATTGCATGTGTGTATAGAGAACAAAGAGAGTTTTTAATATTTGACAAAATCATGAAAATGTGCTTTATTATCAACGGACTTGGGTACAGCTCGCCCTATGAGGGTTAGGTATCCCAAGGTTCTCTGTCAGAAAGGATAGTATGAACAAAGTTTTTGGATGGTTCGTTGTGTTTTTGTTGGCGCTGGTGGCGACACCGGCGCTGGCGCAGAAGAGCGTTGTGTGCCCCGCGAAGACGGTGGCGTACGACGTGCAGAAGGGGGACACGCTTTGGGCCACGTTTGGCTCAGGGTGGGAAACCCTGAAGGGTGCGAACCCCTGGATCGAGGGACGCACACGGCGCCTCGACAAGCACTACACTCTCGTGCTCATTTACCCCGGAGAGACACTGTGTCTCCCCGAGGGGTCGATGCCTGCGGGTTTGAAACTACTCACGTCGCCGAGCGTTCTCTCAAATGGAGAAACGCTTGCGACGCCAACGCGCGAGCCGGTCATGTCAGCGGGTACGCCCGGCTTCGAGCCGGGGCCGCAACTCGTCATCAAGACCATCGAGAAGACCCCTTGGTGGGTTTGGCTGGTGCTCGCTGCGATGGTCTTCGCCATCCTGTACGGCATCGGCATGAAGATGCATGCTGACATGCTGGACCGCGTCCTTCGCGTCGAGAGGGACGCGAGAGATAAGGAAAGCTGGGCCCGCAAGCGAGAAGAGGCCCGCTCGCGGGTTAAGAACCGCTTGGAGCGGCAGGCCGAGCTTTCTCAAAACCCTGTGACGTCGGCTCCGCCGATCGTGCAGGGCGGGATTCCGGCTACGGAGCCGGAGCGACTCGAACGACACATGGTCGATCAGGTGACGGCGGATTACTCTGCCGGCCACCCGAACGCGACCGGTTTGACCGTCATTCGGATCAGCCCCATCGAGGAGGGCATGATCAGTGGCGAGGGCATGGTCGGCTACGCGGACCATGCTCGGCCGCGCAGGATCAACCCGCCTCTGCCGGGCTACCGAGCTCGATTCCGTTTTTCAAACGGGAACGAGCACGAGCTCATGGCCTTGCAGGCCTGCATGAACCCCGTCTATTACGGGGAAGGCTTGTCTGGTTTCATGTTCGTGCCGGGACGAGTCATCGTTCCGACGCCGGAGACCATTAATCCGGTGCCGGTTGCGTCGACCGCTCAGTCGAACGACTCATGGCCAGGCCAGGGGCATCGGGTTCGCACTGACGACCCGAACATCGAAGAGGTGCCGGTAGCGTCAGTCGTTGCTCCTGTTCCCGTCGTTTCAGTTACCCGCGAAGGCGATGACCTTTTGGTTGCTGTGCGTTCAGAAGGTCGGCCAACAACACAGCAGGCAACCAAGAGGGAGCTGGTTGCCTTCTTCACGTACGCACCAGCGAGCGAGAAGGGGCCGGAGATGATTCAAGTGTCTAGGCGTTTGAATTATCACCGACACGAAGTGTGGTCGGACGGACTCAAGACCCACCGATTCTCCATTCTCCCTGAGTAGGGAGGACAAACGTCGCCCGGGCGTATTTCCGGGCAGTGAAATTTAGGTATCGAGAGTCCCTATAATAGACTTTCAAAACAGGCCAGCAACATCCTCCGATGTTGCTGGCCTTTAACGTTTTTATATTAAATTTTTTATTTCTTCTCAGGAGCTTTTGACTTTGTAACTATTTCGTCGATTATTCCGTATTTTTTTGCTTCGCCAGCATCCATGAAGAAATCACGTTCAACGTCCTTTTCAACTTGCTGTAACGATTTTCCTGTATTTTTTGCTAGAAGTTTATTTAAATTATCTCTTGTTTTCAAAATATGTTTTGCTGTGATTGCAATGTCTGTGGCCTGACCTTCTACTCCACCCATAGGTTGATGAATCATTACTTCAGCATTTGGCAAGATGAATCTTTTCCCTTTTTTCCCAGCAGAAAGGATTATAGCTGCACCAGAAGCTGCGAGACCTACACAAAAAGTAGAGATATCAGGACGTACGTGATTCATTGTGTCCACTATAGCCATAGTAGAGGTAACTGAGCCACCAGGGGAGTTGATATAAAGGAAGACATCCTTTTTTGAATCTTCGGATTCTAGAAAAAGAAGCTGGGCAATGACAATATTAGCTGTATTGTCATCTATAGGGCCAGCCAAAAACACAATACGCTCACGTAAAAGACGAGAGTATATATCATAAGCTCTTTCTCCAAATTGTGATTTCTCTATAACTGTTGGTATTAACATATTTTAGATAATAAACTTCTTTCATGAACAAATCAAGAAGATGGACTTGCGTCTATTTTTTAAAATGTTACCATTCTAAACAATGTATCAGACACGAAACAAAACAAACACTCCTCAAAATCACATCTACAATATTTATATTTCTATTACCAAAGCCCCTGTCGGGGCTATTTTTTTACCTATTTATGCATAAAGACTTATTTGTTATTGAAGGAATAGTTGCGAATACTGGTGAAAGAAAAAGTATTGAAATAAATACTGAAACTGGATTGATTTCAAAAATTTCTGAACCAAATAATAAGGCTGATGTAACTCTTGAAAACGAATTAATTTTTCCTGGGTTTATAGATTTACATGTTCATGCTAGGGAAGACACAAGTCACACACAAGATTATAAAGAAGATTTTATTACTGCGAACGAAGCTGCGATAAATGGTGGGGTGGTAGCATTTGCAGAAATGCCAAATAATCCAATTCCTCCAATTGATGACGAAAGTTATGAAGCAAAAAATAAATTAACAAAAAAATCAAAAGTAGAAATTTTACTTTATGCAGGGATTGGCCCACATACTAGCCCTCTCAATAAAAAAGTCCCTTACAAAGTTTTTATGGGGCCTTCTGTTGGTGAATTATTTTTTAATACACAAAAAGAATTAGAGGAAGTTATAAAAAATTATGAAGGCGAGAGTGTGAGCTTCCATTGTGAGGACCCTGAAATTTTGGAGAAAAATAAAAACGAGAGAACGCACGAAAAACGTAGGCCACCCACAGCAGAAATTTCAGCTGTGGACTTTGCTTTAGGACTTATAGAAAAATATCATCTGAGTGGAAAGATTTGTCACTGCTCTACACTAGAGGGAGTGAATAAAATTATTGATGCAAAGGCTCGTGGAGTGAGCGTTGTGGTAGAAGTGACACCACACCATCTCTATTTCGACGAGACGATTTTGCGCGAGGAAAGAAAAATGTTTCAGGTTAACCCACCGATTCGCCAAAGCAAAGAAAATCGTTTGGGCTTGATCAAATTATTAAAAGAAGGGAAGATAGATTTTCTCGCAACCGACCACGCTCCGCACACCATCGAGGAGAAAGAGCGTGGAATGTCTGGGCTTACTCATCTCGACACTTATGGACCTTTTGTTTCATGGCTAATGAAAGAACATGACTTCACTCCACAGGAAATTGTGAGAGTTTGTTCAGAGAATCCTGGGAATTTTATAAATAATTTTTCTGAAAAAAAGCCCGCCCGAACGACTGATTTCGTTCAGTCGGGCGGGTATGGAAAAATAGAAGAAGGATATGTCGGATCACTGACAATTCTTGATATGAATAAGCCAGTAAAAATTACCAAAGAAATTTTAAAAACAAAATGCGGATGGTCGCCATTTGAAGGAATTACTTTTGATGGGAGTGTCGTGATGACAATTATTAAAGGAAAAATTTTAAAAAATGAAATTAAATAAAACAAAATTAATATTGAAAGATGGTACTGAGTATGAGGCAGTTAGTTTTGGTGGAAATAATTCCATGGCCGGGGAAGTTGTTTTTGCTACAGGAATGGTGGGGTATCCAGAAGCGTTAACTGATCCATCTTTTCGAGGGCAGATTTTGGTGATGACGTATCCTCTCATTGGGAATTATGGTGTGCCAAAAAAAGAATTATGGGAGTCAGAAAAAATTCAAGTTTCAGGATTGATAGTTTGTAATTATATAGATACGCCTTCGCACCATGCCATTCAGACGACTCTGGGAGAGTGGTTTAAAAAAGAAGGATTGCCACTAGTAGAAATAAAAGATACCAGAGCGTTAACACAAAAGTTGCGAGAGGAGGGGGTTTCTTTAGGAAAAATAATTATTGATAATAAAAATATTCCATTTGAAAATCCTAATTTAAAAAATTTGGTGGCAGAAGTTAGTACAAAAAAGAATCTATGTTTTTCCCCTACCCCTCGGGTAGGGGCTTTCCCCTACCCGAGGGGTAGGGGAAAGCAAAAGTACACAATTGTACTTATTGATTGTGGAGTAAAGCAAAACATAATTAGAAGTATTGTGAAAAGAGGATATAAGGTGGTGGTGGTGCCATGGAATACGGATGTAACAAAACTAGATTTTGAATTTTCTGCAGTGATAATTTCTAATGGTCCTGGTGACCCACAAAAAGTAAAAAGTACGATTGCGAACGTGAAGAAAATTCTTGTGAAACAAATTCCAGTATTTGGTATTTGTTTGGGTAATCAGATTTTAACTCTTGCATTAGGAGGCACTACTTACAAAATGAAGTTTGGACACAGGAGTCAAAATCAGCCCGTAGTAGAAAATACGACTAATAAATGCTATCTAACAACGCAGAATCATGGTTTTGCGGTTAAACAGATTCCAAAAGATTTTGCAGAATGGTTTCACAATGCAAATGATAATACTAATGAAGGCATCATTCACAAGAGTTTGCCCATAATGTCTGTGCAGTTTCATCCTGAAAGTTCTCCCGGTCCGCTTGATACTGACTTCGTGTTTGATTATTTTTTAGAAAAAGCGCACCTCACCCCTGCCCCTCTCCTTGTAAAGGAGAGGGGGAAGAAAGACAAAAGAAAATAAAATTAATTTATGAAAAATAACAACTACAAAAAAATATTGGTGTTGGGAAGTGGTGCGCTCAAGATTGGTGAAGCGGGGGAATTTGATTATTCTGGAAGCCAAGCAGTAAAAGCGCTCAAAGAAGAAAAAATAAAAGTAATTTTAGTGAATCCAAATATTGCCACCTTTCAGACTTCGAAGACACTTGCTGATGAAGTTTATTTTTTACCTGTTGACGAATACTTTGTAGAAAAAGTAATAGAAAAGGAGCGACCAGATGGAATCATGCTGTCATTTGGTGGGCAGACGGCGCTCAACTGTGGACTTCGCTTAGAAGAAAAAGGAATATTTAAAAAATATAATGTGGAAGTTTTAGGAAGCCCTGTATCATCTGTTATTTTGACCGAAGATAGAGAAAAATTTGCAGAGCATTTGAGAAGTATAAATATTCCGATACCAGAGTCAGGTAGTGCGACTAATTTAAAGGAGGCAAAAGTTATTGCAAAGAAAATTGGTTTTCCTCTTATGGTGCGTGCTGCTTTTGCTTTAGGTGGGCAGAAGTCTGGAGTAGTAAAAAATGAAATTGAATTGGAAGAAATAGTATTAGGTGCACTTTCAGTATCACCGCAAGTTTTGATAGAAAAATATTTACATCATTTTAAAGAAATTGAGTACGAAGTTGTTCGTGATAAATTTGATAACACAGTTACAGTTTGCAATATGGAAAATTTCGACCCACTTGGAATCCACACTGGAGACTCTATTGTCATAGCTCCGAGTCAAACACTGAACAATGAAGAGTATCATGGTCTTCGAGAGGCAAGTATAAAAATTGTTAAGAGTTTAAAAATAGTTGGCGAGTGCAATGTGCAGTTTGCACTCAATCCTTGTCCCAAGAATGGAGAATTAGATTATTTTGTAATTGAAGTAAATGCACGATTATCTCGCTCTTCGGCACTGGCTTCAAAGGCAACAGGTTACCCACTCGCTTATGTCGCTGCGAAGCTTGCTCTCGGTAAAAGTTTACTTGAGATAGAAAATAAAATTACGAAAGTCACTCAGAGTTTCTTTGAGCCGGCGCTAGACTATGTGGTGGTGAAGATGCCACGATGGGATTTGGCAAAGTTTGTCGGAGCTGTGGAGCGCATCGGTAGTGCGATGAAGTCAGTCGGGGAAGTGATGGCTATAGGCAGAAGCTTTGAGGAAGCACTCTCGAAAGCAGTGCGTATGCAGTCTGGGAATGTGGAGAGTGTGACCGATAATGGTTTTAAAAATAGTAAAGAGGTAAAAAACTTTTTACACATTCCTACACCTCGTAGAATTTTTGCAATTGCCGAGAGTATTAAGAAAGGTGTGAGCGTGGAGCGTATTCACAAAATAACAGGAATTGATTTGTGGTTTTTATATGGAGTAAAAAATATTGTTGATAATGAAAAAAAGTTTTCAAAAGACAAGCTCTTAAACAAAGAGACAATACTTAACTTGAAACAAATAGGATGTTCAGACAAAAAGATTGGAAGCTTGTGTGGAAAGAGTGAATTGGAAATTCGCAAAATTCGTAAAGAATTTGGAGTCACGCCATCTATTTTTAATATTGATACTTTAGCGGGAGAGGTACCTGCAAAGACGAATTATTTATATCTGACATATCATGGAGGACATCACGACGTAGAGCCGTTTAAGAAAAATGCAATTATTGTTTTGGGAAGCGGCCCTTACCATATCGGTTCTTCTGTAGAATTTGATTGGTCTTCTGTTCATGCGGCGATGGCATTAAAAAGACATAATAAAAAGTCTATTATTATAAACTGCAATCCTGAGACTGTGTCCACTGATTATGATATGTCTGATCGTTTATATTTCGAGAATTTATCATTTGAGACAGGGGCAGATATTTTTGAATTTGAAAAAGCCGATGGTTTGATAATCTCTGTCGGAGGACAGAGGCCTAACAATCTGGTAAACAAATTAGAAGAAGCGAAGTTCCATATCTTAGGGACTAAAGCAGAAAATATAGATAAAGCAGAAGACAGAAATGCCTTCTCGGCATTACTAGATAAGCTTGGAATTCTACAACCAAAGTGGCAGAGTTTTACTTCCAAAAAAGAAGCAGAAAAATTTATCAAATCTGAAGGCTTTCCAGTTTTAGTACGTCCTTCTTATGTTCTCTCTGGCGCAGCTATGCGTGTGTGCTACAACGAAAAGCAATTGCATAACTTTATTGGGAAAGCAGCTGTCTTATCGCCACTTTATCCTGTAACTATTTCTAAATATATAGAAAATGCTAAAGAGCTAGAGTTTGATGGAGTCGCTCAAAATGGAAGGCTGATGATTTATGGAATTTCTGAGCATGTTGAAAATGCTGGTGTGCATTCTGGGGATGCGACTATTGTATATCCGACGCAGAGAGTCTATGCTTCGACTGAATTTCAAATAAGAGATATTTCTAAAAAAATTGCGCTAGAGCTTGATATTACTGGACCATTCAATATTCAATTTTTAGTAAAAGACAATAGACCTTTTGTGATAGAGGTGAATGTGCGAGCAAGTCGTACTTTTCCACTTTTGTCTAAGGCCATGGATGTAAATTTCCCAGAGATTGCCGTGGATAGTTTCTTTGGAAAAGCGAAGCATCATGATTTCGTTTATCCGAAAAGTGTAGTGGTAAAGTCCCCGCAATTTTCTTTTGCAAGATTGCTCGGTGCAGACCCAGTGCTTCGAGTAGAGATGTCTTCTACTGGAGAGGCGGCATGTTTTGGTCGTGATTATGACGAAGCACTTTTGAAATCAATCTTGAGTACCAATAAATTTGATTTCAAAAACAAAAACGTTTTGCTTTCTCTAGGTGGAGAATATAATAAAATTAAATTTTTAGAAACTGGAAAGATATTGATAGCTCTTGGTTTTACTATCTTTGCTACTGATACTACTGCTCAATTTTTCCAAAAGCACGATGTAAAATGCAACACTGTACGCAAGGCTTATGAAAAAGCGCCGAATGTTTTGACTATTGTGGAAGGTAAAAAAGTATCCTTTGTAGTAAATTTAAGCAAGACAGGGGACACAGGAGGAGGTGATGGAGGGCATGTCGTTACAGATGGTTTTCGTGTTCGTAGAGCAACCGTAGATAATCAAATTCCACTCTTTACAGACCTACAATTAGCGAGAGCCTTTATCAAAGCATTGTCGAGATATAGGGTCGAAGATTTAGAAATTAAGTCGTATAAGGAGTATTTATAAAATGAAAAATATTATTTCTGCGAATCAATTTAAAAAAAGCGAAATAGAAAAGATTTTATCTAGCGCTGTTTTGATGGAAAAAGCTTATAAAAAAAATAAAATTAAACCAATTTTGAAAGATAAAATAGTGGCTTGTATATTTTTTGAACCATCAACTAGAACGCGACTTTCTTTTGAAACAGCAGCGCTTAAGCTTGGAGCAAAAGTAATTTCTGCAGAGAATGCTCTGGAGAATTCTTCTGCTCATAAAGGTGAAACGATAGAAGACACGACAAAGATACTTTGTTCATATGCAGACGTTGTTGTTATTCGTCACCCTATTGCAGGTACACTCGATAAAGCAGCAAAAGTAGCTACGAAGCCACTAATCAATGCAGGAGATGGCGCCAACCAGCACCCAACGCAAGGTTTTCTGGATTTATATACAATAAAAAAGGAACACGGAAGACTTAACAATTTAAATATTGGTTTTGGAGGAGACTTATTAAACAGTAGAACTTTGAAATCACTTGTTCCGTTCCTTCGACTTTATAGTGGAAACAAATTTTATTTTATTTCACCAAAACAACTTGAATTACCTAGAGAATTTATTAAAGATTTAAAAGAAAACGAAATAGCTTTTGAAGAATTACGAAGCTTGGATGAAAAATTGGGCGAACTTGATGTGCTCTATATGACTCGCGTACAAAAAGAGCGTTTTGCAAATGAGAAAGAATACAACAAAGCAAAAGACTTATTTATTTTTAAAAAAGAGCACCTTAAAAAATTAAAAAAGAATGCAATTATCATGCACCCACTTCCAAAAATAAATGAAATTGAGAGGGAAGTCGATGCTGACCCACGCGCGGCATACTTCCGACAGGCGCAAAATGGTCTCTATGTTCGTATGGCATTACTTTGTTATAGTCTCGGTCTATAACTAAAAAACGGAAGCCTTGCTTCCGTTTTTTAGTGTTTCTCGTTGTTTATTGTTGTGATTCTAAAAACTGGAAGATTTTTTCATTAGTAAGGACGTTTCGAGCGTGTAGTGTGGCGCGCTCAGGGTCTGCGTCTTTGTAATGTTCGAGAATAGCCGCTACTTCCTTGGCTACTTGTTCTTCATCAGCTATTATTTTTTCTACTTTTGCTATTTCGTTTAAGATGAGTGCGAGTTTGGCTTTCTTCTCGGCGTCACCTCGAAATTCTTTCTTCAAGTCCTCTACTGTTTTGTTTAGATGTTTTAAATAATCTTCGAATTTGAGTCCCATTTGAGTAATGTCGGACTCCATTCTATATAAGATCTTATCTAGCTCAATTTCAACTAGGAGTTCAGGCAAATCCATCTCACTTTTATTGATAATTTCTTCAATTATTTTTAGTCGAGTTTTTTCTTTTTGGTTATTTTCTTTTTCGATTTTAATATTTTCTTTAAGCTTTATTTTGAAATCAGCGACATCCTTGAAGGGCCCGAGTGCTTGAACGAAAGCATCGTTAAAATCTGGAAGTTCTGCTTCTTTTGGTTCTTCATGTTCGTGTTCTTCTCCTTCTTTGTGTACGTGCTCAGCTACATGCTTTTTAGGAGCACGTGATTTGCGTATATCCATGATCGTGTTCTCTACATCCTCATCAGTTGCTGTGGCGTCTTTTTCTTTGTCAGTTATTTTCGAAATTGTTGTTTTTGCAACATCCTTATAGTCGGGGAGTTTGATAGTAGGCAATACTGCAGTTTTAATTTTGAAACCAAGAGGATTCTTGCGTGCTAATTTAGTGATTGAAATTTCTGGGCGACCCAATGCATCAATCTTTTCGCTGTTTGTTTCTCCTGCAATTATTTTTGGATAATGCTCACTGAGTGCCATTTCGGCCATCTCTTCTAGAATGGTGATTTCTGGGACCTTTGATAGTAAGACATTTTCAGGAATCTTACCTTTTCTGAAACCATCGATCTCTACTTTCTCACTTATTTTCTTGAGTGCTTTTGCAAAATAGGATTCAAATATATCAGAATCAATTTCTCCCTCAATTTCAACTTCACTTTTGGGTAATTTTTTTATCGTAATTTTCATATTTATATTTTTAATTTATAGTATTTACGTCAACTCCAACATTGGTTTCAGTATTTTTTACGTCCTGCTCTAGTAATTTTATAATACTTGCCTGTTCCTCTAGGACTTTTGCATTTTGTATTTTGATGATTTCTATTTGTTTATTTTTTTCTCGCCAAATATAAATACCACCAATAATCAAAAGTATGGTTATCACTATCAATCCAATAAGTGCCCCATTTGATTTTTCTTCTGTTTCCATAAAATATAAAAAATACAAATAAATTATTTTTTACTTATTAGGCTATCCTTTAGAGACTTCACTGCATTGTCTAAAGTATTGTGTATTTCGTTTATTAAATTTTGTATATCAGTATTTAGGTTCTGTAGGGTTGTTTTTTCATCAGAAGTTAGTTCGTTAAGTGAGGTGGACAAGAGAGCATGAGCTTCAACGATTTTTGATTCTACATCATTGAGCTTAATTTCTCCCGTAGTTATGAATACTTTTGCTCCTGTCGTATCAACTTTCTTTGTATCAAAATATGCTATCTGTGTATTGATTTTGTTTTTTAAGTCAACCATATTGCTGACCATTTTATCGAACCTAGCCAAAGCATTTTCTCTTACTATTATTCTATCTTCTTTGACTTTTGCTTTAGAAGTATTTTTTTCATTTTTAATACTTTCTTTTAAAGTCTCCATTTTTGTTTTGAGGTCAAGTCTTTTTGCATCAATTTCATTTTTGATTTTTTCTCTTTCACTCTCCATTTCTTTTTTAATCTCTTCTTTCCTGGTTTCAGAATCATTATTTAATGTTGAAATAGGAAGAATCTTGGGCGATAGCTCTTCTGCCTGTACCATTT
>Ga0194060_10000901_pt1 | contig 21736 bp, 24 predicted proteins | sample SepL225m_MetaG_FD_163427 | JGI IMG/M metagenome (GOLD analysis project Ga0194060, IMG submission 163427) | Anoxic zone freshwater microbial communities from boreal shield lake in IISD Experimental Lakes Area, Ontario, Canada - Sep2016-L222-5m | ecosystem: Environmental > Aquatic > Freshwater >... | reverse complement strand
CGTGGTGAGCTTGTCGAACCATGAACGGAAGATGGAGGCGATAACTGCTTCCATTCATCCTTCGACAAGCTCAGGACGAACGGAAGCAGTTGCCAAAAATGGGATGTTTTATTTTTGCCGTTCGCCTGACTTCTCAGCTTCATCTAAAACGTCTGTCATCCCCAGGTGCCTCTGCAAACCTGCAAGACTGAAAGTGAGGAACGCCATGCTCAAAGGAAAAAATGCGCTGATAACCGGCTCGACGAGCGGCATCGGTCTTGGTATCGCCCGCGCCCTTGCCGCCCAGGGGTGCAACATTATGCTGAACGGTCTGGGGGATCCGGTAAAAATCGAAGCGATTCGTGCCGGAATAGTGAGTGAGTATGGTGTAGCGGTCTGTTATCACGGTGCCGACATGACCCGTCCGGATGAAATAGCCGACCTTGTGACAACGACTGCGGCAACGCTAGGCGGTGTCGATATTCTGGTCAATAACGCCGGTATCCAGCATACCGCGCCGGTGGAAGATTTCCCCCCTGATCGTTGGGCCGCCATCATCGCCATAAATCTTTCCTCCAGCTTCTACACGATTCACCATGCGGTGCCGTTCATGCGGCATGGCGGCTGGGGGAGGATCATCAATATCGCATCTGTACATGGTCTCGTTGCGTCGGTCAACAAGGCGGCATATGTCTCAGCCAAACACGGCCTGGTCGGCCTGACCAAAGTTGTCGCCCTTGAAACCGCAGGAAGCGGCATTACCTGTAACGCCATCTGCCCCGGTTGGACCAGAACAGAACTTATAGAACCGCAGATAATAGCCCGTGCTGAGGCGCTCGGCGTTGATGTAGAGGAGGGGGGGCGCAACCTGCTCTCTGAAAAACAGCCGTCCCGGCAGTTTGTCTCCTTAGAGCAACTAGGTCAGTTGGTACTTTTTCTCTGTTCCCCCGGAGCTGACCAGATTACCGGCACTGCGCTTCCGATCGACGGTGGCTGGACAGCACAGTAGGTGTTGATGAAAATACTGGGAGGGCTCTATGAAGGTGCGCAAGAAGATTCTTGATTATGAGTATGAAGAGGTGCTTGACACAAGGACTCGTGAATTGATTCGGGTCGCCTGTGCAATTGCGGTAGGCTGCCCTACCTGACTGAAGAAGCACTTCGCGGTCGCGAAGGGGGCTGGAGCAACAGTAGAGGAACTTCGGGAGGCGATCGGATATGGAATTATCGCCCCTTCCGGGAGAGCCAAGAATTTTGCCTTAAACATGCTTGAAGAGATGCAGGAGTGATCATATTTTAATGACTGCCAAACCACCAGAATTTCGCGTCAGCCACGGTAAAACTCCACAGGAAGATGGAGTCCCGGAGGATCTGCTGCTCGCTTTTGAAAACAACTACAGATCGGAACGTTACTCCAGGAAACGGATAATTACAGCCACTTCTGTACTACTGTTTTTTATCATGCTCGGCGGCTGGTATTTAAAAAAGCAAAAGCCTGAACTGTCGGTCTCTGCGGTACAACAGACAACCCCGGTTACTGGGCAGATTCCGACCCACGCGCTCACCCCTCCAGCTCCCGTTACGCAATCTTCGCCAGCCGAACAAAAAATGGCCGATGCAGAGGCTCCAAAAAGCTCCCACGCCGATGCGTTACCAGCTTTTATCCCTCGTGCCGGACAGGATAAAAACTACGCCGATAAAAACCCCGGATGGGAAAGTTATGCCGGTAAACAGCACATTTACAGGGTATTTAAGGAAGGAGGCAGGTTGAAGGCTGTGCAGATAATTGCCGGAAGTGGCAGGGTGATTTCTGCATCTTTAGTCAGCACAGTTCTTACTGAACTGGCTGAAACATCAGAATACCAGATAAGCTCGCAGGAAAAAAAATCCGGTTTCCTTATTTTGAAGGGTGTTGCCAATGATAAGGCTGATCTGATCTTTTATAAGAAAGAAGAGGAAGTGAGAGCCTTCGTAGTCTCGTTACGCTGATTACAGGAAGAATAAAGAATATACTGTCTGTTTGGAGGACTCTGGGCATAGATATGTCATATGCTCTTTCAGGGTTAAGTTGCTTGCGCTTTCCGTCAACCTCATATATAAACATGAATGTTTGCAGACGGAAGGTAACTTTCTAAAGGCAAAGCCCTTAGCCTTCTGACTGCGATTTGTGTTTTAGACTATACAGTTTGCACCTGGAGGTGTTCAGTGAAAAAAGAATCCGCACTTATAGCAGTTGTTGCACTGATTGTCGGGATACTCGGGGGGTATCTGGTCTTTAGTATCAGTAACGCCGGCAAGAGTCAGCAGGCGGCACCTACCATTCCAACCGGGGTCGGATCGCCGGCGGACTACACACAGCGTATCGCCCAGGCGGAAAAGGTAGTAGCTCAGGATCCCAAAAATCTAAATGCCTGGATATCCCTCGGCAACGACTACTTTGACACCGAACAGGCGCAGAAATCAATCAATGCATACAGCAAGGCTCTGGAGATAGAACCGAAAAACCCTAACGTCCTGACGGATCAGGGGGTCATGTTCAGAAAAGTCGGCTGGTACGACAAGGCTCTTATCAATTTTGAGAAGGCGGGCAAGATTGATCCAAACCATCTGCAGAGTCTTTACAACGCAGGTATAATTTACGCGGTCGATCTAAAGCAGCCGGAGAAGGCGATTCCGTACTGGACCAGGTATCTGAACCTTGACTCAAACAGTCCGACAGCTCTCCAGATAAAGGGGATGCTGGAACAGTCAGGCAAGCCGATGCCGCCTGCCATGAAATAAATGAAAAATCCTCCGCCAGACGGGGGATTTTTTTTAGCAGGTTTCCGGAGTATTATGCCTAAAAAGTGGCACGTCAAAGAAGTTGAGCCTGTCGTAGTGGCAGCACTCTCGAAGCAGCTTGATATCAAGCCTGCAACCGCATCACTCCTGGCAGGCCGGGGAATCACTTCGGCTGAGGAGGGGGAAAAATTCCTCCTGCCATCTTTTTCAGCGATGCCGGATCCGTTCCTGTTAAAAGGGATGGAAAAAGCTGTGGCAAGAATGATGGAGGCGCGCAGACGTCAGGAGACGGTATGCATCTACGGTGATTATGATGTTGACGGCATCAGCGGCACAGCTCTCCTCGTTTCATTTCTCCGTGCTACAGGTTTTAACTGCACCTACTTCATACCTGATCGTTTCAATGACGGTTACGGCCTTAACCGCGACGCCCTTGAGCGGATTATAGCTTTAAAGACAGATCTGATCGTCTCTGTTGACTGCGGTGTCACCTCGGTTGCGGAAGCTCTCTTCTGCCGCCAGCAGCGTATCGATCTGATCATTACTGACCATCACTCGCCAAAAGAAACACTCCCCGATGCCTGCGCAGTTGTAAACCCTCTGCAACCTGGCTGCGAATATCCCTTCAAACATCTGGCCGGAGTAGGGGTCGCCTTTAATCTGCTGATAGCTCTCAGGAGCCGGATGCGCCAGGAGGGTTTTTTCGCCGGGACGGAAAGGGAGCCTGACATACGTGACTGGCTGGATCTCGTAGCTCTTGGCACAATCGCCGATGTTGTCCCGCTTGTCGGGCAGAACCGGGTCTATGCCTGTTTTGGTCTTAAACGTCTCACCTCTTCCAATAGACCGGGCATAGAGGCGCTAAAGAGTGTATCTGGGGTCAAGGGGGGTGTCTCAGCCGGACAGGTAGGCTTTCGTCTCGCCCCGCGCCTTAATGCCGCAGGTCGGATGGAGAGTGCCGTGCCGGGGGTTGAACTGTTGCTTGGATCTGATCCGAAGGAGTCTGCTCTCATTGCCGGGGAACTTGACACAGCCAATGCCGAACGGCAGAATGTTGAGAGGGGAATGCTTGCCGAAGCTATTGCGTTTATTGAAAAAGCGGGAGATTATCCGGCTCGTCGCAGTATAGTTCTGGCGTCAGATTCCTGGCATCAAGGGGTGGTCGGCATTGTCGCTTCGAGGGTCGCAGAGCGCTACCACCGCCCGACAATTTTAATCGCTCTTGATGATGAGGGGAAAGGGAAGGGTTCCGGCCGCAGCATACCCGGTTTTCATCTGCTGGAGGCGCTGAACTTCTGTGCAGAACATCTTGATCGTTTCGGAGGGCACCGTTACGCGGCGGGGGTCGGCTTGAGCGCCCTGAAGTTCGACGATTTTGCTGCCGCCTTTGAGCGGTCGACCGCCAGAATTCTTGGAACTGCGGCACTTGTCCCGACTCTGGAGATTGATCTTGAAGTGGCTCCGGCAGACGTGACAGCGGCGCTTATAGCCGAGTTCAAACGTCTGGAACCTTTTGGTGCCGGTAATCCCGAACCTGTTCTCTTAATGCGTGGCGTACAGATTAAGGAACGCCGCGTGGTAGGGGACGGTCACCTTAAACTTCGCCTCTCTACGTCCGGTTATGACTTTAGCGCCATAGCCTTCAGGCAGTCCGCTTTTCAAGCTGATGGATTGATAGACGTGGCTTTTTTCCCTGAGATTAACGTCTGGAACAACAGGGAAACGGTGCAGTTGCGGATAAAAGATATGCGTCTTACGGAGGGATGATGCAGCGCGATGAGCGATTTGACACTGCTGACAGGATCATCAAGGTAGGTTTCTGGGTCAACGCTGTTCTGATGGTTCTTAAGCTGGCCGCCGGCTACTGGGGGCGATCTGACGCTGTTTTTGCCGACGGGATTGAAAGCGCCTGCGATTTTATTGCAATTTTTGCGACGATGATGGCACTCAAACTGGGGAGGCAGCCGTTTGACGCCAACCACCCGTACGGTCACGGCCGCGCCGAAAGTCTGGCGGCTCTGCTCGTCTCACTGGTAATTTTTATCACCGGTGTCTGGATACTTGTTGAAGCGGTAAACGCAGTAATCCACCACAATTTCAAATCCCCCGGATGGATCGCGGTCGCAGCGGCGTTTTTTACTATCATTATCAAGGAGTGGCTTTACAGGTTCTCCGTAAAAACCGGCAAAAAGCTGGAAAGCCCGGCGCTTCTGGCTATCGCCAAAGATCATCGCAAAGACGCCGTGACCTCCGTCTCTACTCTGGTTGGTGTTGTCGGTGCTTTTTTCGGATGGGGCATAATGGATCCGCTTGCTGCCGGGCTGACCTCCTTCTTTATTCTCCATATCGGATACCAGACCTTCCGCGAATCGGCCCATGATCTGATGGATGGCAGTGTGCCCGCTGATTTTATCGATGCACTGCGAACTCTTGCCGAAGCGGTTCCCCGTGTTGAACATGTTCACGAGATACGGGCGAGACGCTCCGGGCAGTATATGATCGTCGATCTGAAGCTTGAAATGGATCCTGAAATGACGGTAAAAGAGTCTCACGAGGTTGCAACCGGGGTTAAAAAGCTTATATTTGACCGCTATCCGGGGGTGGGAGATGTCATGATTCACATCAACCCACACGATGAGGCGCATGAGGATCTGATACGATTATGAGAGTCTGGCGCTTCCTAACTTCTATCGAATTCTGCCTGATTCTGCTTCTGCTTCTCTGCCTTATCATGGCGTCAGGCTCTTTCCTTTTATCCGGGGAATATGCTGCTGCAATCAATTTCATGCCGCTCTTTTTATGGCTGCGCGAGGTTCCTGCCGGAATATCCTGGTGGCTCTGGCTGACCCTGGCTCTTCTGGCTCTCCTCGCTCTCAACACGGTATGCTGTTCATCGGAAACGCTCTGGTTACGGATAGGGAAGGGGGGAGTGGCAGCTCTTCTTGCGCCGCAACTTATCCATGCCGGATTTCTGCTGATCGTGCTGGCCCATCTGCTGAGCGCCTCCGGATCATCGCTTAAACAGTTGGAGGTAGTGGAGGGGAGTCTGGTCTCTCTGCCAAATGGCGCTCAATTCGGAGTTGCCGGTATCTCTGTCAGCATATCTCCGCAGGGTATGCCGACCGGTTTCAGCAGCGAGCTGGTGACCGATCTTAACAACAGCGCCTCGCGGACAACGATATCTCCGAACAACCCCTGGTTCTCCGGCAGTTACGGAGTATACATCAAGCAGGCGGAAGCTTATCCATACAAACGTGCGCTTCTTGAGCTGCATCAGGAGCCGGGTGCCGGTATGGCTCTGGCCGGGGCGCTTCTCTTCACCGTTGGTAATATAATTTTGCTGTTTATCAGATCAAGGCCTCAAAAGGATTTTATCGATGCATAACAAACCCTCCACCGCTCCTGTAGAGCAAGACATTGAAGTAAACGGCCTTACCATTCACTACTGTACCTGGGGTGAATTTACCGTATCAGAACGGGTGGTGCTGCTCATCCACGGACTTACCTCCCACCACCGAATCTGGGTTGAGTTTGCACCGATGCTGGCGGGGGAGGGGTGGTTTGTCATTGCACCGGATCTTCGTGGCCGGGGCTTGAGCTCTAAACCGGCATCCGGCTATGGGCTCCCCTTTCATGTAAGTGATTTACTTTCACTGTATGGCAAGCTGGGCATCTCGAAAGTCCACATAGTTGGGCACTCTCTCGGTGCGCTGATTTCTCTCTTTCATGCAGCTTTACACCCCGAGCGTACCGGAAAGATTGTTCTGGTGGATGCGGGGGGCAAAATACCGCAGGATACCATTCAGGCGATTGGCGTTACCCTCTCCCGGTTAGGTCAGGTCTACCCTTCGCTGGATAACTACCTGGATAAATTTCGGAACTCTCCGATTTTCAACTGGAACGGATTCTGGGAAGATTATATGTGCTATGACCTTGATCGACGTTCGGATGGAACGGTAACTTCCGCTGTTTCAAAGGGGGCCATTATGGAAGAAATTGCGGTAAATGCCTTTATTCGAACAGATATTCTCCCAAACCATATTAACACGCCGACCCTGCTTGTTCGGGCTGACGAAGGTTTGCTTGGTCCGGATAAAGGTTTGGTTCTGCCCCAGGAGGAGGCCGAGCGGATAAGGGAAATTATTCCGGGCAGTCGAATTGTGAATATCCCAAAGGCGAATCACTACACGCTGATTCTGTCAGAAGTTTTTAAAACTGAAGTGGCTGCTTTTCTGGCATCAAATAGTTGAAAAGCTGGTATTTGATTGAACAGTGCATTGAAGAGTCGCGCCTATTTCGGCACAGCAGCCACACCCCATCTTTTCAGTTCATCCAGTACACTTCCAATCAACACATCAACTTTTGCTTCAACTTCCGGTGTCAACTCCGTATCCATCTCAATGCTGCCCGGCTGAACTCCGATCAGAACCATTTCGGAGGGGAGGTGACCCATCAGACGAGCCACAGCCAGGAGATCCTTTAATCCCATCTGGTGGGGTGAAACCTTTGTTTCCAGGGCAATCGGCAGCTCTTCCCCGCTCAACCTCACACAAGTGCCCGGCTCCATGCCTGTTTCGACTGCGTCAACCACTATCAGGCGTTCAACCCCCTCCAGCATCGGCAGAAGATCAAGCCCCAGTGTGCCTCCGTCGATGACTTCGACATGGTCGGGGAGAATAAATTCCCGCTGGATGCGCTGAACAACCTTCACCCCCACCCCGTCATCGCTCATTATGAGGTTGCCTATGCCAAGCAGCAGGATTTTTGGTTCATGCCGAACGTCCATAGCATTAATTCCTTTCAGTTTTCACGCAACCGAGATTGTCAACTGTTTACCAAGGGCATTAGCAAACTTCTCAAGTGTAGAGAGTTTCATGTCTTCTGCATGGTTTTCAATTCTCGAAATAGCTGTTTTCTTGGTGCTGATTTTACGGGCAAGTTCTTCCTGAGTAAGACCTGCATCTTCACGAGCCCGACGAAGCATTACTCCGAGTTTAAAATCCTGAAAACCCTTGTCGTAGTTCTCCGCAAACTCAGGATCACATTTTTTTCTGTCGTCGATGTAAACTCTTAAATCACTCATGATTATCACCTCCGTGACAAATACTCTCGTTTGTATGCTTCAGCACGTTCAATTTCGCCAGGCGGTGTTTTCTGTGTTTTCTTCACCAATCCGTGAGTCAGTATCACGATTGAATTGCCAGCAAAGAAACAGAAAATGCGGTAAATGTTTGATCCCAAAGAAACTCTTACCTCCCAGATTCCTTCTGAGTCTACGAGCTTCTTGAAATAGGTTGTCGGCAAAAGTTCAAACTCTTCAAGCAAAGCCAGTGTCCAGGTAATTTTCTGAGCTGCCTTACCAGGCAAAGCATCTATGAACTCCTGCACCGGACAGTATCCGTCTTGAGTCTTATAGAATTTCACATCTCGTATCATGGCGTCAAGTTAACATCCAGGTTAACACTGGTCAAGTAATTTTGAATAAAAAAAAGGCGCACATTTTTGTGCGCCCTGTAAAAAATCAGAAATTAATAGCTGAAGTTACTTCTTCACGGTAAATTTGTAACCGCTGAACATACTTGATATCTCGCTGCCATGCTCTTTGATATCCATCAGCCAGGCACTGTAGACATGATTGATGATAAAACCGAAGATGAAATACATGCTGAAGTGGTGCGCAAGACGCATCCCCTGATTGCTGAAGAGCGAATACATGAAACCTAAAGATTTGTGCATCGTGCCGTTTGGAGCATAATTGGCGTAGAGGGCAAACCCGGTCAGAATCATCAGGACATACAGCACAAACAGGGTTGTGTAGGCGGTAGTCGCCAGCGGATTATGACCGACAGTCTCCGGCACTTCTTTGTCCAGAAACATGTAGTATCGGAGCATCTTGACCATTTTTTCGCGTCCTTCTGCGGTGGCGCAGGGGAAAAACTCTTTCCAGCCGGCGTATTTGTTGCCGACAAGCGACCAGAGAAGCCTCGTAACAAGGCTGATCGTGAAGGCGTAGGCGGCTGTAAAGTGGACGAAGCGTATCCACCCCATCGTATATGAAGAGGTGGATGCGCCGATGGAGAACGGTGTACCGATAAAGAGACCGGTAACTGCAAGCATGATGATGGAGAGCATGTTGACCCAGTGGCACCACCTTACCGGCAGTTCCCATATATAGCGCTTGAATTTAGGCTGATTAGGCATTTGGAACCCCCTTCCTAGGATACCTTGACCTTGACCATCTCGTTGCCGTTCGCATCCAGAACGTGGACGGCGCAGGCGAGGCAGGGGTCAAAGGAGTGGATAGTGCGCAGAATCTCCAGAGGCTTGTTTGGATCGGCAATCGGAGTCCCGACGAGGGCGGCCTCGTAGGCTCCGCGCTGCCCCTTGGCATCACGGGGAGAGGCGTTCCAGGTTGATGGCACAACCGCCTGATAATTCAAAATCTTCTGATCCTTTATCTTGATCCAGTGACCAAGCCCGCCGCGTGGCGCTTCGTGCATGCCGTAGCCGCTCGCCTCTGCCGGCCAGGTGGAGGGATCCCACTTCTCATTGGCGTGAATGCGGTAGTCACCCTTTGAGATGTTGCCTATCAGCTCATCAAGGAATTTCGGGGTCTGCTGGGCGTTAAGCAGGCAGTCTATGCCGCGCGCTGCGGTGCGTCCCAGGGTGGAAAAGAGAGCCGCCGCTCCGACGCCAAGCTTGCCCAGCACCAGATCGACTATAGCTTTTGTCTCTTTGTGACCGGAGGCGTAGGCAACAAGCACACGCGCCAGAGGCCCAACCTCCATCGCTTTTTCATCATAGCGGGGGGATTTGACAAACGAGTATTTGGCGTTGGTGTCAAGATTGGTATACGGCGGTTTCGGGCCGGTATATCTGACTTCTGTCTCGCCATCGTACGGGTGAAGCCCTTTGCCGGCTCCGGCAGAATTTTCAAACCACGAGTGGTCAACATATTCAGCGATCTTACCCTGATCAACTTTCAGAACCTTTGTCAGATCCCTGTCAAGGATTGCGCCGGAGGGGAACCAGGTGTTGCCGCTGGCATCCGGGAACTCGCCATAGCACATATAGTTGCCGATACCGGCTCCGATGGCGGCCCAATCCTTGTAGAAGGAGGCGACAGCCAGAAGATCGGGGATATAGACCTTCTCGACGAAATCCTGCGCTTTTTTGAGCAGACGCTTGATCTCGATCAGCTTGTCGGCATTGAGGGCGTTCTGGGAATCGGGATCGATAGGAATCGACATGCCGCCGACAAGGAATGTCTGCGGATGAGGATTTTTGCTCCCCAGAATGGCGTGAATCTTGATGACATCTTTTTGCCACTCAAGTGCCTCAAGATAGTGGGCTGTCGCCATCAGGTTGGCTTCAGGGGGGAGTTTATAGGCCGGGTGCCCCCAGTAGGCGTTGGCAAAGGGACCAAGTCGACCGGAGGCGACAAAAGCCTTGACCTTGTCCTGGACAGCCTTGAAATAGGTGGCCGAATTGTTGGGCCAGTCGGAGATAGAGGCGGCCAGTTTCGAAGTGGCGGCAGGGTCGGCTTTGAGGCCGGAGGTGATATCCACCCAGTCGAGAGCGTGCAGGTGATAGAAGTGGATGACATGATCCTGGACATTCTGGGTGCCGATGATGATGTTGCGGATCAGCTCGGCGTTGGGTGGAATCTTGATCTTCAGGGCATTTTCAACAGCGCGGATGGAGGCGATTGAATGCACGGTCGTGCAGACGCCGCAGAAGCGCTGGGTCCAGAACCATGCATCGCGAGGATCGCGCCCTTTCAGGATTTTTTCTATGCCGCGAAACATCGTGGCGGAACTCCAGGCGTCAACTATTTTGCCGCCATCAACCTCGGCCTCAATGCGAAGGTGCCCTTCAATTCTGGTAATCGGGTCGACAACTATTCTGGCCATATCCTAACCCTCCCTGGTTTCATCAGATGGTTCTTTATCTTTACGCAAGGCGTTCAGTGCGCCGTGAACCGCAAACGCCGCGCCTACACCGACAGCCATGCCAAGCCCGATCTTGTCTGCGGTATGCTCGATACCAAATCCGGGGACGTTCGGCAGACGTTTGTACATCGGCCCCATTGCATCCCAAAATTGTGGTTCGGAGCAGCCGGCGCACGGGTGCCCGGCGGCAATTGGCCAGCTTGTCTTTTCGTTGTAGCGCTGGGTCGGGCAGTTGTGGAATGTTGCAGGCCCTTTGCACCCCATCTTGTAGAGGCAGAAACCTTTGCGATGACCATCGTCACCCCAGTGTTCTACGTACTGACCTGCATCAAAATGCGGGCGGCGCTCGCAGTTGTCGTGAATCCGCTTGCCGTAGGCGAAGAGCGGGCGGCCGTGACTGTCAAGAGCCGGTACCTTGCCGAAGACCAGATAATGAACGATGGTGGCGGTCAGATTGTCTGCGTTGACAGGACAGCCTGGAAGATTGATAACCGTTACCCCCGGAACCGCCTCACTTACACCAACCGCGCCGGTCGGATTAGGAACTGCCGCGCCGATCCCTCCGTAAGAGGCGCAAGTTCCGACGGCGATGGTGGCCAATGCGCCGCCGCAGACCTGGCGGGCACGGTCAAGGTGCGACTTGCCGCCGGTGCTGCCGTAGACGCCGCCATCCTTCATCGCGATGGAGCCTTCGATGACACAGATGTATTTCCCCTTGTAGGCGGCGATAGTTTTGTCGAGTGCCTCCTCTGCCTGATGACCTGCAGCCGCCATGATCGTCTCATGGTAATCGACGGAGAGGATATCAAGCACGATTTCGGCCACGGTCGGATTGGCCGAACGGAGCAGCGCCTCGGTATCACCGGTGCAGCTCTGCATCTCCAGCCAGACGAGAGTCGGTCGTTTGACCTCATCAAGCGCCTGAGCCACTCGCGGGGCAAACGAGGCCGGGAGTGCCATCGCCGCCGTCATAGCAGAGCAGAACTTGAGAAAGTCGCGGCGCGACACCCCACGCTCTTTTAAAATCTGGCCAATGGAACAGTCACTTCTCTTTACATCCTGCTCAACGCAACCACCAGCTTCATCAATCTTTTGTTTCCCCATCAGGTGCCTCCTTTACTGGAGTTAGTACAGATGATATATTTCACGAAAAATACCGGTCGGACTCATGGTGCGGCAGTATAATAAAATCTGGTTTTATTGCAAGAGGTTTTTATTATAAAAAAGCATGGCAAACAGTGAGTCACAGAGAGCAGAGAAAAATTTGGGGTAGCTGTGAAGGAAGAATAAAGAACAAAAATAAACCAGCGTTACAGCAGCGGTCAGCATTTTTGGGATTTAGATTTTCAAAAAGGGGGTATTGGCAATATTTCAAACAAGCTGCATAACAATAAATACGATTGATAGCGTCCGATCGAATAATCCGGTTTGACAGTCAGATGTATGTCGTGATAGCTATCATGACATCCCTGATAGAAGCATTCAAAGGATGACTATTTTTTTGCAAGAAGCTCGGAGTTATGGAATTCATAAAGAAATATATAGTGGCTTTGGTAACCGGTTTTGCTCTGCTTGGAGCCTTAATCCTCTTTTCTCTGAATGTGCCTAATAACCGCGAGGCAAATCTCGTTGAACGCTCTGTAATGAATCTGTTTGCTCCCTTGCTGAAGCCGGTTGCAGGTGTAAGCGGTATGTTCGAGAAAGTCTGGGACGGATATATCGACCTCGTCAATGTTCGACGAGAGAACGAGAGGCTGAATTTTGCAATAAAGGAACTCAGCTCTCGTACTGCCGCCGGTGACGAGGCGTTGCTTGAAAACCGAAGGCTTGACCATCTGCTGGAGATGAAAGAGTCGATTACGCTTCCGACACTAGGCGTAACCGTGGTGGGGGAGGATGTAAGCTCCTGGTTTCATACTCTGGTGATTGATCGTGGCTCCTCCAGCGGCCTTCGGGTCGGGATGGCGGTAGTCGCGGCGGATGGAGTTGTCGGGCAGGTTGTCAAGGTTGCAGCCGAATCATCACGGGTGCTTCTCCTTACAGATCATGCGAGCGGGGTCGCGGCGACCATTCAGCGTTCGCGTGCCCGCGGGGTTGTCAAGGGTAGGGGAGAGGGGCTCTGTTCGCTTGAATTTACTACCCGTGAAGAAGATGTCAAGGTCGGGGACCTTGTGATTACGTCAGGAATCGGCGGAGTGTATACCAAAGGTCTGCCGATAGGCGAGGTTACGATGGTAAAGCGTGGTCAGTACGGAATATTTCAAACAGTCACTATCCGCCCCAGGGTAAATATCGCCCACCTTGAAGAGATGCTGGTCATTTTAAGAGGTGGTAATGAGTAGGCGCAATACCTTTTTCCTGCTTTTATTACTGCTGCTGTCAGTTGTACTTCAGGTGTCGGTGCTGCCGGTCTATGTCATCAGCTCCTTTAAACCGGATATCTTTATTATCATAATGGTTTTCCTTGGGCTTCGGAGCTCCTTTGAAGCCGGAACTCCGCTGGCCTGGCTGCTTGGGTTGATCAAGGATGCTTTCAGCGGTCTGTATCTCGGATTGAACGCATTTGCATTTCTTCTGATTTTTTTCGCCATCAAAAGCACCTCCGCCCGTCTCTACTCTGACAGTCCCGGATTGTTCGTTATTTCAGTATGTGCCGCAAGTTTTGCCTGCTGCATACTTAACCTGCTTCTTCTTTTGATGTTTACCTCTTCAGGCGGAATTTCGTATTCGATTTTGTCCAATCTTCTCCCTCACCTGTTGATCAACAGTTTTGCTGCTTCACTGGTCACTCTCTTCCCCTGGTTTGAAAGGGGGCAGGAGGAATCATGAAGGAACGTAGATTTGTGCGTGAGGTGGTGGAATCTCAAAGCAGGGTTCTGCTGCTTTCATTTTGCGTCGGAGCGGTGTTTCTCCTTCTGATTCTCCGTTTATGGCATCTGCAGATTTTAAACCAGGAGGATTATCGCAGCATGTCTGAGAATAACCGCCTGCGGTTTGTCCCGGTGGCGGCTTCTCGTGGTGCGATACTGGATCGAAATGGTGAGGTGCTGGTCAGTAACCGCCCATCGTTCAGTCTGGCTGTTATTCCGCAAGAGGTTAAGGATAAGGAGGAGCTGTTATCAAAACTGTCGTCTCTATTAGAGCTAGACAGAGCCGAAATGTCCGCCCGCTGGGAAAAAAGTAGTGGGCGAGCCAAATACTATCCGATTGTGCTTGCTTCCAACATATCGCGTGATCAGGTTGAGATGGTAGAGGAGAATCGCCTGATGCTGCCGGGGGTAGAGATTGAGATGAAGCCGGTTCGAGAATATTCCAGCGGCATACTGGCTGCCCACCTGCTTGGGTATATTGGCGAAATATCAGAAAACGAACTGAATTCCAAGGGGTTCGAGGATTTTAATCCTGGTGACTATATCGGTAAAATCGGAATTGAAAGGGCGCTTGACAACGAACTGCATGGTGCTGACGGAGGCAGGCAGCTTGAAGTGGATGCCCGCGGAAGGGTATTGAGAACAATATCTGAAACCTTTCCAACCGTTGGGAACAGCGTTGTGCTGACAATAGACGCAGCATTGCAGAAACAGGCTGAGCGATCTTTTGGTGAACAGGCTGGCGCGGCGGTAGTCATGGATGTCAATAGTGGTGAAATTCTGGCTTTTGTCAGCAACCCGGCATTTGACCCTTCTCTTTTCAGCGGAAAACTGCCTGCAGAAACATGGAAGGAATATCTTGAAGACAAGCGTCATCCTCTTGAGAACAAGGCGCTCACCGGGCAGTATCCACCAGGCTCGACCTTTAAAATCATTACCGCTCTCGCCGGACTGCAGTACGACAAGATAAATGATTCATCATCGGTTACCTGTGCCGGGTCATATAGTCTGGGTACCTCCACCTTCAAATGCTGGAACAAACGGGGGCATGGTGTTACGAGCCTGAAAAAATCCTTGCGGGAATCATGTGATGTCTACTATTACCAGCTTGGCGAAAAGCTGGGAGTTGATAAAATTGCCTCTGTCGCGAAGGCTTTCAAGTTGGGAGAGCCGATGGGAGTTGGTCTGAATAATGAAAAGGGGGGGCTAATCCCGACCGCCGAATGGAAGCAGAAACGTTTTGGTAAACGCTGGTATCATGGTGAAACCTTGCCGGTGGCCATCGGACAGGGTTATGTTCTGATGACCCCGATACAGATGGCCTCCATGATTGCGACGGTAGCCAATGAAGGAACGGTATTTCGCCCGCATCTTGTTAAACGCATCGTTGATGCCGACGGGAAACAACTAAAGGAGATTAAACCTGAAGTCATCGGAACCACCGGGTTTTCAAAAGAATCGTATCGACTGGTCAAGCAGGGGCTTTTTGCTGTTATCAACGAACCTGGCGGCACCGGGGGGGCGGCGAGGATGTACGACGTAAAAGTTGCCGGGAAAACCGGCACTTCGCAGGTCGTAAAGATGAGAGACAGCAAAAGGGGGATTCCTTACCAGTTCCGGGATCACGCCCTTTTTGTGGCTTTTGCGCCATTTGACAAACCGGAAATCGCGGTGGCCGTGGTGGTGGAACATGGCGAACATGGCGGAGCGGCAGCGGCTCCAATAGCCGGTAGAATACTGAGAACCTATTTTGACGCAAAGAAGCCGGCCCGGAGAGGAGCTCCCGGCTCTTCGGGCGAGGAAGATGATGACCTGGAGGATAGTTCTCCCCCCACCGTAAAAGAATCACGTATCAATGAGGATGCCGCCAATGATTGATCGCCGTCTGTTATTCAACATAGACTGGATTCTGGTTGGATTTGTGCTGACTGTCTCGCTTCTGGGGATACTCAACATCTATAGCGCCACTACACCCTACAAGATTATCGGAATGGCCTACTATCTGAAACAGTTCTACTGGATGCTTGGCGGCATGTCTCTGGCACTGTTGTTTTCGACTGTTGATTATCATCTCCTGGAAGACTTCTCCTACTGGTTTTACGGTTTTTTGCTGGTTCTGCTGCTGGTTGTGCTGATAATGGGGCGGCGCTCAATGGGAGCCACCCGCTGGCTCCATCTCGGATTCTTTAACGTCCAGCCGTCAGAGTTGATGAAGATAGTGATAATCGTAACTTTTGCCGGTTTTTTCAACAATTTCCATTCTGACGGAGGTCTTACTGTTAAAGATCTGCTTATTCCTCTCGGACTTCTGGTGTTACCTGTGGCGCTGATCATGAAACAACCAGACCTTGGGACAGCAGTTCTCGTAATACTGATTGCCGTATCGATAACTTTTTATGTCGGCTTGCGCTGGACAACGGTTGTAACCTTTGTCTGCATAACGATTCCTCTCGCCTGGCTTGGGTGGTATAACTTTCTGAAGCCGTATCAGAAAAACCGCATCCTTGACTTTATCAACCCGGAACGCTCGAGGCTAGGCAGTGGCTATCATATAATCCAGAGCAAGATTGCTGTAGGTTCCGGCGGCATTGCCGGGAAGGGTTTTGTAAAGGGGACTCAATCGCAGCTCAGATTTCTGCCGGAACAGCATACCGATTTTGCGTTCTCAGTGTTTGCTGAGGAATGGGGTTTTATCGGTTGTCTGTTTTTGCTTCTCATCTACCTGTCACTGATTTTGTGGGGACTTAACATTGCCCGGCGCTGCAATGACCGTTTCGGCGCACTTCTGGCGGTCGGAGTTACAGCGATGCTGTTCTGGCATATCGTCATAAACGTAGGGATGGTTATCGGCATGTTCCCGGTAGTCGGGGTGCCGCTGCCGTTTTTCTCCTACGGTGGAACATCTATGATCACATCCATGGTGGGGATCGGGCTACTCCAGAATATCAGCATCCGGCGGTTTATGTTCTGAACGGAATGCTCAGCACCCCTGCAAATTGAGTTTTTATACTCGGCAGGATGGGCAAAGGCGTCTCTTGCCGTGCCAAACATTGACGTTGACTTTGAGCAATTAGTTCTTGACAGTCAGGCTTATGAACCTTTATAGTGACCCCCTTTTGGCATATCACTTTAAATAGAGGACGCTATAATCCAGGATGTTTGACAGTCTATCCGATAAACTTGAATTGCTCTTTAAAAAACTCCGTGGTCAGGGGGTAATGACCGAGGACAATATCAAGGAAGCGCTGCGGGAAGTTCGCCTGGCTCTTCTTGAGGCTGACGTCAACTTCAAGGTAGTCAAGGATTTTGTAGAAAATGTCCGTTTAAAGGCGGTTGGCACCGAGGTGCTTAACAGCCTGTCACCCGGTCAGCAGGTCATCAGGATTGTCCATGACGAACTGGTTGCCGTTATGGGTGGCGGTGAGGACAATTCCCTCGATCTGGCCGCTAAACCGCCGGTTGCCATTATGATGGTCGGTTTGCAGGGGGCCGGTAAAACAACCACCTGCGGCAAGCTCGGCAATCTGCTGAAAAAGCAGAAACGTCGTCCTCTTCTGGTTCCTGCTGATATCTATCGTCCAGCCGCTATCGAGCAGTTGAAAACTGTTGGTCGCCAGCTCGGTCTGGAGGTATTTGACTCCACAGCAGAGCAGAAACCGGTCGATATCTGCCGCGCCGCCATGCATTTTGCAGAGCTTAACGGTTACGACACCGTTATTCTGGATACCGCCGGTCGTCACCAGATTGACGACTTCCTCATGAATGAACTGGCTGAGATCAAAGCAGCAGTTCTTCCGCGCGAAATATTGTTAGTGGCTGATGCCATGACCGGGCAGGAAGCGGTCAGTGTAGCGGTCGGTTTTAATGACCTTCTGGATATCAGCGGAGTAGTCCTATCCAAGCTTGACGGAGATGCAAAAGGTGGCGCAGCCCTTTCGATAAGAGCCGTTACCGGAAAGCCGGTAAAGTTTTCAGGCATCGGTGAAAAACTTGATGCTCTTGAGGTATTTCACGCAGACAGGCTTGTTTCCCGTATTCTGGGGATGGGGGATGTCCTCACCCTGGTTGAAAAAGCCCAGTCCCTTTTTGACGGCAAAGATGCCGCTATCCTGCAGCAGAAACTAAAGAAGAACCAATTTGACCTGGAAGATTTTCTGGGTCAGATGCAGCAGATCAAAAAGCTTGGATCGATGGAATCGATCATGGGTATGATCCCCGGCATGGGCAAGATGATGAAACAGATGAAAGGTGCCCAGCCGAGTGAAAATGAGATCAAACGTATAGAAGCCATTATCCGTTCCATGACACCGGCCGAACGCGCCAACCACAGTATCATCAACGGCAGTCGGAGATTGCGGATTTCCAAGGGGAGCGGAACCAGCGTACAGGAAGTCAACTTACTGCTTAAGCGTTTTACAGAAGCTCAAAAGATGGTCAAACAGCTTCAAAAGATGGGGCCAAAGGGGCTCTTCAAAAGCATGGGCGGTCTAGGAAAAGGGATGATGCCGTTCGGATAAGGCGAAGGGCAAAAATAAAACATCCCATTTTGGCGACTGCTTTCGTTCTTCCTGAGCTTGTCGAAGGATGAATGGAAGCAGTTATTGCCCCCATCTTCCGTTCATGGTTCGACAAGCTCACCACGAGCGGAAGATATATCGAAGTATTTAATTTTGCTGTTTGCCTAACTGCCTATAAATAATCATTTTAGCTACCAAACATTGATGAAAGAAAGAAACCGGAGGAAACAAAAATGGCAACAAAGATCAGGCTTGCTCGTGCAGGTGCCAAAAAAAGACCATTCTACCAGATAGTTGTTGCAGATGGGCGCAGTCGTAGAGATGGAAGTTTTATCGAGAACGTTGGTACTTACGATCCGACCAAGAACCCAGCAGCGGTCAAGCTGAATGAGGAAAAGGCGCTGGCGTGGCTTGCAAAAGGGGCACAGCCGACCGATACTGTTCGCCAGCTCCTCAAAAATGCCGGAGTTTTTGATAAGGTGACAGCTCTGACAGCATAAATCTCTCTCTATTTATAAATCCCGGTTCGCCGGCCACTCTACATGAGCAGAGGAATACCGCCATGAAGACACTTGTTGAAACCATCGCGAAAGCACTGGTTGATGATCCGAGTCAAGTTAATGCAGCCGAGGAGATAGAAGAGGATACTCTGGTCATAAAATTGACCGTTGCCAAAGAAGACATGGGTCGCATCATCGGTAAGGAGGGGCGTACCGCAAAGGCGATCCGTACCATCCTCAACGCTGTGTCTACCAGGGATAACAAGAAAGCAACCCTTAAGATTGTAGAATAGATGATTCTTTCGCAAGATGAATTGATTCCGGTAGGTAAGATTACTGCTACTCACGGGATCAGAGGTTTTCTGAAGCTTTATTCGTACTCAGGGAATATTGAGAGCCTCCGGTGCGCTGAAACTGTTTTCCTGAAAGGCAAAAACTCTGTTTTGACGGAGTTAGCCCTGATAGATATATCTGCACATGCCGGTGGTTTTATATTTGCTCTTGATGGTTTTACCGACATCAATCAGGTATTGCCGTTTGTAGGGTGTGAGGTCTATCTGAAGTTAAGCGGGCTCCCGGAGCTTGAAGATGACGAATATTACTGGCGGGATCTGATAGGACTTACCGTCGTTACAGACCAGGGCGTTGTTCTTGGATCGGTTAAGGATATTTTTGAAACCGGCAGCAGTGATATCTACGTTGTAGAGGGAAATGACAGGGAGTACCTGATACCGGCTATCGCCGATGTGATTGCCAGGGTTGATCTTCCGGGTAGAACGATAACAATAACACCTTTGGTCGGTTTGCTTGATCTATGAAATTTGACATCCTTACCCTGTTTCCAGGGATGTTCAGCGGCCCGTTTGATGAGAGTATAATCAGTCGCGCTAAAGATAAACAGCTCATTGACATTTCATTGCACAATATCCGCGACTGGGCTGCCGATCGACATCAGACCGCTGATGATTCACCCTACGGCGGCGGTGCCGGGATGGTCATGAAGGTGGAACCGCTGGCGGCGGCAATTCGTGCTGTCAAGGCGTTGAATCCAGCCTCAACGGTTGTCATGACTTCGCCTCAGGGACGTCGTTTCACCCATCGGGTGGCACTGGAGCTTGCCGGAAAAGATGGCCTGATAATTGTCTGCGGTCGTTATGAGGGGATCGACGAAAGGGTTCGCACTCTCTACGCGGAGGATGATATTTCACTGGGGGACTTTGTGCTTTCCGGTGGAGAAATCGCTGCAATGGCCATTCTGGATGCGGTTACAAGGTTAATCCCCGGAGTGCTTGGAAGCAGTGAATCGGCAGCAACCGATTCTTTTGGCGACGGACTCCTCGAATACCCGCATTACACAAGACCGCCGGAATTTGATGGGATGACTGTGCCGGAAACTCTTCTCTCCGGCAATCATGAACTAATCAGAAAGTGGCGGCGCAAGGAATCGTTACGCAGGACAAGGATGCTTCGTCCGGATTTGCTCTCTGAAATTGAGCTGACCCGTGAAGACCGACTGATGCTGCAGGAGATAGAAAAGGAAGATGCGCTTGGCAACTGATAATCTGGCCATAGCTCTTCTGCACTATCCGGTCTACAACAAGCACCGGGTGGTTGTCACCACAGCGCTGACCAATCTTGACCAGCACGATATTGCTCGTTCATCTAAAACTTTTGGACTGGACAGGTTTTACATTGTGACACCCTCTGTTGAGCAGCATAAACTGGCTGAACGGATCAGCGGGCACTGGATGGAGGGTTGGGGGGCGGAGTACAATCCTGACCGTAAAGAGGCGCTCGGCATAGTAAGGATTTTTGATTCTCTGCCGACAGCGGTGAGCGATTTTCAGAGAGATTTTGTGAAACCTGTCAAAACCGCTATAACCGGTGCTGCTTCAAGGCAGGGAACAACTTCGCTCTCAAATTTCAAGGAACTTCTGGAAGAGCGTGACCAGCCATACCTTATGCTTTTAGGTACCGGATGGGGGCTGACGGAGGAATGTTTTACGGCGGCAGATATTATTCTGGAATCCATTGCAGGGAACGGAACATACAACCATCTTTCAGTTCGTTCGGCAGCGGCTATCATGCTGGATCGGCTGAGAGGGAGATAAAATTACACGTAGAACCAATACAGGAGGAATTTAAGCAATGACCACAATCGATTTTCTGGAATTTGACCAAATGAAGAAAAACATCGTCCCGTTCAAGGTAGGGGACACTCTGAAGGTGCATGTCAAGATTGTTGAGGGGGACAAACAGCGTATTCAGGCATATCAGGGGGTCTGCATAGCCCGTCAGAACGGCGGCATAAGGGAGTCGTTCACCGTCCGTAAAATTTCCAACAACATAGGAGTTGAGAGGGTCTTCCCGCTTCACTCGCCAAGCATTGAGAATATAGAAGTCATGGTTCGCGGGCATGTCCGTCGCGCCAAGCTCTATTATCTCCGAAAACTGCGCGGTAAAGCGGCCAGAATCCGCGAAAAGAAATACGTCCCGGTTGCAAAATAGTCCTGATAAGCCCCGCTCATGCGGGGCTTTTAGTATCTATGTAACATGAGGCTTAGTGTAGGCATTGTATCGTCTTTGCGCCTCATCCAACCATAATCCTAAATATGAGACTTACCGGTATACGCTGCCCTTTTATTCTTGGTTTGCCTTTTAGTACATCCGGCTTTAATACTTCCGTTAATTTGTCCGGAATCACTGCATACCCCCACTATTTCCCGTCAGATGCTCCCTGCCAAAAGGTGACATCTGCCGCAGGCGGGCGATGATGGGGGGCATTTCGCGGATGACGGTATCGATTTCGGCATCTGTAGTGTAGCGCGAAAGAGAGAAACGTATCGAACCGTGGGCACAGGTGAAGGGGACACCCATAGCCCGCAGGACGTGGGACGGCTCCAGCGACCCGGATGTGCAGGCACTCCCTGATGATGCGCAGACACCCAGCTCTGACAGCAGCAACAGAATCGCCTCACCTTCGACAAACTCAAAAGCGATCGATGTGGTATTGGGGAGCCGTTCCGCGCCGCCGCCGTTGATACGGGCGTTCGGAATCAAAGCCATCAGGGCGTCCTGAAGGCGGTCTCTCTGTGCCTTTACTGTGGTATTTTCAGCCTGCATATATTGACCGGCCA